>Ga0214919_10008825_pt1 | contig 13146 bp, 14 predicted proteins | sample LL1503_MetaG_FD_177994 | JGI IMG/M metagenome (GOLD analysis project Ga0214919, IMG submission 177994) | Freshwater microbial communities from Lake Lanier, Atlanta, Georgia, United States - LL-1503 | ecosystem: Environmental > Aquatic > Freshwater > Lake | place: USA: Georgia | collected...
CGCTACGCTCCTATAAAAAGAAACGTCCTACCCGGTTTCGCAGAATATCTTCACATGGTAGGAGACAGTAATATGTCAAAGTCAGTATTGGTCTTATGTTCATCACCAAAAGGTTCTGATTATCCATCTAAAGATAATCAAGACATGTTGGACAGCCTACTGAAAGGGGTCAAACCCACTATAGATTTTTTATCTGGAGAGGAAGGTGAAAAGTTCCCAGAAAATGTCCCAAAAGATAAAAAGTATGATGCCATTTTATTCGCTGGCTGTAATGCGCTCATTTTTATAAGTCTTCTTTTAGATCATAAGCCATCCATAGATTTGCTGGAAAGTATTCTAAAAAAGAATGGATTAGTTGTGATTGTAGAATCAGATACTTTTGTGAAAAAACATGTGTCAGGAAAACATTACGATACTCATAAACGCACGTTAAAGCTTGAAACACTGTTAAAAAGTCATAAAACCCCTGGAATACAAGATAAAAAAGAAGAGTATGAGGCTACGATTCACTACTGGAATACAAAGTTCAACGCACAGCAGACAAAAAATGATAAATATATCGTGTACACAAAAAAGGGGGGAAATGCGGCTGCGGCGGCGGCGGCTGCTGCTGCTCCTACTGCAAAAGAAGATACATGTCAGAAGATTTTGGAGGACGTCAAAGCCGTTTTTTCTACGGGAGGCGCCCCCACCAAACAGATGGAAGCAATACGGGATATATTAGTAAAAAAACATATAAAAGCTACCATTGGGCGCAAGGGCACCGTAAAAAAGGCAAATACGAATACACGCAATATTAACGCACTCGGTGGCGAAGAAGCCTGCAGGGGGGCTCTGAGAGCAATCAAAGTTGCCCTACAGGATACAGGACACACTGCTGACGAACGGGTACAGGAAATCCGACGCCAAGTAGGTCTCGAGGTTCGCCCAAACAAGACCGCAAAAGTGTCAATCAATTCAAACTCAGCACGGACGCCTGAAGCAGATTTCTTTGACCTGTTTGATGCGAATGATCCTTCGAGCAGAGATCTTGCGACACTAAATGAAGTGTTCAAACTAAATCTGTTGGAGCATGACGCAGTCTACGATAAGGAGGCGGTAGAAACAGCAGCAATCCTAAAAAACGGGGCGGAAAAGACAACCTTTAGCGTCGACCAGGGAAAGGCAATCAAGGAGGATATTATACGGGCGCAAGTACTAAAGGATATCGCAGAAAAGCCTGAAGCGGAGAAGGAGGCCGCTGTTCAGGCCAAGATTGCGGAGGAAGCCGCACAAAGTCTTCAAGACTTCGGCGCACTGTATCAGAACTTTGAAGGAAACTGCGCAGATGTCAAAATATCTCTGGAATGTATGCATGCCTCGGGGAGTAACTCCGATTGCTTCTTTCACTCTTTTCTGGGAGCCGCCTGCGAGTTTTATCGCATGGCCAAAGTTACAGGAAAACCCTATAATCCTTTTGTCACACGATTTAGAAAAGAGATTGTACCCAGCATCATTGAGTTCGTGTATAAACAAGAGGACATGCCTGCTGTGACGATGGCAGCAGAAGAGTTGATTGAAGAACTGAACTCTCCGGGGCAGTTTCTGCCGGATGACCTGTATACCATTATAGCATATTACTACAACTGCGGGATCCTACTGATCCGACCTAAGGCTGCGGATGGAATCCGCGTGGCTCCCTTGATCGGAAGGAATACTGGCACAACCTATGGGATTAGCAATAGCGCAGGCGTACATTTCGAGCCGCTTCGTATTGTTGATCAGAATATCTACAGGTTGACTGATACCCAGGCAAAATGTCTGGCGTACACGTATTCTCAGCTTTCAGGGACAACGGCAACAGTAGATGTGAAGCAGTTCAAGGAAATGGGCAAAGTGGTTCCGATAAACAAGCCCGGCGCAAATGGAGCTATAGCCTACGATGAAGCCGCAATGTTGGATAAGCTTTCAGAAGGCGGGAAAATCAGGGAAAGCGATGAGCCAGGAGTTGTAACAAGGGCCTATATGGGCATAAAAGGCGAGGGATACGATGAGATGAAAACAGCACAGGTGCGGAAGCTTCAGGAGTTAATCGGGAAGCTAACACAGAACTATAAGGATAGACAAATGTTTGCAAATGCGAAGTTGGCTCCTAAATCCCAGGATTTAGAGGATTCCATTCAACTTCTGCAGCAGGGAATCGTAGATGGGACAAAGGGAGAAGCAGATATTGCCGCAAAGGAGGCGGATGTCGCAGAGTTTATAGAACGGCCTACACAAGCGCAGGCGCAGGCAGCCGCAAAGGCGGCCAAGAAGAGCGCCAAGAAGAAGGGCGGCCGGCGAACCCTGCGGAAAGAACGGCGGGGGCGTAACACGCCTCGTGCCTAAACGTTAGGACCCATCCCATCCTAGAATGTCCAGACAAACCTGGAAAGGTTCTCTGCTTATTAGCGGCGAACCTGGCACAGGTAAATCCCGCTGGGTCCAAGATCAGGCAAAGGCCGAAAAAGCGAAACTATTTCGCTGGAATGCGCGGGTGGACCGATCCCTCCGAGAGGGGCGTGAGGTACTTCATCAGCAGGTTCGGTCCAAGGAGCGTCTCTTTGTCTGGATCGAGGGTGCGGACGATCTGACGCAGGAGGCCCAGGCTTTCTTGCGGCGAATCCTGGAAACCTCCGCAGCAAATGTCACCTGTTGTCTGGAAGTCCGAGAAATCTGGAAGATGTCCCCACCCATCCTATCCCGCTGTAGTATTGTCTCTATGCGGTCTGAAACATCCTATCGAACCCTCAGGAACAAGTCTCTTGCGACACACTTGCAGATTATACGACAGGATTCCGATGAGGTTCGGATTCCAACGTGGAATGAGATTACTAGATTGAGAGCAAAAGGTGTGGATCCCTATGCTATAATCGATGCAATAATACAGGTCTATGGCATTCAGAGCATGGAAGTTCAAGATTGCCTTCGTCAGATTGGGGCCGGATCTTCTCCCTGGATTCAACTCAGCCATTTTTTGCTAAATGTGCGTCCGGCAAGAGTTGAATAACTCCAGGAAATATACTAGGTATGGATCTTGGAGGCGAAGGAGTTAGCGTGTACGCAGAAGCAAAATCGGAGTACACGACGCAACTTTGCCAGTATTTAGTTCCATCGATTCAACAGTATTTTTTGGACTTGCTCGAGGAGGCGAAGCAGAAAGAGGTCGACCCAAAGCGGGTGCTTATGATGTTTCAGACGCTGCTCGAGGGAATTTCCGAGTGGAATGCAGATAAAGTCCAGCGTGAAACCACCCATATTGCTGCTAAATCCCGGTGTGATTATCTCGATGAGCTGATGACGGCTGTCTTCATTGCGCACACGAAGGTGCTATCGGCCATTCGCCTCACAACGAAGCAGAAGAAGCTACAGATTACGATTCCTAAGCTTGAGCACTTCCTTCATCGAACCCTTACGGAGTGTGCGCGGCTTCTGTGGAGCAACACGTATCTCTTTTCTACTTCTGCGCCCACGATTGAGCGCCAGAAGAATCTTCGCTTGATTGAAAACATGTTACATGAGGGGGTGCTCCAGGGCATTCGGGGCATGCTTCCTGTGAAGAGCATTTTGCGCGAATATCTGAAGGAGGATGCCGAAGAGGACGAGGAAGAGGAAGCAGAAGGGGGCGCAGACGCAGAAACAGAAACAGAAGTGAAAAAGGAGGAACCAAAGGAGGAACCAAAGGAGGAACCAAAAGAGGAACCAAAAGAGGAAAAGAAGGAGGAAAAGAAAGAGGAAAAGGAGAAGTCTACGGGGTCATTATTTGATTCGGCCACAGAAAAGGTGAAGGCGCCGGCAGAAATAGTATTTACAGGCACTGATACATTATCTACTGATGTAAAGAAATCAGAAGACGTGCCTGTTACAAATGAACAGATGAATGAAGATCTTGTCCAAATTATGGATGAGCCTCCGGCAGAAATGGATGAGTTCGAAGATATAGAGTCTAAAGAGTCCTTTCTTCCCATGGATTTCGAGGAACTCGTGTAGTGCGTTTTTGCGTTTGCGTAGTTAGTCCTCTCTTTTTTTCCTTTATAGCGGCCAGAATGTCAGCACAACTCCTAATCCCTGCAATGGTTCTAGGAGGTGTAGTTATTTCGAGCCTTGGGGCAAGTACTACATATTTTCTGGAAGAAAAACAGCCTTCTGTAAAAACAGTGGCGCGCGATTTCATTATTGGTGCTCTGATGATGATGATGATTCTCCAGCTGTTGCCCGAGTCCTCGGAGTACATGCTTGGTATTGTCATGAGTCTAGCCCCTCTCTCTATGTTTGCGAAGAGTGAGACGCAGGCAGGAGGTGTAACTGCGGAGCCAGAGATGGAGGTGAAGGTTGGTGTTCCGAACTTCTAGTGTCTATAGTAGATAATGGATACATTTACAACATTATTCTGGTTTAGTTCATTAGTTTTTTTTGGATTATCAATTTATTTATTATGTTGTACAAAAAAGACTTCTATATTTTATGCGCAGATCGCATCAGGATGCGGCATGTTTATAAGTAGTAAGATTGGACGCAAGTTTTTAGGATTAGAGTGACTTGCTAGTATGAGATTCTTTAAACACATGCGGCATATGCCGTTTCGTATATACCAAGAGACCTGAGGCCCGCTTCGCTCCGTTGTAATATGCAATATAACTACGGACTGAATCGCCCACACGAAACTCGTCAGGCATGGCCGTGGGCGGATCCCTGAGCCATCGACGCATCTTTAGCGCAGGAGGCGGATTCGCCTTGAGCCACAAGAGGTGCGCATTACATGCATGAATGGACTTGGGCGAGAACCTATACATATGTTCTCGCACAAGGTCAAAAGCTAGAGCCAATAGCCAGTTATAATGGGCCAGACTCTCCCGTACCCATTTCGTACAGGGATGATTTTTCGCATGAGATTTGTAGCCACGACGACCGGTTGAAGCACATACGGGCGCATCTGACTCGATGGTAGCCGTGCCCCCATTTTCATGATTCGCTGTATAAAGCATCTGTGCGGATTCAAGAATCATCTTGACCACATGCTTATCACAGTGCCATCGAGCACAACGACGTGTCTTGCGACTCAGAAAGAAAATGTTCATTTGCTGGTACTGGGCTTAAAGGGTCACGGCGAAGCTCAATTTTCATACGTGTACGTTTAGCAAAAGAGGGACCACTTCTTGACATCTCCTACCTCAGAAGGGTTCACTTGGAAGCGGTCAAAGGCGGGTTTAGAGAACTGGTGCGAAGGAATCGCCCCATGCACGTGCGCTGCGATATGCTTATACAGGTCAAAATCGGGGAATCTCTCTTCGCCAGACGGCTCTACGAGGACATTGTGACCTTCGTCATCCAGCATCCAGCTCCACAAGACATTATACAAGGGCGACACAGTCTCTTCCACATCTAGACCAGGCTCCGAGCTGATGGTCAGCCCCCCCTCCTTGTTAGCAGGCACATCTGGAAACAGCGCATCAAACAGACTTACTGCGAGGCGAGACAAATCAAACGACGGGTTGGGTGGAATCTCTGTCGCAACTTTGGAGCTAAGAGGCTTGAAACAATATTGTCCATCCGCATCATTCCCCGCCTTGAAATCATCGCTGAAAAAGAGCTGGTCATTTATCCTGAAAATCGCCCGGCCAAAATCAATGATGCGAAAGAGTTTCCCATATGTCGGCACTTTGAAGACTTCGCCAGTCTGCTTCGTGTAATATAAGAACTCCTCTTCAGTTTTAATCCATACAATATTATTTGTATGAAGGTCATTATGCGTAAAACCAAGCATCATTTGCGCAACGCTGAGAGCAGCAAGCACTTGAAATACCCACGCAGACCAACAGAGCTCCCAGGTGTCCGTCCCAGGTGTCGCACCCACCTGCGTATAATCATCCAAGAGTGTATCCATCGTCCCATCGTTACATTCAATGCCAATCATCATCACTGGGAACTTGGATATCTCTGAATAAATGCTATAGTTATCTTCTATGTACGAGTCATCATCTTCAGTGTCAGTCGTAGACTCCGTCGCAGCATCCGCAACATCTGTAAAGGAAATATCAGACATTTTATCCGAGTGTAAAGATGCCTCCTCGTCGTTTATAGAAGCAGCTTCGAGTTCTTCTTCATCGGAATCTGACACGGAACTTAGCTCGGATGGCTCTCGAAGGATATCATCAAGAATATCCTGAGGAACCTGCTTCCCCTTCTCTTTGGCGTCGGTCACATGGAGTTTATACAGCCCACGATTCTGTCCATGCCAGAACCATCGGGTGTTTCGAAAACTTTGAAACTCTTCTGTCAAATTGTAGTGGTATTTATCGGCTGTTGCGCAGAATGCGCCGTAAAACTCATTAAAATGAGGTGATATTCCAGCATCACGGATTTTACCAAGAGCATATGCTGCAATACTTTCAACATATGCTTGATTGGCCTGATCCTGGATTTTGGTCCAAGCCGAAGACCAGGTTTTCGAGTGCCAGGGAAGACCAGGTTGCTGCGGAATGCTATAATCGCCCTTCATCCAGCGAATAGGATCAAGAAGATGTGTAACTTTTAAGAAGGCAGGACGGCGTATTCCTGAACCGGGGAGATCATTTTCGGATGAATCCTTATTTTCTACAAGCTCCATTTCACATTTACCAAATGTACCAGAAATATCGAGGGAAATAATCCTGTTCTTGGAATCAAGCCAGATTTGTTTGGACTGGTGCTTGGTGATTCGAAACAACTTTCCGAGAGTTGGAAAATACGTCTGCAGACCTTGAAAGCCTCGAATGTTCTCCATACTTTTTGATAAAGGGGCTATCCGAAAGCGTGGGGCTGGAAGGTTCATACCCCGGAGGCTTGTATTTGTATTCATTCTTACTGAGAAATGTAAATGATGATTGAGTGTAAAACGCAAATGAAAAAGGTTTTGCCTAAGAAGACAATCATGGCAGCAGCAGTGAATGTATCATTGAAGAAGTTTGACATGAAACGAATTCCTCAAGATGCCGTGGTGATTTTTATTGGGCGGAGACGCACGGGCAAATCCACCCTCGTGCGTGACCTACTCTTTCACCACCAAGAGATGCCTCTCGGCACCGTGATTAGTGGAACGGAGGAATCCAACTCTTTCTACGGAAAGATGATCCCACCTCTTTTTATTCATGGCGAATTCTCTCCCATTATCTTGGCCAACTTTGTGAAACGGCAAAAGATGATCATGGCCCGCATTCAACGGGATCTGAATGGAGGGGGGCCCAAGTCCCGCCTCGACCCCCGGTCCTTTATGATTCTGGATGACTGTATGTACGATGACAGCTGGACACACGACAAGAATATTCGCTATCTGTTCATGAACGGCCGTTGGCTGAAGGTGTTCTTTATTATCACGATGCAGTACCCGCTGGGAATCCAGCCAGCTCTCCGGACGAACGTGGATTTCGTCTTTATTTTAAGAGAACCATACACAACAAACAGGAAGCGCATCTTTGAGAACTATGCTTCCGCCTTCCCCTCCTTGGAGTTTTTCTGCCAGATTATGGACCAGTGTACACAGAACTATGAATGTCTCGTGATTGACAATACGAGTCAGTCTGCGAAGCTGGAGGACTGTATTTTCTGGTACAAGGCCGATATCCACGGAGATTTTCGTATTGGCGCTCCGGAGTTCTGGCAGCACTCGGCAAACTACTACAGAGATAAGGAGGAAGAGGATGCAAATCAGTATGACCCGAGCAATGCTCAGCGCCTCAAGGGCCCCAAGATTGCTGTAAATAAGAAGTTTTAAACGTCCATATAGGATAGGAAATGTCAAAGGAGTTGTATACTGTGCTTACATTTGGCTGTATAGCCGTTGGACTTCTTGTCGCCGATAGAATCTATAGAATAAACCCTTATCTCGCAAACGAAGGATTTACCTCGGGGTCGCCCTATATGCGCTGCGGTGTCGATCTTCCGCCCTGTCCTTTTCCAACAAGATGTATGAATGGGATCTGCGGGGATCCAGAACAACGCCAACTCCATGATAGGAATCCCCTCCCGGTTCTGCCGCAAGCCCCTGCGCTTCTTCCAGGAGTATCTGGTATGGCATCTGCGTCTACTTTGCCTTCTTCTTGGGGACTCAACCTACGAAAATGAAATATGATACTATACTAATAGAATGAAGGTTCGTGGCGGATATGGAATAGTAGGCCTTGTACTCGTATTGCTTATGGCGGTGACCGTTTTACCTTGGGTGCGCCGTACATTTGCGCCCCGGTTTCCCGAAGGGTTTCAGGCAATGGCGAGCGCCGTAGGCATGGATGCGCTGCGTTCCGATTGCAAGGGTGTGCTGTGCAAGGAGGGCGAATTCTGTCAACAGAATGTCTGCCGCCCTTGGTACCCCACGGAGTCGAATCAATATTTTCCGGAGAAGTAAGTGAGCCTAGCATCCATACCGATTCAATACTCTACACCTCGTGTACAGTATCGAATCGTTTTCTATTACCTATGCGGTTACTGGGCCTGGCCAGAAACATCTGTTACAGCCGCCATCTTACGGGCCATTGCTAGATCTGCAGGGCCCTCGCTGCCAAACATGCTGGTGAAGTTACCAGACTCCTCGCCACCCTCAATCGCAGTAACACTGCTGCTAGGCTTGGCCCCAACCCGACGCTCCCGCTGAAACATCTGACGGTCCTCCTCATTCTCCTTATACTTCTTCATCAAGGTGTTGAGCTGGTCCTCCGCATACTCCTGCTCACTCACCTCCGTAGGCTCGGGATCCCAAGGAAGCCATTTGCCAACCTCCCCGACAAAGATATTGTGAAGAGTGTCCTGGCGCTGGAGCTTCTTGGAACGGAGTGTTGCCTCCGCCTGGGAAGCATAGACGCCGCGCACCTTGAGACCCCGAACAGTTGTCCGGAACTCATTCTTTGCATAAAACTCATCCTCCAACTTTGTCTTATTTGCGTACAAAAAGTCATCATATAGCTCCTTCAGCTTAGACGCTTTCAGCTCCTTCTCATTCCCCTTTACAAACTCGTGGAAAGAATCCATGGTAGTGTCAACACGGATCTTTGCCTTACGGCAAATATCAGCAGAACCACTCAAATCTTTTGCGTCCAGCGCATCCGCCTCTGCATCCAGCTTTGCGTTAATCCCAGCCATCGTGTCCATCAAATACTTCTCAAGATTGTTCGTCCGGCTCTGAAACTCATAGATTCCCAGAAACTTCTCGAACATGAAAAGTGCCTTATCCTTCAGAACCTTCTCCGGACTGAGGAAACTCAAAAGACAAAACTTCTGCCCGGTGATCTCTGCGTCCTCCTCAAGAAAGTCCTCGCGCTCAGTTGCCATTTCTGGTATAGGATAACACATCTGCTTTAAACGGATGGACGCAGGCGTTGCCTATAAAAAAAATAAGCTATGAATATAGAACTATGAATCCCACTTCCGAAGTACTTAACCGTGTGATAAAGTATTTGGTGGAGGGTCTGTTTGTTGCAATGGCTGCGCTCTTTATTCCCCGTCACCGCCTGCCCATGGATGAGATTCTGACTCTGGGCGTGGTCGCTGCGGCTATCTTTGCCATTCTGGATGTCGTGTCCCCGAGCATCGGCGCCACGGCACGCCAGGGTGCAGGCTTCGGTATTGGAGCTAATCTTGTCGGCTTTCCAGGTGCGCGCCTCTAAGGCGCAGCACCTAGCCGATAAGATTACCTCCAATACGTTACATTTTTGCGATGTTTCATCGCAAAAATCGGTATTGGCGCAAACTTAGTAGGATTCCCAGGTGCGCGCCTCTAAGGCGCAGCACCTAGCCGATAAGATAATGTTAATACGTTATATTCTTGCGATAAAACATCACAAGAATGTGTCGTATTTATGAGACATATATGACTAGTCCACTCAAACACTACGGATAAACTGCCAGCTGAGATCCCCGCAAATCTTTTCCCAGATCTTATCCTGGATATAGAGTTTGTCGCGATTCTTCAGCAGCGGAAAGGAGGGCAGATACTCGTCAAGGTCCAGCAGCTCGCAGAATTTATACAGCACATACGAATACGAAAGGAAGTTGCTGCGGTCCTTCGGGCAGTTCTTCTGGAACGACGGCTGAATCTCTTTGAACATGTACCGCAGCTTCTCCTCGATTTCTCGACTCATTACTGGCGCATTTTGGCCATTGAGTCGATTAATAATATGTGGAACGTGTTCATAATATTTATTGAACTTCAGTTTCTTGAGAATCTCTCGCACCTTCTGCCTAGCCAGAGTCCGGTAATCCAGAATGCGCTCCTTCTTTAGCTCGGCGCAAATCGCATCATAGACTTCCTGTGGAATCTCCGTGGATTCCTTGGCCTGAAACTGCGCCAGCCATTCATTGAAATGGTTAATACGCTTATATGCGTAATAGCTTACTTCACGAGGAGGGTCCTTATAACTCGGCTTATCCGAGTCAACCAGAATAAACTGTTGGTGACCACATTCCGTGCATGTAAAGATGGCCTCATTCGCACTAAACACCATCTCTTTCTCGCATTCGGCGCATTCTCCATACGTGTCTATTTCCGTGACACCGCCTCGTGCATGTTCAGGATGAACTTTCTGTAAATATTGTTCGAGAAGTTTATCTCGGCTCAGAATCACACCCTGTGTCTGTGGCACATATGCTACTTCATAGGGCCCCTCCGTAGCAGCCGCAGTCTCCAAGGCGGCCAACACGGATCCCTGTTTTGCCTTTGTGACTCGTCTTGCAGAAGGTTCAGCGCCTTTCTGTATTTTTTCTTGAACTTCATAATAATTATATAATATATCTCCTGCATCGAGAAAATAATCAAACATTTCGGAGTTTCCTGTGCTACGATCAATATCCTTTTGCTGCTCATTCCGCTGTTTAAGAAGTTGTTCATGGCGAACTTCATCCACTGTGGTCTTTATTTCCGAATCAATCTTCGATAACTGAGCCCTACTATGCGTCAACACTGATTCATTATTTAAAATGCTCTGGACATGCACTTGGTGAAGGCAGTCAAGGGTGGTTCTGGCCTCAGGATTACTCCGTTTCGTTGGACGTATTTGAAAGAAAGCCACCTTTGATAACATCTCCCTTCTCTTTCTGAGAAACATTGTTTAGGCTTTCTGAAGTAGCGGCAGAAAGCCCAAAAAAAGATATCCCCGGCAGAGCTATTCTAAATGGGGGTAAACTAGCATGAATGCCCCCGGCAGCCCGTATTTTTCAGAAAAAACCCAGAGTTCCCGAAATTTATTTCTGAAGAAGGGGTATAACAAATGACGGGTGGTGGCTTAATGCAACTTGTTGCCTATGGCGCGCAGGATGTGTATCTGACCGGTAATCCCCAGATTACCTTCTTTAAGGTGGTGTACAGGAGACACACGAACTTTGCCATGGAGTCCATTGAGAACCCTTTCAACGGCTCTCCTGGCTTCGGCAAGCGTGTGACCTGCACCATCCAGCGTAATGGTGACTTGATCCACCGCATGTACCTCCAGGCCACTCTGCCCGCGGTGACTCTCCAGGCCAGCGACGGCTCTGGTGCTCAGTTCCGCTGGCTCAACTGGGTGGGGCACAACCTCATCAAGTCCGTGGAGATTGAGATTGGTGGCCAGCGTATCGACAAGCACTATGGCAACTGGCTGCACATCTGGAATGAGCTGTCCCAGGAGGCCGGGAAGCAGGCCGGTTACGCCAAGATGGTGGGTAACGTCCCCGTGCTGACCAACCTGCTGGTGCAGGGTGGCGAGCCTTGCGACGATGACTGTGCCGGCGGTGAGCCCAACATGACGCAGGAGCTGGTGCAGTGCGCACCTGCCTACACCCTGTACATCCCTCTCCAGTTCTGGTTCTGCCGCAACCCTGGTCTTGCCCTGCCCCTGATCGCCCTCCAGTACCACGAGGTGCGTATCAATCTGGAGTTCAATGACTTGAGGAACCTCTGCTGGGACATCACCCCCCAGAACACGAGCAACTACCACACCATCCGCGACCGCGTGGCCGCCGCCAACCTCCAGGCTGCGTCCCTGTACGTGGACTACATCTACCTGGACACGGATGAGCGTCGCAAGTTCGCCCAGGTGTCCCACGAGTACCTGATTGAGACCCTCCAGTTCACGGGTGCTGAGTCCATCACCAGCTCCGCCAACAAGCTCAAGCTGAACTTCAACCACCCCTGTAAGGAGTTGGTGTGGGTGGTGCAGCGTGATTCCTTCGTGTCCTGCGACGACACGGTGGTCAACGGCTGGAAGGGCCAGCAGCCCTTCAACTTCTCCGACTGGTGGGACCGCTCCGTGCTGGAGTCTGGTTACTCCGTCACCCGTGTGGAGGGCATGGCGGGCAAGAACCCTTGCGTCACGGCCCTGCTCCAGCTCAACGGCCACGACAGGTTCCAGGTTCGCGAGGGCCGCTATTTCAACGAGGTCCAGCCTTTCCAGCACCACACCAACGTGCCTGCCGTGGGTATCAACGTGTACTCCTTTGCTCTCCAGCCCGAGCAGCACCAGCCCAGCGGCACGTGCAACTTGTCCCGTATTGATAACACGACGCTCCTGCTGACGGTGTCTAACAACTCCGTGGGCAGCATCGTGTCTTCCAGCGTGTACGTGTTTGCCACCAACTATAACGTTTTGAGAGTGATGTCGGGCATGGGCGGATTGGCCTATAGCAATTAAGAAAATGGGGACAAATCCTCGTCACACTCAGGTCATGTGGTGTATTTTCTTGTTTTTCTATGGGTTAGCTGACGCCTGAATAAAATTATAAACGCATTTTGTGATGCAGTCATACTATATCACAGGATATCAATATATTGAAATGTGGCAATGCGACTGGAGAAAGCAACAAGCAAACCCATCTATAAATGCCTAAACCGCCCCTTACACTACAAAGTAAATGCGGCGCTTCGGAACGGAATATGGTGGCTGGAGCCTTCCTAAGGACGCTGAGCTTGGTCCAAGCAGTCTTATCTATTCCGCGGGGGTAGGCGAGGATATTTCCTTTGATCTGCTCTTGCAAGAAGCCTATGGCTGTCAGATTGTGCTCATAGACCCTACAGAGCGGGCCAAGAAACACTACGAAGAGATCCAGGCCTTTTATGAGACGGGGGCGCCCGTATTCACCGGCGATATTCAGCGTGATTATATTCCCATGATTTCCTCGGCCAAACCG
>Ga0214919_10008826_pt1 | contig 13142 bp, 13 predicted proteins | sample LL1503_MetaG_FD_177994 | JGI IMG/M metagenome (GOLD analysis project Ga0214919, IMG submission 177994) | Freshwater microbial communities from Lake Lanier, Atlanta, Georgia, United States - LL-1503 | ecosystem: Environmental > Aquatic > Freshwater > Lake | place: USA: Georgia | collected...
TGCGGACACGGTTGATCCGGCGGGCCGGTCCATCTGGCCCTTGCGAATCATGTGCATTGTCTCGATGCCTCCAATGAGGATTCGAACACTCCAAAATGACTTGAACCCGAGCATTGGTTGGGTGACTCTTTTGACGGCGCGGTGGTCCTGCTCGATGATGTTGTTCAGGTATTTGTTTTGGCGCCTCAGGATGTCAACGAAGGCATCGACCTTCAAACTTTCAATGGCCGCTGTATTGGCGCCGCTCTTGTCGATGGTGAGCTTCTCGGGCACGCTGTGCAGGATGATAGCGCGCTCCAGAAAGCGCCTGGCTGCGGCCTTATCTCGCTTGGCTGGCAATAGAAAGTCAACCGTATCACCGGCGCGATCAACCGCCCGGTGAAGGTACTTCCACTTGCCAGCCACTTTGATGTAGTCGGTTGGTTGCTTTACCTTTTTATGGCTAGTTCTGCCCTGCGAAACGCCAGGCCCCGTAGGCTCGAAGTATCAATCTGAGCGAATTTCCAGAAAAGCACCGGCGTTTTGACTGCCATAGCAGCATGACCCTTGGCGTTGAACTTATGGGGCATGCGTTGTACAACTGTCTGATTCAGGGCCGGAGAGACTGACAAGTCGACGTTATGCCTCCATGCAACAACGTCGCAGCTATGACGAAGGAGCCCCCTACGGTAGGTCGCCCAGCAATCCAGTAGGAGTATTTTTGTCTAAGCTAACAGAATTGGGTCAGAACCCACTGGAGACGGTGATGCGAGTAACAGCCTCATTGTTGTCCATTAACTCGTCCAGCACAAGTGCTGCACCTTTTTCATCGCCCTTCGAGATCATTCGTGCCAATGCCGCATGATGGCGCGCGGTGCGCTCCAATACCTTGGGTTCGCGGAAGTGCGCGAAGAAGAACCGCCGACACAGACCATGCATCAAGCCCACCGCATTGGCCGCAAATTCGTTGCGCGACGCCTTGACGCAAAGCTCGTTGAACTCCCGATCAGTACGCATGAAGACCTTATCGCGCTTGGTGTCGGGAGCTCCGGTACGCGCCGCTGCCTCTGCCGTCGTCTCGAAGCGAACCGCGAGAGCTGCAAACGCCTTGCGCTCTTCCACGGTACCACGCCGCGCAGCCAGCGTCACGATAAGTCGTTCCACTTCACGGCGAACCTCCACAGCGCGAAGCTGCATCGCGACATCAATCTCGGATACCAATGTGCCACGCTGGGGCAGTACGACAATCAGACCTTCGCGCACAAGTCGCTGAAGCGCTTCGCGCACGGGCGTTCGTCCTATGCCCAGCATGTCCGACAGCACGGCTTCCGACACTGCCTCGCCAGGCGGCAGTTGCAGCGTGATGATGAGTTCTTCAAGCCTTGCGTAGGCTTCATTGCTGAGGGAGCCGGGCCGGGTGGCCACGCTGAGGGGAGAAGGCCGAGTCATGACTAGGATCTACTTTCGGATGCCCAAAGGATCTGCGAGACGTACTGGCGCAACAGCGCGGCGTTTCCTGTATCGGCCGCACTGAGGATAAGGTGCCCCCAGTCCGAGTTGATCGCGGCATAGACACAGCCGGAAATCTGCTTGGACGCCCATTCCGCGAAATCGACCGGATTGTATAGATCGGGTTGCGTGCCGAGGACGAGAGTTTTGGCCTGTATATTGCCCAGAGCCAGAGCCAAGGCTGTGTCCCCTTGCGTGCTGGACGTCTTGACGACGTCGTGCGCGCCGTACTCCAGCGACTGGTAGACCTAATCCAGCGGGTCAAACCTGCGCTCCGTCCATTCCTGCGCGCCCTGGGCCAGCCAGTGCCTGAGCGCATGGTGGTCCAGGATTTACGAAGCTACTTGCTCTGGTGTTCTCACCGCCAGCAACTGTATCAGCAGCGCCCGGCCTTCCCAGGCGCTTGCTGGATGATTGCGGCCGGTCCACACCCCTGGCGCCACTAAAGGGTGCAACGCTCGGCGAGCCGCTTCGTGGATACCAGGGGACCAACCGGGCGTACGCGCGAGCGGAGCGGCGCCACGATACGGTCCATGAGCAAAGGGTGTCTCACCCCCATTGCAGCGTCTGCATGCCGTCCATCGAGGCTTCGGGAACCAAAACGAGCCTGCCGATCCCCAATTCATCCAGTAACCGTGCCTGACTGGCCACCATGTGGCGTATCGAGAACACTGGAAAGGTATGGACGGGTTGCTGCGTAGAGTTGAACGGAGACGTGCTCAGGCCGTTACCCAGCGCATTCACGGCAAGCATGTGTAGCCGACGCGTGTCGCGGGGAAGACCGGGACCGATGAGGAAGTCCATGCGCTGATGGGTGCTGCCAATGGCGCAAGGCACCAGCGCAACCGGCGCATCCGGGTCGGTCAGACCATGTTCGACCCAGCTGATGCTGCAATCATCAATTGACTCGCCACTTTCAAGCTGGAGCGATTCAATAGACATGCGCCTGAGTTCGGGGAGGGGTGAAAACCCTATTGACATTGGCTTCCTTGCTTGGTACCTTCATCACTAGTGTATGACTGATATATTAGATATCAATTGATGGTACAGCCATGCATGAACTCCTGGAGGCAACTTGTGAAGCTACTTACGCCCGAACAGAAGATGCAATACGACCGGGACGGTTATTTGTCGCCGATCCGGATCATGAGCACAGAGCAGGCTGACACGCTGCGTCAGCGCTTGGAGGACTTTGAACGCACGCAGGGCGGACCGCTCAAGGGGTCGCTTCGCCACAAGACGCACTTGCTGTTCACCTGGCTCAACGAACTGATTCTCAATGACAAGATCCTCGATGCGGTCGAAGACCTCTACGGCCCCGACCTCTTGTGCTGGACCACGAACTTCTTCATCAAGGAGGCCCGTGACCCGGCGTTCGTGTCCTGGCACCAGGATTCCACCTATTGGGGTCTTTCGAGACCGGACGTTGTCACCGCGTGGGTGGCGTTGAGTGCATCGAACGAGGCCAGTGGCGCGATGGAAGTCATTCCAGGCAGCCACCTGATGGACCAGGTTCCGCATCGAGATACATTTTCAGAGAATAACCTGCTGACGCGGGGGCAGGAAGTTGCGGTTGAGGTCGATCAGACTAAAGCCACGGCGGTGGTACTGCAGCCCGGTGAAATGTCGCTGCACCACGTGCGCATCATCCACGGCTCTGCGCCCAATGCATCTGCTGAGCGTCGCATCGGATTCGCCATCCGCTACATCCCCACCAGCGTACGGCAGCTCAATGGCGAAGACAGCGCGACATTGGTGCGCGGCACTGACCTCTTCAATACGTTTGAACACGAACCGCAGCCCTCACGCGACTTCGATCCCGAATTCATCGCCATCCACCAGGCCATTGCCGCCCGCAGTGCACGCATCCTTTACAAGGGCACTGGCGTGCGAAGCTACGACAACGCAGCAGGACGGCCCATGGCATGAGGTTTCGTACCGCGGTACTGTCGCAGGTTGGCCAGCTACTGAAGATCGAGTAGCTTGAACTGCGCGGACTGGCGGACACCGACGTGCTGGTACGGATCGAAGTCACAAGCATTTGCTACACCGATGTTGAAGTGACTGATGGTGATCTGCCTGTTCTATTGCCGGCAGTACCTGGACACCAAGGTGCAGGCATTGTCAAGAAGGTGGACGAGGGGGTCAGTTCATTGAACTCGGGGGATTCTGTGGTTCGCTCACAGAACTCTTGTTGCGGTGGTTTTTTCTACTGCTAACGCGGCCAACCAATCCTGTGCGCGCAATAGACGACGCGTTCAGCCAGCGCGTTCCAATTAAACGGAAGGCCGCGTTCTGCTCCCGCCTGGAACTGGTGCGCACGGGAGGCAAAGTGGTGTGGCTGGGCAAGCTGCCGCCGCAGGGCCAGGTGGCTCTGCCCTGAGGATCGTCGATGGGCGAGAAACGCATCGTTCGTTCCAGCTATAGCGGTGTACGGCCGCAGCGCTACTTCCACTGCTCGTGCAGGCCTGCCTCGAAAGTCACCTGAAACTCGCGCCCGACGTCATCAGCTGCATCGGGCCGCAGGACATCAACGCAGGCATGGTCCGCCTGCGCAAGGGGGGAGTGGCTTGGAGTCCGTGCTGTCATCTTGCGCCAATTGAGCACTGTCTAGCGTACTCGTTCAAGGATGCTGACGTAGTGTGTGACGGCCGCGCCGCCCATATTGAAAACTCCGACCAGTTCCGCGCTGGGTACTTGGATGCCTCCCGCTGTGCCTGTGAGCTGCATCGATGCCAGCACGTGCATGGAAACGCCGGTCGCCCCTATTGGATGGCCCTTGGCCTTTAGCCCGCCTGACGGGTTTACCGGAAGCTTGCCGTCCATCTCGGTCCAGCCTTCGTTGATGGCACGCGCGCCTTGTCCTCTCGGAGTGAGGCCCATTGCCTCATATTCCATCAGTTCGGCCACGGTGAAGCAGTCGTGCGTTTCAACCAGGCTCAGGTCATCCAGCGTCAGGCCGGATGCTGCAAACGCCTGTTGCCAGGCCCTGGCACAGCCTTCAAACGCAATGATGTCGCGCTTGCTCATCGGCTTGAAGTCGTTCACATGTTCAGCTGCCCGGAAGCCGATGGCCTTTCGCGCGTTCCTGGCCATGTCGCGGTCCATCAGCACCACAGCAGCGGCGCCGTCGGACACGGCCGAGCAGTCACTGCGCTTGAGTGGCGGCGCCACCATCGGGTTGCGGTCGGATACCTCTCGGCAGAAGTCGTAGCCGAGGTCTTTTCGGAACTGGGCATAAGGGTTGTTCACGCCATTGCGGTGGTTCTTAGCTGCGATGCGTGCAAGCGCCTCGCTCTGGTCACCATATCGCGAGAAGTAGGTCTGGGCCATGTTGCCGAAGATGCCGGCGAAGCCGGCGGTCACGTCTGCTTCTTCCTTGAGGTAGGCAGAGCCGATGAGAATGTCGGCCACCTGTGGTCCACGTACCTCGGTCATCTTCTCTGCGCCGACGACGAGTACGACCTTTGAGCGGCCGGCGGCGATCGAGTTTAGACCCTGGTGCAGCGCTGCTGATCCGGTGGCACAGGCATTCTCCACCCGGGTGGAGGGTATGAAGCGCAATTCGTCAGAGGCTTGCAGAGGCAGTGAGGACAGGAATCGTTCTTTCACGAAACCTTCTCCGAAATGGCCAAGGTAAATCTCGTCGATGTCCTTGGGTTCGAGTCCAGCGTCAGCGATGGCCTCGAGGGTGACGCGGCAGATCAACGATTCGATATCGTCCTGTTCAAGACGGCCGAAGGGCGTGTGGGCCCAGCCTACGATGCATGCGTTCATGGCGAACTCCTTGAAGGGTGGTTAATAATGATCAGGAAATCTTGCAGGTCATGCCACCGTCTACCGGCAGCAACACGCCCGTGATGTAGCGTGCCTCATCCGAGGCCAGAAAAACCGACGCGTGGGCAATGTCCCACGCATCGCCCATTGCGCCGGTGGGACACGCCGCATTGCGCTTGGCAACGAGGTCTGCCTCGTCGTCAAACTGCGAGTTGAGTGAAGCGCGTGCTGTCGGTGTGTTCATCATGCCTGGAAGGATGGCATTGGCACGGATGCCCTTGCGGGCGTACTGCATCGCAACAGCTTGCGTGAACTGGTTGACCGCTGCCTTGGACGACGCATAGGCAATGTAGGCGGTGCCCAGCCAGCGGATACTGGCGATGGACGACACATTCACGATGGCGCCCGCACCCTGCGCTTCCATGATAGGCAAGACGTGTTTGCAGGTTAGAAAAATGCTTCCTACGTTGAGCGACATCGAATCGTTCCAAGTCTTCTCGGTCATATCCACAGGGCCCCCAATGTAAGCCATGCCTACGTTGTTGTGCAGGATGTCGATACGTCCGTGAACTTGCAGGCATTGCGCCACGACACGGGCGACGTCGTTGGCCACGGTCACATCTGCCGCAATGGCTTCGCACATGCCGCCTTCGCTTCGGATGATTTCTGTCGTCTCATTGGCGGCATCCAGGTTGAGGTCGACCGCGATTACCTTCGCGCCTTCCCGCGCGTAAGCCACGGCAGTGGCTTTGCCGTTACCCCAGCCGGGCCCTATCGAGCCGGCACCAAACACCAATGCGATTTTTTCTTTGAGGCGGTCTGTCATACGGTTCTCCTGGTCAGACTCGGCGTGCCTGGCCGACCCAAAATTTTTCTCGGATGTCTTTCTTGAGCACCTTGCCGACGGCGCTGCGCGGCAATTGCGGCCACACTTCGACCGTCTTGGGCGCCTTCATGCCGCCCAGACGCTCTCGGCAGAAGGACATGACTTCTTCCGGTGACACCGATTGGCCAGGCTTGCACTCTACAACAGCCTTAACCGCTTCGCCCCATTTCTCGTCTGGTACGCCGATGACCGCGCAGTCCTGCACACTGGGGTGGCCCCAGATGACCTGTTCAATTTCGGATGGGTAGAGATTGAAACCGCCCGAAATGATCATGTCGCGCTTGCGATCGACAATGTACACAAACCCGTCACCGTCCTTCAGTCCAATGTCGCCAGTGTGGTGCCAGCCGAACTTAGACGCCTCTTCGGTCGCCTTTGGGTTCTTGTAATAGCCCTTCATGACTAGGTTGCCGCGCGTGACGATCTCGCCGCGTTCCTCCGGGCCGAGCAGTTTGCCTTCGTCATCCATGATTTCCACCTGCGTGAACACTGTCGGCCTCCCGCAGCTTTGCAGCCGACGCTCCAGCTTGGGGTTACCAACCACGTTGTGGTCATGTGGTGACATGAAAGTGCACAGCATGGGTGATTCGGCCTGCCCGTAGGTCTGCGCCATGACCGGACCAAAGATCTCCATCGCTTCCTTAAGTTTTTCTGATGACATGGGGGCAGCAGCGTAGATGAAGTGCCTTAGAGATGAATAGTTGAAGGCCCGCACCTGTGGATGTGCAAGCATTGAATAGATCGCTGTGGGCGGCAGAAAAAGGGTGGAGACGCTGTGCTTCTCTATGGCCTGCATCATCTCCAGCGGGTCGGCCCGCGGCAGCACCACTTGTGTGGCTCCCATGGCCAGCAGAGGGAACGCGACGCAGCCGGCGGCATGCGTCATGGGCGCAGCAACCAGGTGGACTGGATGCTCCTCGTAGTGCATGCTTGCGCAGAAGTTCGCGATCATGGTGGTGAAGTTCAAGTGCGTGAGCATCACCCCCTTGGATCGGCCGGTGGTGCCTCCCGAGGGCCAAATCGACACCACGTCGTCCGGTTTTGCCGCAATGTAGGGTGCCGGCGAATCGAACCCCTTGAGCCAATCGTACAGCCATGGGTCGGCGCCATTAGGTTTGTCCACGCAGACATATCCCTGGATGTGCCGCGCCCCAAGGCGGATAGCGGCCATGTCCTTATCAAAACTGCTGTGGTAGAAAAGCCAAGCGCAATCGTTGCTGTCCATGATGTAGATGTTGTCATCGAGCGAGTTGCGCGCGTTGAGCGGCATCCACGCCATGCCGGCACGCAACAGGCCCAGGATGCATGCAAAGGCATCTATGCCGTTCGGACTCAACACTGCGCCCACCATCAACGGCTTCATGCTATGGGCGATCAGCCCGTTGGCCAGCCGATGCGTCAGCTCGCTGGTTTGCGTGAAAGTCAATGTGCGCTCGCCGTCGATTAGGCATGCGCCTTGCGGGTTGCGGCTAACACCGCGGTCAAAGTAGTCGATCAGTCTCATTCCAAGAGCTCCTGAGTTACGCTGTCATGGAGTCAAACAGTCATGCGGCGTTCTATATTTGCACGGTCCGAGCGGAATTCCTCCGTGGTTCCGCTCCAGGCCACTGTGCCGTGGTCGATCACATACAGGCGGTTGCTGATCTCCAGCGGAATGGCCAGCTTCTGCTCGACCAGCACGATTGCGACGCCTTGTCGGTTGATCGAAACGATCGCGTCACGAACGTCGCGCACGATCAGGGGTGCAAGGCCTTCAGACGGCTCGTCCAACAGCAGCACCTTGGGGTTGGTCAGCACTGCGCGCGCGATGGAGAGCATCTGTTGCTCGCCGCCGGACAGCGAGGCACCCTGGGACAACGCACGTTCCCGGAGCTTGGGGAACAGTTCGTAGACACGCGCTTGGGTCCAGTAGCCACTATTGTGCGCCACGCTGGCGATTTCCAGGTTTTCCTGCACCGTCAGGTTGGGGAACACCTGCCGGTCTTCCGGCACGTAGGCCAAGCCCAGTCGGCTCATCTGGTGTGCCTTGTGGCCCGTGACGTCTTGGCCCTGGAATACGCGCTTGCCACGGGCGCAATCCAGAAGCCCCATGCAGGTGCGCAGCGCTGTGGTCTTGCCTGCGCCGTTGCGGCCGAGCAGGGCTGTTATCTCACCCGCGTCTACGCGGATGGACACGCCCTCCAGCGCAATGGCCTTGCCATAGAACGCGTCCACGGATTCAAGCGACAGCATGGTCGTCTCCGAGGTAGGCCTCGCGCACGGAAGGGTCGCGCCGCACCTGTTCAGGTGTTCCGTCAGACAAAACTGCGCCCTGGTTCATGACCACGACGCGGTCTGACACACGCATCACCACGTCGACGTTGTGTTCGACCAGGATGACTGTACGGCCCTTGGCCATGCGAGCGATGACCTCCATCGTGCGGTCGATTTCCTTTTCGCCGACGCCTGCGAGTGGCTCATCCAGCAACAAAATGGCCGGATCGGTCATCAGCGTGATACCCAGTTCGAGCGCGCGCTGATCGCCGTGCGACAGCAATTCGGCAGGGCGATTGCGGAACTGTGCGAGGCCGATACTATCAATCATGGCGTGGGCCTCGTCTGCAATCGCCGCGTAGTGCTGCACGGGCCGCCAGCTAGGCTGCATATGGAACACACGTGCCTGTGCAGCAAGGCGCAGGTTCTCGAATACCGACATCCCGGCAAACACCTTGGTGATCTGGAAACTGCGGCCGATGCCCCGTCTTGCCCGCTCGTGGGCTTTGACGGACGTAATGTCATCGTCGTCCATGAAAACCTTGCCGCTAGTCGGAGGCTGACGACCAGAAAATACATTGATAAGTGTCGTTTTGCCGGCGCCATTGGGCCCAATGACGCTGTGGAAGCGACCCTTTGCGAAGTCTAGCGAGACGTTGTTCACTGCCATCAGCGCCCCAAACTGAACACTGACCGCACCACACCGCAGGGCCATCCGAGGCTCTGGTGTGGGCACGGTCATGGCTTTTTCTCCCTGACAAGGCCCGCACGCATGGATACCAGCACGCCGTGAATCCCGTTAGGCATGTACATGGTCGCCACAATGAAAATTAGGCCGAGAATTCCGTACCAGTGAATCGTGTAGGAGCTTAGGGTTTCCTTGAGTACCTCAAACACCACCACTCCCAGCACCGGTCCGAACAGGGTGCCAATACCGCCCAGCAGGGTCATGATGACGACATCGCCCGATGTGCTCCAGTGCAAGCCCTGCGGATTGACGAACTGCATGAGCGAGCCCAGCAGGGCCCCTGCCACGCCGGCATAGACCCCGGAGACCGCAAACGCGGCGAGCTTGAGTCGCTTCACGTTGAACCCCACTTGGTCGGCACGCACTTCGTTCAGCTTTACACCCTTGAGCGCCTGGCCGAATGGTGAATTGCGCAGGCGCAGGGAGACGTACAAAGCCAGTGCGAAGAACCCAAGCACGAGCTGGTAAAACTTCGTGTCATCCAGAAAGTCAAGGCCAAGGAAACGTGGTCTTGGAACGCCGGTCACTCCGTCTTCGCCGCCTGTCAGCGCACGCAATGGCGACGAAGCGGCAAAGAATAGCAACTCTGCGATGGCAAGAGTCATCAGCGAGAAATAGATTCCGGACAGGCGCAGCGCGAGTGCTGCGACGATGAGCGCAATGGCGCCACCAGCCAGTCCCGCTGCAATGACCGCTAGCGGAAAGAGCGCGGGATTCTGGATGACGATGAAGGCAAAAACATACGAGCCCACACCCAAAAACGCGGCGTGGCCGAACGACAACAGGCCCGTGACCCCAAAGACCAGGTCGTAGCCGATGGCGAAGACGCACCAGATCATGATGAGCGTCATGAAGTACAGGTGCCCCCGATCCTGAATGACTATTGGTGCCAGACACAACATCAGCAGCAGTAGCAGGAGGATACGCTTCATGCTTGACGCACTTTCACGTTGAACAGGCCCTCGGGCCTGAAAATGAGCGTGACGATTAGCAGCGCATAGGTCAGCAGGAAGATCCAGTCTGCCGCGAACTGCTGGCCCACGGCGCGAGTCATGCCGATTAGCATGGCGCCGAGAATCGCTCCACGAATGTTGCCCAGTCCGCCGATCACCACCACCATGAAGCAGTCAATGATGATGCTGAAACTCATGCCCAGTTTGAGGGGTAACAGCGGTCCGGCTATCACACCGCTGATCGCGGCCAGCATGGTGCCGGCCACGAATACGCCGGTGCGGACTCTACCTACGTCAATGCCCAAGCATGAGACCATGGCGCTGTTCACGCTAGCTGCGCGTACCACGATGCCGATGCGTGTGCGCTCGATCACATAGAAGAGGGCTATGGACAGCAACGTGCCAAAGCCTATGATGAATATCCGGTAGTCAGTGACAGTGGAACCGAAAATTTCTGTCGTTCCCGCCAAACCCGGGGGCGGGTTGAGCGATTTGAAGTTGACACCCCAGGCCATGCGGATGAACTCCTCAATCAAGAGGATGTATCCAAATGTGAGCAGCAACTGGTAAGCGGCATCCCGCCCGTAAAGTGGGCGCAGCGTGAAGTACTCGAGAATGCCGCCGACCAGGCCCACGATGATTGGCGCGATCACCAGTGCCAACCAGAAGTTGCCCGTCCAGGTCACAAGTTGAAAGGCCACGTAGGCCCCGAGCATGTAGAGCGATCCATGCGCGAAATTCACCACGCCCAACAGGCCAAAAACAAGAGTCAGTCCCGCAGCAAGCAGGAAAAGAAGCATGCCAATGCTCAAGCCGATCAAGACCACCGACATGCGTCAGTTTCCCCTGCTACCTAGTTAAGGCATGGATTACTTCGGGCAGTCGGGGAACAGGCCTGCCGGCGGGAAGGTGTCAGTGACCTTGAGCATCAGCGCAGGCTGCGGTGCTGTGCCCTTGACGGCTTCTGCCCACAGGCCTACGCCCAGTGCCTGGTGGTCGCAGGCGCGCATCTGACGCGGTCCGAAGAGTGAATTGGTGTGGGTGCTGCCTTCAAAGGCTGCGACCCATTTTTCGGAGTCCCACGAGCCGGTTTTCTCCACCACGTCCATGAACCAGTTAATGCCGTCAAAAGCGTGACCAGCATAGGCATTGGGCCACTCGTCGTATTTCTTGCGGTAGGCCTCGACAAAGGCCTTGTTCGTGGGTGTGTCATAGCTGAAGTGGTAGCGCGCGACGGTCTTTACGCCCACCACGTCCGGGCCCACCGCCATGGCTGCGTCATCGTCCAGGAATCCGGTTCCGAAAATCTTGACCTTGTTGCCCAACTTAACCTGGCCGGCCTGTTTGAGCAGTGTGATGGTGTCGGCGCCTGTGGTCACGATGAATAGGCCGTCAGCTCCAGACTTAGCCACCTTGTCAATGATCACTGAGTAGTCTTGGCTGCCGATGGCTGCAAAGTCTTCACCCGCCACTTTCACGCCCATGGCGGTCAGGCTTGCCTTCATGGTGGCCCAGGTGTCGCGGCCCACTGGTTGGTCCACGGCGACTACGTACACAGACTTCAGCCCCACCTTCTTGACGTATTCTGCAGCCATACGCGTTTCCATGAAGGCCAAGTTGGACGTCCGGAAGGTGTATTTGTTGCGGGCCGAACCTGTAATCTGATCCGCGGCGGAGGTGGTCACGATCAGCGGCACCTTGCGCTGGTCAGCCACCGGCATGATGGCGAGCGTTTGGCCAGAGGCGCCATCGCCAAACAGTACGCTCACGCCGCCGGCGAGCAGCTTGTTGGCCTTCTGTACCGAGGTTTGGGGCTTGGTTTCGCTGTCTTCCCACAGAGCTTTGACTGGTTTGCCCAGTACCTTGCCACGCTGTTCGACTGCGAGATCTGCACCTTTTTGCATGCTCGTACCCAGCAGGGCATAGGCACCACTCAGCGGTACGACACCGCCAATAACAAAAGCGTCTTTGGGCGCCTGAGCATGGACAGTCTGCTGGCTGAGAAGTATTGCCGCACCGACGAGGGCACGCGCGAGAGAAACTGCAAATTTCATCTTTGTCTCCTGATCTTTAGGTTTTCGCACCGCAACGGAGGCAGGATATGCCAGGACGGTAAAGCTAATATATCAGTACCATTTCAGTTTGATACGAGGGATTTCCCTAACCCAGAGTTCAACCCGTATTGTCAAAAAATCCCTAACGCCTGCCAGCATAGCGCTGCTGCACCGGGCTGAGGGCAGGGCGCTTGAGTCGTGTAGAACGGACGCTGAGGCTGCCTGAGAAGTGGTTCGACGAATTTGAACAGCGAGATAAGTGGAAAGTGGCCGAATTTGCACGGGTCTCACAGGGAGCCCCTACACGCTGAGATCGACGTTGGGTGAAGGGTCTGAGTTCCTGGGGCTGCCCTGATGCTGAAATTAACAGGGATCAGCTATGGCCGCAGCGCATGCGCTTGTGGCGACAAAAGATACTGATGCTTCCACCCTGGCGGCCCACATACATACCAAACGGCTTCGCGCAAGGAGCGGGCCGTCTTGAGGTCTCTCCAAATCTTCTCCCATTCCATGCTGGTTAAGGTTTTCGGATTGTGCGTATCAGCTTGGGTTATGAGTCCGTACCTGACAGGCTCTACTTCAGGTTCGTAGGGGCCCAGGAGGCGGTCAATGAAAATGAACATGTTGGCGTAGTTCTTGTCAACAGTGCTTGCACCAAATCCCCGCCCATGCCAAAATATGGCTATCCATAATTTTCCGGGCCTTATTATGAAAACCGTCGCCGTATTTGAAGCCAAGAACCGGTTTTCGGAGTTACTTGCCGCGGTCGCGCACGGCGAAGAAATTACCATCACTCGTCATGGCTCGCCGGTGGCGCGATTGGTCGCCCTTGGCGCTGGTGCGCAGGTGTCGGCGCAGCAGCCTCAACGTGTACTTGATGCCATGCAGCGCCTGCGTGAACTCGGCTCCGATGCGCAGCTGGGCTGCACGGTACGCCAAGCACTCGATTCAGGACGCGACTGATGCCGTTTGTAATCGACAAC
>Ga0214919_10008828_pt1 | contig 13141 bp, 11 predicted proteins | sample LL1503_MetaG_FD_177994 | JGI IMG/M metagenome (GOLD analysis project Ga0214919, IMG submission 177994) | Freshwater microbial communities from Lake Lanier, Atlanta, Georgia, United States - LL-1503 | ecosystem: Environmental > Aquatic > Freshwater > Lake | place: USA: Georgia | collected...
TATCCACGAGAAATAGGGTCGTTTGTAATACGAGCCGCGGCAACAGTTTGGTCCATTGTTTTCTTAGGGTGAAGTTTTGGGTCCAAAATTGGTATTTTAGAATTAGATAACGCACCATCTAAATTTACCAATTCTTCCAAATCTTTTTTCAAACCTTTGGTTGTTTTAACTTTTTTTTCTTTGGCAACTTTTTTAAGATGGTTTTTAACTTTTTCACCTTTACTTTTTTCAAAGTGAATTACCTCATCTTTTTTACGTGCTTCATTCAAATTTTCTTCCACAGAGAAATACAATGAGTATTTGTTACCCTTATCTCTCAATAAAAAATAATATGGTGATGAATAAAATTCTGTATCTGTAGTAATCATCTTTTCTTTTTTATCTATAAATACTAGCTCACAAGGTATTTATCATATAGTTTATGGCATATCAAAATATTAATCAATATAATTTTCGTAGATGGGGTATAAAACCAGTTAATGAAATAACTGATATATGTCTTGCGTCCGATGAAAAAGACTATGACCAAGATGTCATTTTTTCACCATTTTTGATTGGTGAAGATGATGGCAATCGAATGCCATTCAAGTTTGATTTTAACAGTAGTGGTACAACATTGTGTCAAACTTCCGTATGTAATTTTGATAACGACACAATTGTTTCAGAAAATTATTGGAACCCTGATTTAATTGACCCAAATTTTTGTCCCAAAGTTACGGAATTATGCGACGTAGGCCTAACAGGAATTGATAACGGACTTGTTCAAAACATGTCAGGTGAAACCATAGAAATTACAACAGGATTATATTCTGGTTCAACAGATAAGTTTAGTAGATACAAATATGATAGGAGAATGAAAATGCATCCTATCACAGGTTTTACAACACCCGAGAATAGATTGTGGAATGATGACTCATACACTTATGACTTATCATATGAAACTGACGGGGGAACCGTTGGATATTTCTCAAGATTAAAAGGTGGGTTCTTCCAAGGGTTTTATAAAATACCTGGTTATGACTATCAAGTATTCCCACAAAGAGTTCCATTGGGTTGGACGGCAGAATTTATGTTAAGATATAGATGGACTGGTGATACATCAGGAGGTCTTAATAACAGATACCCTGACAATAAAGGAACATTCTTTTATATGGGGGCAAGAGCCGAAAATAAATTTTATCACTATGCCGATGGACATCCAAAACAAGATACGGGATATACAAGAGTTACTTCAGGTTTAACTTGTATGCACACTTGTGGTTGTGCTAGTAGTGCAAATACATCTTCACAATGTCTTCAAGTATATCAACCATCAGGTGGTACCATAACAACTTGTTTATGTGGTTGCCCATGTGAATGTAACACAAAGGCAAAATACCCTGAAAAAGACCCATTATATGATGAGGTGTCTAACGCTTTATCATTAAGATTAAGTGGTGATACTGGTAGTCCAAGATTATGTGTTAAAACGTATAGAATAACCGGAGGTTGTGAATTTAGTGGTACTTGTCTAACAGGTTTAACTTATCAAACAGGAACATCAGTAACTGAATGGTGTTCAACAAGAGGTATATTTGACGATTGTTCAGGTACTACCTATCAGAATGTTGAACATTGGGTTCAAATAGATGCGGTATTCCAAAGGTACGAGTGGTTAGACACCTGTGACTTATATGACAAGGGTGGGTTAGGTTTATTAGTTAAAGACGTATATTTTGCAACAATTGAGGGTAGGAGTGTTTCTCTAATTGAACCTCCAATTACAAGAGAAGACCCTTATGACCCAGCATCAACCGAAGTTGTGACGTTCACTGATATGTGGACTGAAGAACAAAAATTTAGATTGGGTACACTTAAATTTTATGTGAATGGTAAATTATTCATGGTTACCGAAAACTTTGAAGAAATTATACCAAGATTATTAAACACTGAAAAAGAAAAACAAATTGGTGTTGGATACAACATATCATTAGGTGGTGGAACACAAGGACTTCACGACAATTTAACATTTGCCAATGGATGCCCTCCAACAATTAATGACATAACATACCAACAAGACCCTGAGTGTTTAACAAATTATGATTTGCAACATACACAGTACACAGGACTAACAACTCAAATTAGATTAGAAGAATTGTTTGGTGGTAGTATGATTGGTGATATTAGTGCATTTAGAATGTATACCGAGCCATTAAATGCATCACAAATCAAACACAATTTTAGAATACTTCAATATAGATATAATTTATTGAATCCCGATTGTCTTGATTGTAGAATTGCAATTCCATCAAACGATTTGTATTATATTGAAATTCCAAGTGATGATTTATACTATTTAAGTATTCCTGCAAATGATTTGTATTATGAAACAATAGAACCATCTGCAACACCAACAAATACTCCAACAGTCACACAAACACCAAGTCCAACTCCAACTATAGGTACTACTCAAAACCCAACACCAACGCCAACGACAACACCATCATCAACACCAATACCTCAAGTGTCGGTAACTCCAACACCAACTCCAACATTAACACCGATTCCTTATGTACCAGGTGATTTTGTATTTGATGCCGATTATATTGTTTTAACATATGCCTTCAACGATGGTACTGATTTAGATACAAGAACCAGAGTCACAGTTCCCAACATTGGTCAAAATTCATTACCTGATTATATTGGTTGGTGTTGTGCGGATGTTTGGCCAACAACAGGTACTCCTATTTTAACTTGGGGTGGTGACAACACAGGTACTGGTTTTGAATCTGTATTAATAGATTTAATTGAATTTAAAAACCAATACCCCGGTCAAAATATTATTACAATTCTTGCAAATGCTGGTTGGTATGGAACTGTCGGGTCTAACCCCGTTTATATTCAAGTTACTCTTTATAAGGGGGGTGTTATGATTCCATTACCTGATGAATACACATTCACAAATGATACCTACACATTAGCATATGGGGCAACATCACCGGGAAAAGCTATAACATTAGATTTATTTACTAGTTGTGTTGATGGTGAAAATGTCATTTCACTTCAATATAATTTAAGTAACTATCATGGAAATTTTATCTAAAATATTAAAAAATGGCATGTAATTATTTCAGAATAACAAATTATAATAATGTCCAAGAAGGATATTATAGTTGGACTGGTTGTACTGGGATAGTTAGTGTTTCACCAATTGACCCACTTCAAACTCAATACATTTGTGGGGATAATGTTTTTGTTGAAAGTTATGGTGCACCTCTTACTGTTGTTCTTGTAGGTTTATGTCCTTCAACAACTCCAACTCCAACACAGACACCAACAGTTACTCCAACAACAATAACTCAAACACCAACACCAACTTCTACAGTTACACCTACAGTAACTCCAACAACAGTTTATATGTATAATTTAGTTACAGGTGGATATTATGAAGATGTATGTGAATCATTCAATTATGGTACTCCATCTAATATTGTGGTATATTCACAAAAACCATTTACATCATTAGTTGTTGGTGATAATGTCTATGGTAATGCCACAATGACAATACCCCCTGACTCAAAAGGAACAATATCAAATGGTGGTATGTTCATCCAACTTAGTGGAACTTTAATTATAAATGTTGGGGTGTGTTAAAATAAAATATTTAAGTATTTATTACTATGGCAATTGGTGTAAGAATTTTTAGTGATAATTTAAGTGGACAAACTACAGACGTTTTGTATCTACCAGATACTGGAGGTACCATTGATTTAGGAACACAGGTTTTCCCCTTCAATTATATTTCAAGTTATTATTATGGAAATTACGATTGTTACGTTCCAACTTATGGTTATACCTATACTATAAATGTTCCTGGTCCAACACCAACACCAACTATCACACCAACCATGACATCAACAGTTACGCCATCCGTAACACCAACAAATACTGTTACACCTTCAATTACCCCAACAAATACATCAACACCAACCAATACTCCAAGTGTTACACCAACAACTACTTTAACCCCAACAAATACATCAACACCAACAAACACGTTAACACCAACAAGTACGTTAACTCAAACACCAACAGCAACTATAGGTTTGACACCGACACCAACGCCAACACATGCAAGATTTAGTTTTGTTGTTTACCCTGGTGCGACTTATAATGAAGCCTGTGGACAATATAATTCCACAACCACAATTTATGGTGAACAACCAATTTTTGACGAAAACACAGAATTTTTCAACAGTGTTTATGGTCCCGTAACAATTGATATGTCTGGTTATTATCAGACCAGTGCGACTGTTATTCAGTTAAATTCCGACGGTACTTTAACGAATGGTATCTATGATTTATGTACAACATTAACTCCAACACCAACAGTTACAACAACACAAACTCCAACTGTAACGTCAACACAAACTCCAACTGTAACGTCAACTAATACACAAACTCCAACCGTAACACCAACAAATACAGAAACACCAACAAATACGCCAACGGTGACTACAACTCAAACTAATACTCCAACAGTAACCACAACAAATACACCAACACCATCAAATGCATTTTGTAAACGATATTCTTTATATGGTGGTAATACAACTGATACCGCATTTGTAATTGTTGATTGTAATGGATTTGCATATGTTGAGACAATAAATGCAACAACTACCCAACAAGTTTGTGCTAGTCAAATTATTATTGTAAACGGTGATGGTTCATTTACTTACTTAAACCCATGTGTTTAATAAAAAAAATAAAAATTATAAAAAACAATAAAGAACATCATAGTATTTATATTTAAACACAATTAAGATGGCATGTACAAAATATACTTTAACTAATACTGGCTCAACTGTAGTTAATTTTAACTATAGAAGATGCGACGACTCGATGTGGGAATATCAAGTTAATTTAAACCCAAATGAAACAAAAAACATTTGGTTTATTAACGGAACTTATAGTATTGCTCAGTTATTTAAAAATAACATTTCGGTAATTAATTATGGACCTTTCCCTCCATTAAGTGCGACTTCAACACCGACACCAACAGTAACTAATACACCAACACCAACTAACACCCCAACTAATACTGCAACGGTTACAAATACACCAACCAATACCTCAACTCAGACAAATACACCAACACCAAGTAATACAGCAACTGTTACTCCAACTAATACGGCAACAGTTACACCAACTAATACAATAACTGGAACACAAACTCCAACAGTTACACCAACTAACACACCAACACCAACTCACACAAGATTTACATTTAGTGTTTATACTGGTATAACTTCAACTGATGCTTGTCAACAAGTTAATACACCAGCAATTACGATTTATGGGGATGACTCATTATTTGATAATAACACATTATTCTATAATAACGCAGTTGGTTCTGTTACTATAGACATGGCAGGATTTTATCAAAACGGTGCATCTGTTGTTGAACTTGATTCAAACGGTAATACTATCAGTTCATTTGATTTATGTCCAACCGCGACACCAACACCGACTGTAACTCAAACATCAACTAACACACCTACAGTAACTCAAACAGCGACTAATACACCAACGATAACACAAACACCAACTAATACGGCAAGTGTTACACCTACGGTAACTCAAACAGCAACTAACACACCAACGGTGACTAACACTCAAACTAATACTGCAAGTGTTACACCAACACCGACACCAACAAGAAGTTATTATCAATATAGTTTAGGTACGGGTAATACTTTTACTGCGGCTTGTATTGATTTTGGTACAGCACCTAACACAATTTATGGTACTATTTCAGGTGGACCTGGTCCAAACGTTGGTGAATACTTATACGTTAATACTTCATTAACTACACCAGTAATTGATGGTTACTATTCTAATGGAACTGCTTGGTACCATGTAACAGGTGGATTAGGACAGATAACTCAATCAGACCCTAACGGTTGTTAATCAGAAAAAAACATACTTAAAACCCTTCATTTCATGGAGGGTTTTTTATTTCCATATATTTATAGGAAAAAGACATGTCTTGTAGCAAATATACTTTAACCAATACTGGCACAACTGCAATTAATTTTAATTACAGAAGGTGTGACGATTCAATGTGGGAATATCAAGTAAACTTGAATCCAAATGAAACAAAAAACATTTGGTTAATTGACAATACATTTAGTATTTCTCCATTATTTACCACAACTTTAGAATTGGTTAATAATGGCCCTTTTCCTTTAACCCCAACACCTACAGGAACTCAAGCACCAACACCAACACCTACAGGAACTCAAACTCCAACCCCAACACCAACATCAAGCTCATTGCCTGTAACACCTACCCCAACATCAACCGCACCAGTTACTCCAACACCTACATCAACCGCACCAGTTACTCCAACACCTACCCCAACATCAACCGCAGCAGTTACACCAACGCCAACCCCAACATCAACCGCACCAGTTACACCAACGCCAACAGGAACTGTACCAGCTACCCCAACCCCTACAGGAACCGCACCAGTTACACCAACAACTACTGTAACTCCAACTAACACATCAACAACAACTCCAACCCAAACTAATACACCTACCACAACAACAACATCAACGCCTACTCCATCACCAACACCAGTTTATCCAGGTTCAATTGATTTCAATGGTGGATTCTTCACTGTAGTACCAGGATTTACAGCGGGAACTCAAGATTTCTCTGTTGAGTTTTGGATTAATGCAACTGCTCCTTATCCATACACAATTCCAATTTTAGGACAATTTGGAACAGAACCCTTATCGGTGGCTATTAGTAATAATGGAACTACACTAACCGTTCAACTGGATAACTCACCGTTAACTTACACATTACCTTCAACATTACCATCTAACAGTTGGACATACTTTGCATTATCAAGAAGCGGAACAACAGAAAATGTTTGGATGGGTACTACAGGTACAACTACAACACCATGTGGTGTTCAAACTGATAATAGAGATTACACAGGAACAACAACAAGTGTTGGATTCTTTGGAGTTTTCTTAACCGCTAAATTGACTGACCTCAAAGTTAATGTTGGAGCAACGTATATTGACCCTAACTTGACTACGACAACAATACCAACTTCAAGTTTAACTTCAGACGCTGAAACCGTTATGTTATACAATGTGAATACGTCAGGAACATTCTTAGACGATAGTTCGGGAACACAAACAATAAATGCACAATCTGGAGTATCGTTTAGTTCAGATTCACCATATTAAAACTTAAATAATATCATAATAAAAACCCTTCACAAAAATGAAGGGTTTTTTATTTTTATGTATAAAATATATTATACATGAAAATTTTCGTTCAGATAGCATCGTACAGAGACCCTCAGTTGGTTCCAACCATTAAAGACATGTTGGCAAACGCCAAAAAACCAAACAATCTTATTTTAGGTATTGCAAGACAATATAGTGAAGAAGATGGTTTTGATAACTTGGATGAATACAGAAATGACAAAAGATTTAGAATCTTAGACATTCCTTACCAAGACGCCAAAGGTGTGTGTTGGGCAAGACACCAAGTTCAACAACTTTATAAAGGCGAAACATATACACTACAAATTGATTCTCACATGAGATTTGTTAAGGATTGGGACGACATCCTTATCAAAATGATAAAGGGGTTACAGAAGGACGGGTATAAGAAACCTCTACTTACGGGTTACGTACCTTCTTTCGACCCTGAAAACGACCCTGCGGGTAGAGCAACCGATGCATGGAGAATGGTGTTTGACCGTTTTATTCCTGAAGGTGCGGTATTCTTCTTACCTGAAACAATACCAGGTTGGCAAGAAATGAAAAAACCTGTAACCGCAAGATTTTATTCCGCTCACTTCTGTTTTACTTTAGGACAATTTTCAACTGAAGTTCAACATAACCCTGAATACTATTTCCACGGTGAAGAAATTTCAATTGCGGCAAGAGCTTACACTTGGGGCTACGATTTATTCCACCCACATATTCCTGTTGTGTATCATGAGTACACTCGTAAAGGTAGAACAAAACAATGGGATGATGATAAGACTTGGGGTGAAAGAAATAGAGTATCGCATTTAACAAATAGAAAACTATTTGGTATGGATGGTGAAAAACAAGAAGGTCATGATGGTCCTTATGGTTTTGGTTCTGTTAGGACATTAACCGAATATGAAAAATATGCAGGTATCCTTTTTGAAAAAAGAGCAATTGATAAATACACTTTAGATAAGAATTACCCACCAAACCCATACAATTTTGAAACTGAACAAGAATGGAAAGATAGTTTCTGTATGATGTTCAAACACTGTATTGATATTGGATATTCTCAAGTTCCTGAAACAGATTATGATTTTTGGGTAGTTGCATTCCATAACGATAAAGATGAAACTTTGTTTAGAAAAGATGCGGACAAAAATGAAATCGCTGGTTTCATGAGAGACCCTGACAAATATTGTAAAGTGTGGAGAGAATTCCAAACGGATGAATTACCATCTTATTGGGTTGTTTGGCCTCACTCAGAATCAAAAGGATGGTGTGATAGAATAACAGGTAGATTGACACACAACCATGTAAGTTAATATATGGTTACTTGGAACAATATTAAAATTGCAGATAAAGGATTCCTAATTAATCTTGAAGAACGAAAAGATAGATTAGAAGAATCCTTATCTGAGTTTAATAAAAATAATATTGTTGGGGTTGATAGATTTGATGCAATCAAAATAACGGAAAATAATGATTATGGTTGGATTATAAGGGGATGTACTCATAGCCATATGGATATATTAAAACTTCAAGTAGAAAACAAATGGGAAAAAGTTATCATTTTTGAAGACGACTTTTTTTTAGATGTTTGTGATGAAAACATTAAATCTGTCTCAAGTGAAATGATTATCAAAATTTACGAAACAGATTTTGATTTATTTTTCTTAGGTTCTTGTTTAATGGAAAAATCCGAAAAAATTAACGATTACTTGATTAAACCAAGGGGTCTTGTACAAACCACAGTATATTTAAGTTCTTTGAAGTTTGCAAATTATGTTGTTAATAATTTCAATTATTTGGATAAAGAACTTGTTGTGTATGGTGAACAAATAGACACTTACTATAGTGTGTTATCAACCAAACAACATTGGTTAATGGAAAGTAGAACAAAAGGTGTTAAAGAAATTAAAGAGCATGATTTAAAAATTTATTTTCATTACCCCGTATTATTTAATCAAAGAGCATCTTTATCTAATATAACAAACAATAACACTAATTACATTCTATCAAATAGATTTCGTAATTTAAAATATTATCCGGAAACAAATTAAAAATAATGAATATTAGTAGTATACCTAAATTTGTAATGAATTTAGAAAGAAGACCAGACCGACTTGAACACATTAAAAAAGAAATGGACTACATTGGTTGGGATTATGAGTTATTCAAGGCAGTTGATTTAAATCATCATGGAGGATGTACAATGTCTCACGTTGAGATTATTAAAATTGCTAAAGAAAGAAATTATAAATCTGTTATGGTTATTGAGGATGATTGTACGTTTTTACCATACTCAAAAGATTTAATCAATAAAATTGAAACTGAAACAAATGAATTTGAATTTGGTATTATTAATTTGGCACCAACTTTAAATAGACCCGTTAGTCGAAGTGAAGAACAACCTTTGTTTTTAGACATAACAAATCTACCTCCAAAGAAAGAACACGAAAGAGGTATTTTTGCAACTAATATGATGATTTATCATGAGTCAATTTATGATAAAGTTCTTGAAATGGAAAAACCTGAAATTTTAGGTTACTATGCAATTGACGATTACATTTATCAATTTATATTACCAATTAAACAAAGTTATACTCCATTGTTACCAATTGCACCTCAAATGAGTAGTTGGTCTGACGTATCTCAAGGACAGTATAATAATTTTTATACTCAAACGTATAATTGGAATTTATACAGCCCTTGTAAAATACCATCAGAATATTTACATGGAAATTTAACAGAGGAACTAAAAAATAATAAACAACACAAAGAATTTACATATGTCAACTAAAGTTAAATTTATCACATCAATATACAGTGATTTACATGGAACAGAGCTGGGAGGAAGAACAGGCAGAAACGGTCATTACAGATATAGTCTATTATCATTATTAAAAATGAATAACGCTGATTTTTTATGTTATACATCTGATAGAGAAATAGATTCATTAAAATCTTTTTTTTATGAAGAACAATCAATATCACCTGAAAAATTAGAATTCAGAATTTTTGATATTACAGATACCAAATTTAAAGATTTAATTAAACAAAGAAAAAATATTGACCAAACTATCAAAGGTGATAGATGTGTTGAAATCCAATACTCTAAATTTCATTGGTGGTGGAATGAAGATAAATCTTATGATTATTATTATTGGATTGATGCCGGACTTTCTCATTGTGGTTTAATTCCAAACAAATATCTTTTAGGAACTCACCCACAGGCAAGATATTATGAAAGTAGTTTATTTAATAACGATTTTCTTAAAAATTTAATTGAGGATACTGGTGATAAGTTTTTAATTTTGGGTAAAGAAAATGATAGAAATTATTGGTCAGGTACTGTTAATCCAAAATGGTATAATGAGTTTGATAGAAGTATTCATGTAATAGGTGGAATGTTTGGTGGTCATAGAGACAAGTGGGATAACATTGTAAACATTTTTGAAGATTATACTTCAAAGGTATTGTCGGAAGATGAAGGATTACCACATGAAGAACAAATTATGAGTTTAATGTATGTTAATCATCGTGATTTGTTTGTTCGTAAACATTTTGATATTTGGTGGTGTAGAGACAATGCACCTGCAGGTGTTTCAGATGAAATGTTTAGACAAAATAAAAGTTTTTATAAAATATTAGAAGAATTCAATAGAATATATGAGTAATATAACATTAGTAACGGGAATTTGGGATATTGGTCGTGGAGAGTTATCTGAAGGATGGTCAAGACCTTATCAACACTATTTAGATAAATTTGAACAACTTTTAAAGTGTGAAGAAAATATGATTATTTTTGGTGACACTGAACTTGAAAGTTTTGTTTTTGAGAGAAGAAGTCGTGAAAATACACAGTTTATCACAAGACCATTAAGTTGGTTTAGGGAATCAGAATTTTTTGATAAAATTCAAAAAATTAGAACTAATGAAAATTGGCAAAATTTAGCGGGTTGGTTAAAAGAGTCTACTCAAGGCAGATTAGAAAATTATAATCCGTTAGTTATGTCCAAAGTATTCTTGTTACATGATGCTAAAATTATGGATAGTTTCAATTCTGAATATATGTTTTGGATTGATGGTGGTTTAACTAATACAGTTCATCCAGGTTATTTTACTCATGACAAAGTTTTGAATAATTTATCAAAATACATTTCTAAGTTTTCATTCATATGTTTTCCATATGATGCAGAAAAAGAAATTCATGGATTTGAATATAACACTTTAAATTCAATTGCGGGTTCTAAAGTTAATAAAGTGGCTAGAGGTGGTTTTTTTGGCGGTCCTAAGCACAGTATTGCGGACATTAATTCAATTTATTATGGGTTGTTGAAATCAACATTAGATGAAGGATATATGGGTACTGAAGAATCTATTTTCAGTATTATGTGTTACAAACATTCTGATTTGATTAATTATTTTGAAATTGAATCAAATGGTTTAGTGGGTAAATTTTTTGAAAACTTAAAAAATGATGAATTAAAACCCAAATCTGAAAACATAAACAGAGGTACAAATAATTTAGATATAAATAAAGTTGGTTTGTATGTCATCACATTTAATAGTCCAAATCAATTTAGAACATTAATTGATTCTATGATTGCTTATGATAGGGATTACATTTACAAAACAAAAAAGTTTTTGTTAGATAATTCTTTTGATGAATCCACTTTTGAAAAGTATGCTGAGTTATGCGAAGAATTTGATTTTGAACATATTAAAAAAGACAACTTAGGTATTTGTGGTGGTCGTCAATGGATTGCAGAACATTTTGAAAATGAAACTGATTTAGATTTTTATTTATTTTTTGAAGATGATATGTTCTTTTTCCCAAAAGAAGGTGAAGTATGTAGAAATGGGTTTAACAGATATGTTCCTAATCTATACACAAAAACATTACAAATAGTTAAAAAAGAAAATTTTGATTTCTTAAAACTCAATTATAGTGAGTTCTTTGGTGACAATGGAACTCAATGGTCTTGGTACAATGTTCCTCAAAATATTAGAGAAATTTATTGGCCAGGTAAAAACAGATTACCACAACAAGGACTTGACCCTAACGCTCCAAGAGCGGTATACAACTCAGTAAACTCACATCAAGGAATACCATATGTTACAGGTGAGGTTTACTATTGTAATTGGCCTCAAATTGTAACAAGAACAGGAAATAAAAAAATGTTCTTACAAACTACTTGGGCACATCCATTTGAACAAACATGGATGAGTCATATGTATCAATTGGTTAAAAAAGGTGAGCTATACCCTGGTTTATTATTAATGACACCAACAGAACACGATAGATTTGAACATTACGAAAGAAGTTTAAGAAAAGAGTCATAACAATATATTTATTGTTATGGAATTCTATATTAAACAAAATGCAACGCTACCTGTGTTAAAAATGCAAGTGGTTAAAGATGGTAGAGCGGGATACTTGGAGTTGATGCAAGACTTAGAGGTATCTACAATTTTTTTTACTATGATTGACGTAGAAACAGGAATTCCAAAAATTGTTTCCGCACCTTGTAGTATTGTATCTTTAAACTTACCTTTGGGTGCCGCACCCGAATACTACATTTATTTTAAATTCACTTCAAGGGACACCGACACGCCAGGTAGATACCAAGGTCAGTTTTTAATCAAAAACGACGAAGGTAATTTAATTCTACCAATCAGGGAGGATTTGTATATTAATGTCCAACCAAGTTTTATTTCAGAAACTGCTTGTTGTTAATTTGACTGACAAGATTTTTTAATTATATTTATTATCGAAGGTAAATTTCACGATGGTGTGAAAGCTAATAAACCAACGTAATACATATGATATCAAACGAAGAAATCGAATCGTTCTTACACGGCAATGA
>Ga0214919_10008829_pt1 | contig 13141 bp, 11 predicted proteins | sample LL1503_MetaG_FD_177994 | JGI IMG/M metagenome (GOLD analysis project Ga0214919, IMG submission 177994) | Freshwater microbial communities from Lake Lanier, Atlanta, Georgia, United States - LL-1503 | ecosystem: Environmental > Aquatic > Freshwater > Lake | place: USA: Georgia | collected...
CAGGCCTCTACCTCCGAGCTGTACGGCTTGGTGCAGGAAACTCCACAAAAAGAGACCACCCCGTTTTACCCGCGCAGCCCCTATGCGGTGGCCAAGATGTATGCCTACTGGATCACGGTGAACTACCGCGAGGCCTATGGCATCTACGCCTGCAACGGCATCTTGTTCAACCACGAGAGCCCGCGCCGGGGCGAGACCTTTGTGACCCGCAAGATAACCCGGGGCCTGGCCAATATCCGCGAGGGGCTTGAGGACTGCCTGTACATGGGCAACATCGACGCCCTGCGCGACTGGGGCCACGCCAAAGACTATGTTCGCATGCAGTGGATGATGCTGCAACAGGACAAGCCGCAGGACTTTGTCATCGCCACTGGTGTGCAGCACTCGGTACGCGATTTCATCGAGTGGACCGCGCGCGAGCTGGGTATGCCTTTGCGCTGGGAGGGCAGCGGCGTGGATACCGTGGGCTACAGCGGCGCGCAGGCGGTAGTGCGGATTGACCCGCGCTACTTCCGCCCGACTGAAGTCGAGACTCTGTTGGGCGACCCCAGCAAAGCCAAGCGCGAACTTGGTTGGGTGCCGGAGATCACGGCCCAGCAAATGTGTGCCGAAATGGTGGCCCACGACTTGGCAGCGGCCAAGCAGCATGCGCTGCTGAAGAAGCACGGCTACAACGTGAATGTGAGCGTGGAATAAGCCGATGATGCAGCCGCGGCAGACGATTTATGTGGCCGGCCACCGGGGCATGGTCGGCAGCGCCATCGTGCGCACCCTGCTGGCCAGTGGCGTGCCGCAGGAGGACATCATCACGCGCACCCACGCCGAACTGGACTTGCGCAACCAGGCCGCTGTGCACGCTTTTTTTCAGCAGCAGCGCCCTTCGCAGGTCTACCTGGCTGCGGCTAAGGTGGGCGGCATCCACGCCAATAACACCTATCCGGCCGACTTTATTTATGACAACCTGATGGTACAGGCCAATGTGATCGATGCGGCGCATAGTAGCGGCGTGCACAAGCTGCTGTTTCTCGGGTCGAGCTGTATTTACCCTCGCTTGGCGGCACAGCCCATGGCCGAGGACGCCTTGCTCACGGGTGCGCTGGAGCCTACGAACGAGCCCTATGCCATCGCCAAGATCGCCGGCATCAAGATGTGTGAAAGCTACAACCGCCAGCACGGGCGGGACTACCGCAGCGTCATGCCGACGAATTTGTACGGCCCCGGAGACAACTACCACCCCGAAAACAGCCACGTCATTCCGGCACTGATCCGCCGCTTTCACGAAGCCAAAACGAGTGGCGCGCCCGAAGTCGCCATTTGGGGCAGCGGCACGCCACGGCGCGAATTTTTGTATGTGGACGACATGGCGGCGGCCAGTGTGTTTGTGATGAACCTGCCGATACAGGCGTATCAGGCGCAGACATCGCCGATGCAAAGCCATCTCAATGTGGGCTTTGGCAGCGATGTGACTATTGCTGAACTCTCCCAAGCCGTGGGTCAGGCTGTTGGCTATGGCGGAGATATCACTTTCGACACGAGTAAGCCCGACGGCGCACCACGCAAGTGGATGGACAGCAGCCGCCTCAATGCCTTGGGTTGGCTGGCGCAGGTGGATCTGGTATCGGGTTTGCGTGCTGCGTACGCGGACTATGTGCAATCACACCCGGCGTAAATCGCCTAAGCTATCGCCATGCGCAATTACAGCCCCAGCAAACGCATTTTGGTGACCGGCGGTGCCGGCTTTTTGGGCTCGCACCTGATTGATAGGTTGTTGGCGCGTGGTGACGAGGTGATTTGTGTGGACAACCTGTTCACAGGCACCAAGCAGAACATCGAACATGTGCTGGACCACAAGCGCTTCGAGTTCATCCGTCATGACGTGACGTTTCCGCTGTATTTGGAAGTAGATCAGATATACAACCTCGCCTGTCCCGCCTCTCCCATCCACTATCAGCACGACCCGGTGCAGACTACCAAAACCAGCGTGCATGGGGCCATCAATATGCTGGGCCTTGCCAAGCGCGTGCGCGCACGAATTTTCCAGGCCAGCACCTCCGAGGTCTACGGCGACCCGGCGGTGCATCCGCAGACCGAAGACTATTGGGGCAACGTCAACCCCATCGGTATCCGCAGCTGCTACGACGAAGGCAAGCGCTGCGCGGAAACCCTCTTTTTCGATTACTACCGCCAGCACAAAGTCGACATCCGCGTTGCCCGCATTTTCAACACCTACGGGCCGCGCATGCACCCCAACGATGGCCGCGTGGTGAGCAACTTTATTGTGCAGGCGCTCAAAGGCGAAGACATCACCTTGTATGGCGACGGCTTGCAGACGCGTAGTTTTTGCTATGTGGATGATTTGATTGAAGGTTTCATCCGCTTTATGGATGTGCCTTGGGATGCTGACGGTGCAAACCAGGGTTGCCCCGGGCCGATCAACTTGGGTAACCCGCATGAGTTCACCATCCGGAAGCTAGCAGAGATGGTTATCAAGCTGACGGGAGCTTCATCCAAACTGGTGTTCAAGCCGCTGCCGTCGGATGATCCGATGCAGAGGAAGCCGGATATTGGACGGGCGCGGGAGGTTTTGGCGTGGGAGCCGGAGGTCGAGCTGGAGGCGGGGTTGGGACAAACGATTGCGTATTTCGACAAATTGCTCGGTGCCGCAGGCTAGAGTCTTAGCTGTGACTGGCGTGGTACTTTCTTGAACGACACTACACCTTTCATAGCGGCAAATTTTGACTTCTCATTGGTACCTTATTCATACGAAGCCACGGCGGGAGGCAAACGCCTTGGAAAACCTCGTGGCGCAGGGTTACATTTGTTACTTGCCGTTGATTGCGATTGAAAAAATCCAAAGAGGGAAAATAGTTCGCGTGGTAGAGGCCTTGTTTCCCCGATATTTATTTATTCAATTGGACACTGCGTATTCGTCCCAGAGTTGGGCACCAATTCGATCAACGGTCGGAGTAAGCCGTTTGGTAACCTTTGGCGGCCAACCTGCCAAAGTTGATCACGAAATTATTCATGCTGTGAGACAGGGCGATGTGCATCGCTCAAATTTGGTGCAAACCCTATTCACTGCGGGGGATCAAGTTCAGATCCTGACTGGCGCGTTTGCTGGCATCAATGGTGTGTATCAAATGCCCGATGGGCAGGATCGGGCTATGTTACTAATTGAAATCCTGAGTAAGTCGGTGAAAATGTCCGTTCCCGCGGTTGGCATTAGAAAACAAAGTTGATGTAGCGTACATTGAGTTTGGGTGAGAAGCGCTCAAGCTTTGCATATAGGTTTCCCCGTGAAAACTTCGTGGTGAGTCCCGTGGAGGATTGCGGTAGCGTCACAGGATAATTTTTACCAGCAATAACAATAAATCGAACATGAGTAAAACCCGACTGAATCGCCTGAGTACTTGCTTTTTCATTGGTAGCAGGAGGCGTTGCTGTTGTCTAGTTTGCGGTATATCTCAGCCGCTGGCAGGCCATCCTCACCTTCACCTAATATCCCAATAGTTTGACTTTCCCTGAATTTCGACTTCCTCGTCTCTAATCCTTAAAGAAATGGGAGTCTCTATTTTCAACTTGTTCGCCATTTGGGTGAGCTTACGGTTGGGCCCAGGGCAGCAAGCTCGAGGTGCTGGCGTTGCTCGCGCTCGGCGCGCCAACATGCGCGGCGCAGGCAAGTTCGGAAGCGTATCGGCGGCGAGATTGGCTTTCGCGGCAACAGCCTGAAGCGGCCCTAAACGATGCAAACGGAACCGTTCCGTACGTCCATTCCCAGAGCCCCCAGAAGCTGCTTGATGCTGACGATACGCTTCTCCGCGACCTCGTCGGCCAATGGCATGAAGCCGTTATTCCGCAGCATCGTCTCAAAGCCGGTTGGCGACGCATCCAATAGTCGTGGCGCGACCCTCCGAAACATTGCCTCATCGGTTTCGGTAAAATAGGTTTGACGTATTTTTGCTTTATCAGGAATCAAATTGGGGCTGGACACGTCGAAGCGAGCGAGCGACTCCTCCTCAGTCCAAAGATGTGAAAACCGTGGTGGATAGAGATGCGGCTCAGATTGATAGAGTCGGTACATGTCGTCGAGAAATCGTATGTAACCTATTTCGCCTGCTGCGGCCAAAAGGTCCGATGACGGAGTCCGGTAGGCTTCCTCCAAGCACTTAAGGGCATAAGAGACGTTGCCGCGGCACAGGGCAATGAACGCGGCTTTCAACAGCGCGCAAAACGGATCCCGGGCATGCGCGCGAATGCTGGCCGGCTCGCGGAAGAACAATACGTCGCCATGGGCGGTGAATCCGGTCGCGCGCCAACCTATGCCGGTGCGATAGGTCGCCCAGTCGTAACCATGCGGGAAAAGGTGCGCCATAAAGAAACCCTTCTGGCGAAGCAGGGTCATGATCTCATCGAATAACCGCTGCGAATCATAGAACTGAAAAAAGCTGATTTCGCACATGATCGCGACTGTATCCCGCGAGGTCTCACTGCTCATTCCCGCGAGCAAATCATATTCGGCACCTTGCACATCGAGGGACAGATAGTCGACCGGAAAGCCGTGCTTTTGCGCCAAGGTGTCGATCGTCTCTCCGACGATCGGAATCGTCTTCGCCGGCTTGAGAACATCTTCAAGAATGTAGTCGCAAGACGCGTCTTGAAAAAAAATCTCGCGGTTCGCGGGGTTGGGTGGGAGGAGCGAACTCGTATAGGGATCGTAGTTGATGTGAAAAGAACCAGCAGCGTTTTCGCCCGTAACTGCAGCGACGATAACGTGATCGACGTCCGGCGATTTGATCTCCATTTGCCTCTTGCAGGCCGGATCCGCTTCATAGATGTAAGTCTCCGTGCCGTCGAAGAAACGCCTATCCATCGGAAATGGGAACCCACCGCCACGCCCGCCGATATGGTGCATATGAATCCGGTAAGGGCGAAGCTCAGTAGATTTCGGAGCGGGGTTGAATTCCGGTTTATTGGCCTCGATAGGAGCCGGCGATTTAACAGGGATAGCTGATGTTGCCTCAGGCTCGCCCTGATGCGCAATGCGCAATTTGACAATCGTGTATCCCATCCTATTCATGGTGGATAGGATCAGAGTCTTCAACAGGCTCAATAAGTTCAAGATCGCCAACTCCCTGAATTCAAAGTTATGTGGCTACATTGTTACATGCTTGATTAAAGAAACCCAGGATTCATATCACAGTAAACATCTGACACCACGGCACCTGGTTTCGCGCAGCCATACCAGTCCCCGTATTTTTTCTGCAACGCCATATCTGCGGCGGCAATATCGTTGGCCGCGCGATTGACGTCCATAAAGCGGTCTTGCTTCGACGGTTGTATGTGTTGCGAGGATTCGGTCTTCCTCAGCATTTCCCGAGTGATCGGCAAGACCTCCGCTGAGGACAACTCGCGAAATTCGATACCTGTCTTCAGGAAATCCGCATCGGACCCCAGAAACTGGAGTTGAGAGTCGAGTATGTCCTGATAACTCAACTGACGAGCGACCCGATCTTTTTTGTCCCGGCGATAATATCGACGCCATGCCAGCATGTCGCTTTCACCTGGTATGTGCGGGTAGGTAACCGGAACGTTGACGGCGAGGCAAGGTCGGTTGAATGCGCGGGCCAGCATGCAGGGACCGGAATGCGCCGAAATCATAAATTGGCAATGGGCGATTGCGAATACATCCATCTTGAAATCGTAGTTCTTCACAAAAGGCACGTCGATCACTTGAGGACCTAATTCCGGCAGCCGCTTCATTGACCGATCGCCAATCCGAAGAACGAAATAGCCTTGCTTGACGAGAAACCTAATCGAATCGAAGTAACTTTCGACGCTCGTGCAGCGATAGTCATGAAGCGCGCCCGGATGAAAACCAGGCTCCCTCGCGTGCGCCACAACCCATTTCGCGCCGTTGGGAACTCCAATGGCGCAAAGAGCTTGCCGCCCGCGCTCCTCCTGATCATCCGTCATTTGGAAGAATGCCTTTTTCCCTCCGGACAAGCAGTGGCGAAAAAATGCGCGCGAGATGTAGGTATATGAGTGGAGAAGAAAGACGAACGGTCCGCGCTCGATCACGCCGATTTCGTAGGACGATAGATCCAAGAGTCGCGGATCATCCGTATAGGCCACTTTCATATCCGCCATCGCAACGTCGAAGATCTCCGTGTTGCTGTTATGGCATGAATGACGCTGGCGCGTTATGACGACAATCTCATCGAAAACGTCGCCATACAACGATTTTATATAAAAAGGCTCCATGCAGAGATGTCCGGTGGCGCCGGTGCGCTCGAACGGCCAAACCAAGACTCTTCGGCATCGAGCTATGGGACGCGCGCAATCTTCCAATGCATCGAGAAGCTCGCTCAGCGAGGACCTCTGAAAAATATGGGCGCCGACACAAACTGGAGTGGTCTGATCTTTGCTGTCGGATGGCTTGAGGTCCGGCGGTTCGCCGTTACCATTCGTTCTCGGCTGTTGTTGTGGAATTACGTAAGGGGCGGCGAGCGATTGATGCAGGGCTCCAGGGCTGGCCTCACGTAAAGACACCGGGGGTTCTTGACGGCCTTTTTCCTGTGGCAAATGGATGAGAGCGTAGCCCATTCTGTTGAGAACAAAACGGACAGACTGCTTTATTGCGCTAATGATTTTACCAAACGGCATTTGCTTTAGACCTCTCCCCCTCAGGAACCCCTGAGAGAACTTTCCGCGCAACCCAATGCGGCAAAATGCTTCGCCTAGCGCGTTCGCCGCCTTGTACTCGACTCAAGCTACTCCTCCGAGCAACACCTTATACCGCTGCAATACGAGCCCGCATGCGGAAGTCAACAGAACGTCAATACCTACGACATTAACTATACGCCAAATGCCCCCAATCCGTCCACCTTGGCGGAAGGCAAATTCCTCGCACTCAACATTTGCGCGGCCGATCACTTAATCTTGACGAGTCGATAGCCGAGCCGAATGAAAAACGCGATAACCGCATGCTTAACGAATGTTTTAATGCGGGTCAAACCCCGCTTGTTGCCGTCTTTTAGCAGAGAGTACTGAGCGGCCAACTGACCAGATGCGGTTTTGTCTTGCTGTTGCGCGGCACCGCTGTCCGGTAACCGTCCCGTCTTGTGAGCGTAGGCGTCTAAGCCTCGCGCAATGCCACGGACCAACAAGCCATTAACATAAGCAAAATTCTCTTCCTCGAATTGGTGCCATGTCTTGTCGAGATCGGAGCTGTGAACCCTGATCCCGTTCATGAAGCACGCGATGCTGTACATGCAATTGGACGGGATCAGGGTGGAATTGATGATGGCGCTTTCAACATCATCGTTTTCTATCTGGCTGGCGTGGGCATTATGCTCATTTTCCGGCTTGATACCGATCACGAGAAAGTTGTCGGAGTCGTTTTCAATATGAATGTCGCTGAGAACGAAGCCATTGGCTCTTACGAAATCATGATCTATGGCGGTGAAGTCGGGAATATCGTCGTGTCTGCTTAGGTCGACCATGTAGGGGTGAAGGGATACAAAACGGAACAAAGCCCCGTCCCCGTTCGGCGCACGCCATAACCCCATATAGGGGTTCTCGGGGAAAAACGGGTTCCTCACGTCATGGTTCGACATGTCCGTATGCAAATTGTCCATTAGAATCTTCACCATCGCGCGAGGTTGGATCGCCGTTACTTTGTCGAACTGGCAAAGCTTCCTGTGGCTTAAGTAGGGGATCAGTTTTTCTTTTGAGACAACCGGTCCGTGGGAAACGCACACTCTTCTGCCCTGACAAGAAAGGCGGTAGAGGTGCGTCAGCATTCCCTCGGAATACATTGCATTGGGGTGGACAAAAAAAGCTTGCCCCTTGCCCAGCGCTTGAGAAGCCGCGCGCTTGAATGCATGTCCGAGATGACTGTACTTTTCCTCTCTGTTGTCGTGACTGATTTCCATGAGGATGAACTCGACACGGATCAGACTCGAGAGCGTGGCAAAGAGGCTGGATTGGCGGATTTCTTGTTCGTCGGCCTGCGTTGTGATGATCGTAAATTGAGATTCACTTAAGTTTGGAAGCCCCGGAATGTTCCCGGGAGACAAGAGTGTCGGTAGGCAGAAGGTTAGGAGATTATCGACGTAGGTGTTGCCCCACACAGCGACCAGAAAAAAGAACCTACGCTCCATGGACATCTCCATGCTCCAAACGTCTAACTGCGCACATATGCCTGTGAGACGAGCGGGTGACAAGTCGCGCGCTCGTTTGGTTCTGCATTATGATCCAACCTTTCGCAGCACCATGCATCGCTGCAACACCAGGCCGCATATGGCCGCGATCAGACATCGCACATCCTTGCGTGCATCTCGAGAATGTCTTCAACCGTACCGAACTCAATGATTCGTCCCGCTTGCATGAGGACAGCCTTGTTACATATCTCGCGGATCAGCTCGCTGGAATGCGAAGCCAGCACGACGATATGGGCCTTGCCCAGGTAGTTATCGATTCGGGCCTTGGCCTTATGCGCGAATCGTGCGTCACCGGCACCGATGCCTTCGTCCATCAGCAGGATTTCCGGATCCATCGAGGTGGCGATTGCAAAGGTGAGTCGCGCCATCATGCCGGCTGAATAGGTCCGCAACGGCATGGACATGTAGTCGCCGAGCTCGCAGAATTCCTCGATCGAGGCGATCTTCTCGACGATTTCCTCCTTTGACATCCCAAAAAAACGGCAGACGGAGTAGATATTGCGGTAGGCGTTGTCGAATTCATCGATGCCGGGAAGGCCGGCGAACAAACATGACAGCCTTCCCTCGGCGGTGACTTCGCCGCGATCCGGCGCATAGACTCCAGCCATTACCTTCAGCAAGGTGGACTTGCCGCCGCCATTGGCGCCGATCAGGCCTAGGCGGTCGCCTTGCTTGAGGGTGATGGAAACGTTATCGAGTGCGGCAACGCTGACACGCTTTGCCTCGTTGCGACGGATGACGCCGCCCACGGCTGCATTAAGCAGAGACTTGCGGAAACTTCTGCCCGCATCGTAGATGGGAAACTCCAGCGAAACGCCGTCGACCTTGAGGAATGTCATCGTGTGCTCACTACATCCAGAACGGCATGCGGCGGCGATAACGGCCAAAGAAGATGAGTGCCACCGTCATTCCCAGAATGGCGCCCGCACTGCTAACCGCCAGTGAAAGAGCCGATGGCGCCTGGCCCAGCAAGGGATCGCGAACGATCGAGATCAGGTGATAGATGACATTCGCGTCGACGAATACGCCCCGGTGCTTTCCGAGCATGTCCGGTACCCAGAAAATCGGGGTCACGAACATGATGATCTGCAAAAAGCTCATTATCATAGGCTGTACGTCCCGGAAACGGGCGCAAACCGTCGCGCAAAGAAGACATATCCAGAGCCCGTTCAGGCTAAGCAGGACGAGACCTACCGGCGCCCAGAGCATGTTCCAGGACGGCGACGGGACGTAGATCAGATTTACGATCAGCAGGATCAACAGGTTGTGAAAAAAAACGATGAGGTTCCGGCAGACTACCTGATAGACGAAGATTGAATACGGAAACTGCCAATTAGTGATTGCATTCCTTTGCTCCACGAAAGCCGTGCAGCCCTCCCCGGCGATGGCGGAGAACATCGTCCATGGCAGAAAACCGGCCGCGAGAAAGGGCAAGTAGGTGCGCATGTCCTGCTTGAACAAGTTGCCATAGACCAGGGCGAAGGCGAGAAGAAATACCCCGGTGCTGAGGGACAGCCAGAACGGCCCTATCACGGTACCCTTGTAGCGCCGACGTATGTCGCGCCATGCAAGACTGGTCCATAGCGGCCATCGCAATGAGCCTAGCACTAGGTCGCGTAGTCCGATTTTCAAATTTGCAAGCATGGTTCGATGGGTTTCAGACCATGAGTATTCAGTTCAACAAGTTCCGGGACATTGTCGCCCAAAGCGACAGATAAGATTATTGCGCAGAAATGCGGCGCCAAAACGAGAACGGAGTTAGCCCTGTAATGGCCGACCCTGACAGCTGTCTACCGCATGCGTTTTAAACAAGACGTCCGACCTGGTGGGCGCGGCCATCACCGAGGCACTCAAGCCCTCCGCAGCCAGGGTCAAAACGCTGACCTACGGCAACGGCAATGAGTTCTGTGGTCAGGCCCAGATTGACCAGGCCTTGGGCAGCACGAGGTACTTTGCCGAAACCTTTGCCCGTTGGGAGCGCGACTCCAGTGAGAACTCCAACGGACTGCTGCGGCAATATGTGCCCAAGAAGCAGGCGATGGCAAACACCATCGAGACGGAAATATAATATTTATTTTGATGACAAATCCCTCAACGTACTCGGAACCACGCTTTTTTTTCCTGATGCCCGTCTGGGGCATTACTCACATTGACTATCTGCTGACCTACGGGCTGCCGACGTTGCTTTCTCCAAACAACCTGCCCTGGCTGCCGAACCGCGCGTTGTCGCAATTCATTTTCATCACCAGGTCGGACGACGAAAAACGTATCCGCGCATCGAATTTATTCAAAAAACTTGAAGCGCTGATCCCGGTCAAGTTCCTATTCCTGAATTTTTACCAAGGCGACCGGCTGCAGAAGTTCGACCAGCTTGGCGAGGCCCTCAGGCTGGGGGCGAGTGAAGCATTGGGCCGCGGACACTGTCTTTTCTTCCACCCCGACGGCCTCTATTCCGACGGCATGGTGAAGCATCTCTACGGCATCGCGAGAAGCGGCAAGAAAGCCTGCGTGACGCATGGCCCCAATGCCGCGATTGAGAAAATCGTTCCCTACTTGCGCGAACGGAATATGCTCACGTTCGACGAGGTCAACCCCATGGCACCGCGGGTCCTTGCCCGCGCGCTGATGGACAACCTGCATCCGGATATGACCACCCATTGCTTGGGCAACCCCAATTACCCGGTGGATCCCTACATGGGTTTCTGGCCATCGCCCAAGTTCGACGGCGCCCTGTTCCGGTTCGTTTCGCTGCACCCCTGGCTCGTGGACCTGAGCCATCTCTCGGAAATCGTGGAATTCGGGGCGATTGACCACAACTTCATTCGCCTCCATGGATTTCTCTGGTCGGATATCCACGTTGAAGTCGATTCCGATAATATTCTCGCGGTTGGCCTCAAGCCGGAAAATGAACGCAACGCCATCCCGAATCCCGGGATCACCTACTCGCCCGCCGCCAATCTCGCAAGGGCGATGGAGGGGTATTCGTATTGCAGATACATTAATTTCTTCTTCTTTCACGGATTGAAGGTTCACACCGGAGATCTGGATCAGGACTGGTACAAATTCGAAGTCGCGAACCTCAAGTGGCTCAATACGGCTCTTCTTGTCGTCGTACCTTCTTTCCATTTCTCGAACAAGGTTTTCAGTTATGTGAAAGAGTTCTTCAAATACGCAGTAGTCGAACGACGACCGTTGTACGCTCTGAAACTTTCTTTCAAGGTTTCCTTTGGTTTTCTTCGTGGACTATGGCTTATTTTCCGCCAGCTTTGTAGATCTCCTTCTAAATTTCTCCCCCGTCAATGCGTACCCCTGGCCCCAGAGTTCTGCGCCGTCTGCCGGTCCGACGCGCGCCGTTGCTTAAGCGGCGACTGGCGCTTAAGCAATGCCGCGTCAGATTAAGGCGCTTGGCGCCATTGACATGCTCTCAGAGTTGATAGGTGAGCATGGCATATGAACCTTGATTCGCAGCTACAAAGGCCTAGAGGTTGTGGTCACCACATTGCGCCGTTGGCTCAAGCGCCTTGGAGCCAAACCGCGCCCTACATCACGCCCCTACGCGGAAACGCTTAACCGCAGTCCCGCCCCAGGCGATGTCCGCACTTGGCCGATCAGGAATGAGGAGATGACCATCCACGATGTCAAATGTTGATTAAGCCTCGTGTAGCCGAAATTCCTGTCTTCAACCCACCCAGCACGGGTTTCCAGTTTTGCACTGGCATGGTCCATTTCTTGGCGATATTATTGAACGCTAGATAGAACAATTCGAACAGCGCCTCGTCGCTGGGGAACGAACCTGGGCTCTTTGTCATTTTGCGCAAACTCATGTTCACATACTCGATGGCATTGGTCGTATAAATGATGCGCCTGACCTCTGGTGCGTAATCAAAGAACGGTGTGATGCGCTCCCAATTTCTGCGCCACGATTGCACGATCGGCGGGTAGTCTGCCCCCCACCTTTGCTCGAACTCATCCAAGGCAGTCTTCGCCGCCCCTACGGTCGGTGACGCATAAACAGTGCGCAAATCAGTCGCAACCGCCTTGCGCATTTTCCAGCTCACTTAGTTCAAACTGTGGCGCACCATGTGCAACACGCATAGTTGCACGGCGGTCTGCGTGTGTACCGATTCAATCGCCTCGGGGAAGCCTTTTAAGCCACCCATGCAGGCGATGAAAATATCCTGCGCTCCCCGGTTTTGAGTTCGGTAACCACCTGGAGCCAGAACTTGGCTCCCGCCGTTTGAGCGATCCACAAGCCAAGCAATTGCTTATTGCCGGTCAAGTAAATGCCTAACGCCACGTAGCCTAACGCGGTTGACTAATTTTTACACGACCTGAATCGCCCCGGGTTTCGTGGAGGCCACTTGGTTTAAGTTGAGACACTTGTCTCGCGGCTATTGGCAAGGTGCCGATAGTAGTTCTCCTCAGCTTCGGCTGGTGGAATGTATCCAATGGGCCCAAGCAGTCGGATGCGGTTGAACCAGTGCACCCATTGCAGGGTTGCCAGTTCCATGGATTCCTTGGTCTTCCAAGGTCCCCGGCGGTGAATCAACTCAGCCTTGTAAAGGCCGTTTATGGTTTCGGCCAGTGCGTTGTCATAGCTGTCACCGCGACTGCCCACTGAGGGCTCGATGCCTGCTTCGGCTAGGCGCTCGCTGTAGCGAATGGAGACATACTGAGAGCCCCGATCGGAATGGTGAATCAAGGATGCATGGCGCTCGGGTTGCCGATCAAACAATGCGTGCTCCAGTGCGTCCAAGACGAAGTCCGTGTGCATCGAACTGCTCACGCGCCAACCCACAATCCTCCTGGCAAACACATCCACCACGAATGCCACATACAGCCAGCCTTGCCAGGTTGAGACGTAGGTGAAGTCCGACACCCACAGCTGGTTGGGCCGCTCTGCCTTGAAGTGCCGGTTG
>Ga0214919_10008830_pt1 | contig 13139 bp, 13 predicted proteins | sample LL1503_MetaG_FD_177994 | JGI IMG/M metagenome (GOLD analysis project Ga0214919, IMG submission 177994) | Freshwater microbial communities from Lake Lanier, Atlanta, Georgia, United States - LL-1503 | ecosystem: Environmental > Aquatic > Freshwater > Lake | place: USA: Georgia | collected...
ACCGCGCGAATGCCGTAGGGGTTGTCCGCCCCATCGGCCTTGGCCGCGGACGCGCCCACGGCCGGTGCACTCGAGGCCACCGCCACCGACGCGCCAGGCGCAGCCGACTGCGCTTGCGATACGCCGGGCAGCAGCGCCAGCGATAGGGCCCAACCGGCCAGGATGTGAAGAAATTTGACTCGCAAAACAATGTCTTTCAAAAGATGCTGATTGCACGCAACCGTCCGAACGGATCGCTCGCTACGAAGCCCGGTCGGCAAGTAGTTTAACCCCTATTGGGGCGGCAACCGGTCCGCGCGCACCCCGCAACCAGCGGGCGGGTAAACCCTAGCAAACCCTGCTAAAGCGAGCGCAGCGCCGACCTACACCGGCGGCTTGTCGGCCTCGGTCACCGGCGCCGGGCGTCCCAGCAGCTGCCCGGCGTCGACCGGGATCAGCTGCCCGGTGACGACCGAGTCCGGTTCGAGCAGCCAGCACACGGCGCTGGCGATCTGCTCCGGGCGGCTGATCATGCCCAGCGCCGCGCCGGCCTGTGCCTGCGCCTTGACCCGCTCGAAGGCCGCATCGCCCAGGCCGTCGCGCATCCAGCGCCCCTCGATCATCCCGGGCAGCACCGCGTTGACCCGCACCGCCGGCGCCATGGTGCGCGCCAGCGCGAGCGTCAGCGCGTTGAGCGCGGCTTTGGACAGCACATAGGGGATCGAGCTGCCGTTTCCGGTAAGCGCCGATATCGACGAGACATTCACGATCGCGCTGCCCGGCCCCATGTGCAGCCGCGCGGCACGCGCCATCTGAAAGGGGCCGATGGTGTTGACGGCGTAGGCGCGCTCGAAGTCCTCGGTCTGCACGGCCTCGAAGTCGGCGATCGGCACGAAACGGGTGGTTCCCGCGCTGTTGACCAGCGCGTCGACCCGGCCCCAGCGCGCGACCGCCTCGCGCACCAGCGCCCGGCAGTCGGCGTCGACCGAGACGTCGGCGCGCAGCGCCAGCGCATCAGCGCCCAGCGCGATGCATTCATCGACCACTGTCTGCGCCTGCGCAGCGCTGCGGCTGTAGTTGATCAGCACATTGTGTCCGCGCGTGGCCAGCATGCGCGCGGTCGCCGCGCCGACACCGGTCGCGCCGCCGGTGATGATCGCGACCCGACGGCTCATTGCACCGCCCCCACCGCGGTTTTTCGGAAGTAACGCCGCAACACATGCTCGGCGACGCAGGCGGGCCGCTGCTCGCCCTCGATCTCAAAGGTGATCGACCATGTCATCTGGATGCCGCCTTCGACGTCGTCGAGCCGGGCCAGCACAAAGCGCCCGCGCACCCGCGCACCGGCGCGCACCGGATGGGTAAAGCGCACCTTGTTGAGTCCGTAATTCAGGCCCAGATCGCAAAACGGCAGGACGATGTCGTCGTGGTAGAACTTGCCCAGCAGCGACAGCGTCAAAAAGCCGTGCGCAATCGTTCCGCCAAAGGGCGAATCGCGCGCCGATCGCTCGGTGTCCACATGCACCCACTGGAAGTCGCCGGTGGCTTCGGCGAACATATCAATGCGCTCCTGCGTGACCACCACCCAGTCGGTGACCACGGCTTCCAGCCCCACCTGGGCGCGCAGTTTTTCTAATGTGCTGATGTCGGCTGTGGCCATGCGGATGTCCTTGTTGCGAGGGATAAGTGGCTAAAAAAATGACGCGCATTGGCGCGACCCTCAGGCGGCTGGCGCAGCGACGATCTGGTCGCGCAGGGCCCGCTTGACCAGTTTTCCGTTGGCATTGCGCGGCAGCGGCGTTTCGGACAGCGAGAAGCTCTCCGGAACCTTGTAGTCGGACAGCCGGCTGGCACAAAAAGCGATGAGCTCCTGCGCCTGGGTGCCGGCTTCGCGCAGCGTGACGAAGGCGTGCACCCGCTCGCCCAGCACCGGGCAGGGCTTGGCGACCACCGCGCATTCAAGTACCGCCGGGTGCGCGTACAGCGCGTTTTCGACCTCGATGGTGTAGATCTTGTAGCCGCCGCGGTTGATCATGTCCTTCTTGCGGTCCACCACCTTCACATAGCCATCGGCGTCGACGCAGCCGATATCGCCGGAGTGCCAAAAACCACCGCTAAAGTTTGCACGCGTCGCCTGCGGGTTGCCCCAGTAGTCCTTCACCACCATCGGTCCCCGGATCCAGATCTCGCCGAGTTGGCCGGCAGCGACCTCGCGGCCGTCGTCGTCGAACACGGCCACCTCGGCGCAGGCCAGACAGCGCCCGACGCTGTCGATATGCGCCACGCCCTGCCCCTGCGGCATCAGCGTCGTCGGCGAGGTGGTTTCGGTCGATCCATAGCAGTTCATCAGCGTCAGCCCCGGCGCCTTTTCCGCCAGGCTGGAGATCGTGGCCATCGGCATCGGCGCGCCACCGAAGGCGCCGACCCGCCATGCCGACAGGTTGTGCCGGTCAAAGTCCGGCTGCATCAGGCACAGTTTGTACATGGCCGGCACCATCAGCGTGTGCGTCATGGCCTCGCGCGCTGCCAGCGGCAGGAAGTCTGCCGCCTTGAAGGCCGGCATGATCACCAGCTTGGCGCCGCAGCGCGCCATAGTCGCCACCATCGCGATCAGCCCGGTCACATGGCTGAGCGGCACCGCCGCGATCGACGCGTCGCGCTCGCTCAGGCCCATCGCAATCTGGTAGTGCATCGCCGAGTGGGCGATGCCCAGGTGGGTGAGCGTCGCACCTTTGGGGTTGCCGGTGGTGCCCGAGGTGTACATGATCATGCAAACATCCTCTTCGGCGACCGCGGCCGGCACCGGTGCGGCGTCGGGCGCCAGCCAACCGGCGAAATTGTCCGGGCCGACCCCGTCACCCAGACACAGCCGGTGGCGCAGCGCCGGCAGGTCGGCGGCCGCCGGCAGTCGGTCGACCAGCTCCGCGTCGTGCACCAGCATCACGGCGGCGCAGTCGCCCAGCATGAAAGCCAGACCGGGAGTCTGTTCGCGGGTGCTCAGCGGCACCGCGATCGCGCCGATCTGGGCGATCGCGAACAGCGTGATGACGAATTCGTTGCGGTTAGCGATCAGCATCGCGACCCGGTCGCCGGCGCCGATGCCGCGCTGCGCCATGGCGCCGGCCAGGCTGGCGCAGCGCAGACGCAGTTCCTCCCAGCAGATGCGCTCGCCAGCGCAGACCAGGGCCTCGCGCTGCGGATGCGCGCGCGCCGAATCCGCCAGCAGCGCGTAGAAGCTGCGCGGGCGCTCGGCAAAGCAGCGCAGCACCCGGTCGCCAAAATGCGCCTCCAGCCGCATCGGCGGCCAGCTGTCGTCCCATCGTGTCATGGCCCGTATTTTCCTTCCCGCACGCTCGAAGCCGTCGCGCTGGCCTCGATGAACTCGACCCCGCGCCGGCCAAAGGCCTTGGCCAGCGCGCCCACCTGCGCCGCATTTTCGGCCACCGCGTTGCCGCTGGCCGCGCGCGCGGCGATGCCCTCGAAAATAACCGCCAGCCGGAACAGCGCAAAGGCAAAATGAAAGGCGCTCACGCCGTCGCTGCGCCCGCTGTGGTGGTAATAGTGCTGCAGGTACTCGTCCTGCCCCGGTATGCCCATCGCGTCCAGGTCGAGTCCGCGAATGCCCCCATATTCGGCTGGCAGCGTGTGGTACGCGATGCAGTTGAAAGCGACATCGGCCAGCGGGTGACCCAGCGTCGACAACTCCCAGTCGAGCACACCGACCACCTTGGCTTGAACCGGATCGAACATCAGGTTACCGAGCCGGAAGTCTCCATGGCTGATGCGGGTCTCGCCCTCGTCGGCGATGTGGGCGGGCAGCCAGGCGATCAGGCGCTCGACGTCGGCGTTCTCGGCGGTCTTGGACATCTGCCACTGGCGCGTCCAGCGCGCAATCTGTCGGGTGAAATAGCCGCCAGGCCGGCCATAGTCCGACAGGCCGATGGCCGCCCAGTCGACCCGGTGCAGCCGCGCCATGGTCTGCGCCATCTCGAGATAGACGGCGCGCCGCTGCGCCGGCGCGAGTTCGGGCAGCGCGTAGGCCGGGAATACACGACCCTGCAGCCGCTGCATCACGAAAAAGGGCGTCCCCACCACGTCGGGGGCTTCGTGGTACAGCAGCATCTCGGGAACCGGCACGCCGCTGCCCGCCAGCGCCTGCATCACCCGGTACTCGCGGTCCACCGCATGCGCCGAAGGCAGCACCACCCCGTCGGGCTTCTTGCGCAGCACCATCGAGCGGTTGTCGAAGCTGACAAAGAAAGTCGGGTTGGACTGGCCGCCAGCGATCGGCTCGAGCCGCATCGGGCCCTCGAGTCCGGCGATGGCGCCTTTGAGAAAAGCCTCCAGCCGCTGGCGCATCTGCGCGACCGACAAGGGTACGGCCGGCATCGCGCTACAGCCCCATGTAGGAGCGCTGCACATCGGGGTCGCGCAGCAGGTCTTCACCGCGCGCCATCTTCAGAATCCGCCCGTGCTCGATGATGCAGCCGCGCTCGCACAGCCGCAGCGCGTTGCCGACGTTCTGCTCGACCAGCAGCACCGAAAGCCCCTTGGTGCGCACCAGCTCGCGCACCATGTCGAAGACCTTGTCGACAATGATCGGCGCCAGACCGAGCGAGGGCTCATCAAGCATCAGCAGCTTGGGCCGCGCCATCAACGCACGCGCCACTGCGCACATCTGGCGCTCGCCGCCCGAAAGCCGACCCGCCAGCTGGGTGCGGCGCTCGGCCAAAATCGGGAACAGGCGCATCACCTCGTCCAGACTCTCCTGCTGGCGTGCGCGCGCGCTGGGGTGGTAGGCGCCGAGCTCCAGGTTCTCCAGAACGGTCATGAACGGGAACAGCCGGCCGCCTTCGGGAACCATCACCAGCCCGCGCGCGGCGGCGGCATGCGCAGGAAGCCGGGTGATGTCGTGTCCATCGAAGACCACCCGGCCGCTGCGCGCGCGCAGGTGGCCGCCGATGGTCAGCAGCAAGGTGGTCTTGCCGGCGCCGTTGGCGCCGACCACCGACACAATTTCGCCGCTGCCAACCTCCAGCGTGATGCCGGCGAGCACCGGCAGTTCGCCATAGCCCGAGCCCAGCGACTCGACACGCAATATGGCACTCATAGCCGCACCCCCGCGCCAGCCACCATCGGCGCCGGGCGCTGCGCTCGCACGAAGCCGTTGTGCACTGCGTTCATTGGTGTCCCTCTCCAAGATAGGCCTTGATGACTGCGGGCGAGCTGAGAATCTGGTCGGCGGTTCCTTCGGCGATCAACTGGCCGCGGTCCAGAACGACCACGCGCTCGGAAAACGCGCGCACCACCTTGAGGTTGTGCTCGATGATCAAAAAGGTCAGGCCTTCGGCGTGCAGACCCTGCAGCAATTCGATCGCCTGGCCTACTTCGCTTTGGTTGAGCCCGGCCATGACCTCGTCGAGCAGCATGATCTCGGGCTCGGTGGCCAGCGCACGCGCCACCTCGAGCCGACGCCTTTCGCTCAGCGTGAGGTCGCCCGCGCGCCGGCGTGCAACGCCTGCCAGTCCGACTTTTTCGAGTACCGCCATCGCTTTGTCGCGGGCCAGCGAAAGCGCCGGGTGGCGCATGAAGGCGCCAATCATCACGTTTTCCAGCGCGGTGAGCGCGATTAGCGGCTTGGCGATCTGAAAGGTCCGACCCATGCCGAGCTGGGCCCGTGCGTGCGGCGCCAGCGCGTTGATCTGCTCACCGCGCAGCCGCACCTCGCCGGCGCTTGGCGCGAGCTGTCCGGTGAGCAGGTTGAAGAGGGTCGTCTTGCCGGCGCCGTTGGGCCCGATGATGCTGACGATTTCCCGCGGTCGCACCGACAGGCTGATGCTGTCGACGGCGAGCAGTCCCAGAAACTGCTTGCTGACATCGCGCACAGAGAGCAATTCGCTGCTCATCGTCCCGACCCTGCGTTGCGCGAAAAACGGCGCATCAGGTCGGCCCAGGCGCCCGCCACACCGCGCTTCATGAACAGGGCCGCCAGCACCATCAGCAGACCCAGGATCGCCAGGTTCAGGCCCGGCAGCGCGTTGGCCAGTTCGGCGCGCAGGAAATTCTCGAAGGGAATAATCAGCGCCGCGCCGAGCATCGGGCCGCCGATGGTGCCGATGCCGCCGATCAGCGACAGCAACGCAAATTTCACGCCTACGTCCTGCAGCGTGAACAGCGTCGGCGGGTCGATGTAGCGCAGGTACATGGCGAACAGCGTTCCGCCCAGCGAGGTCAGCGCCGCGCTCAGCGCCATGCCCTTGAGCTTGACCGCCAGCACGTTGATGCCGCTGGCGCGTGCCGAGTCCTCGTCCTCGCGCACCGCCAGCAGGTAGTAGCCCAGCCGGCTGCGGCGCAGGACGACGCTCACGCCGATCACCAGCGCTGCGAAGCCGAACATCAACAGCGCGTACTGCCAGCGTTCGCGGAAGATCATGTTGGAAAAACCGGCCTTGAACGGGATCTGCAGCCCGCGCGGCCCGCCGGTGATCGAGTCGAAATGGTTGGCGATGACGAAGGCGACCTCGTTGAAGGCCAGCGTGGCGATGGCAAAGAACGGGCCGCGCAGGCGAAAGGTCGGCCAGGAGATCAACACCGCCACCAGCGCGGCGAACAGCGCGGCGGGAACCATCGTCGCCCATGGCGAGAAGCCAAACACCAGATACAGCTTGGCGCAGACATAGGCGCCAATGCCGAAAAATACACCGTGGCCCAGCGAGAACTGCCCGGCGAAGCCACCGATGATGTTCCAGGCGGCTGCCAGTCCTCCCATCAGGTAGGTCACGGCGATGATGTTCAGCCAGTGCGCGTCGTCGATCAGCAGCACACAGGGCAGGAACACCAGCGCCATGGCGCCAAGGTAGTGCAGCAGCGCGCGCCGCCCGGACTCGATGCCGGTTTGCGCCGCCGTCAGGGCCGCCTGGGGCGAAGCGCCAGGGCGACTGAATTGCTCAGTTTTGTTCACGGAACCCCACTTCTTCGGCGCCAGCCTGGCCCAGCAGGCCCGACGGACGCACGATCAACACCACCAGAAAAATAATGAACCAGACCGCATGCTTGAGCGCCGGGTCGATATAGAAGCCGGCAAAGGCTTCGACGACGCCGACGATCAGGCCGCCGATATAGGCGCCCCACACGCTGCCCAGCCCCCCGAGCACCACCACCGCGAAAGCGGCCATGATGAAGTTGCCACCGACCGCCGGGGTGATCGAGTAGATCGGCGTGAGCATCGCGCCGGCGAGCCCGGCCAGCGCGGCGCCGATACCAAAGGTGAACAGGAAGGTACGCTCTACATTGATGCCCATGGCGCGCGCGGCGCGCTTGTCCTGTGTGACGGCGCGGATCGCCTTGCCGGTCATGGTGCGCGACAGGAACAGGTGCAGGCCGATGGTGATCAGCGTGGTGACGACGAAGGTCACCAGCCGCACCATGCTGATCTTCATCTCGCCCAGGCTGAGCACGGCCGGTCCGACCTGGCCGCCGATGCTCAGCGCTTCGCCGCGGGTGACGGCGAGCATCAGGTTCTGGAACATCATCAGCAGGCCGAAAGTGGCGAAGATCTGCATATTGGACTCATCGTGCAGCGGCTGTATCACCAGCCGCTGGATGGCCACGCCCAGCACGCCAACCAGCGGCGCCACCACCAACACCGACAGATAGGGACTGATGCCGAACTGGGTGTAGGCGTAGTAGCTGCCGTACATACCAAACATCACCAGTTCGCCTTGCGCGAAATTCACGATGCGCACGACGCCAAATATCAGGTTCAGCCCGATGCTGACCAGCCCGTAGATGCCGCCGAGCAGGATGCCGACCACCAGCACATTGAGAAATTGATCCATGGACTTTGCTTTCTTAGACCTTGTTCAGCACATAGCCAACGCGCGGGAAGTGCACATGAACGGTACCTGCACGCAGGTCGCTGCGGCGCAGGCTGTAGTGCGCGCGTGTGGCCGATACCAGAACGCCGACGCTCGGCTCCGGTCCGAAGCTCTCGGCCGTGACGCTCACCATGCTGCCCGGCGCAATGCCGTGCTCGTCGATCCATTCGCTATCGTTCAGTGGCCCCTGCCCCGGCCCGGCCGGCTCGCTACGCGCGGCCACCGCGATCGCCTGCGCAGAGGTCGATGGCGCGCTACGGCCGTGGCCTATCGCCTGCATGCGGTCCATCCAGCTGCCCAGCGCGGGCAACTCGCGCAGCATGTCGGACTGCACCGGTTCGCGGATGCGGCCGAACCACAGCGGGTGGTAGACCGAAAAATCGGCAATGCACGGCGTGTCGCCCAGCAAATAGCGGTTGGTGTGCAGCATGTCGGACAGGCGGCGCAGGTAAGACTTGCGCGCGGCCGCGGCGTCCTGCGGCTGCGCGCGCTGCATGCCGGCAAACATGGCGCCACGGTCGTCCATAAACGCTTGCGCAGACTCTTTGGCGCCACCGCCGAAATTGTGCGCTTCGGGCCGAGGGCCGGCGATCATGGCCCAAAAAAAGCTGCTGTCGGCCCATTGCGCGACCACCCGCGCCAGCCCCTCGCCGGGCTTCGGATAAAGGCCTGGCTGCGGCGCAATCTGCTCGAGCACCTCGCAGATCAGCGCGGTGTCGCAATAGATATCGGCGCCTATCTGCAGCAACGGTGTTTTGCGGTAACCGCCGGTGAGCGCCACCACGTCGGGCTTGGGGGCGATTGCCGGTATCTGGACCGACACCCAGTCGAGCCGCTTGTAGCCCAGCACCAGGCGCAGCTTCTCCGAGAATGGCGAAACCGGGAAATGGTGCAGGATCAGTTCGGGCATGGCGCTGCTCGGGACTACACAACGCCGAGGCTTCGGCCAATAGGCCAATAGGTGCCGCCGCTGGTCACGCCACCGTCGACTGCGATATCAGCGCCGGTGACATAGGATGAGGTCGGCCCCAGCAGGAACAGCAACACCTCGGCAATCTGGTCGGCCGATGCCATCTGCTGCATCGGTATGATCGACTGCAGCGCCTGGTACAGCGCGGCGTTGGAGCGGATCATCTCGGTGTCGACGACACCGGGGCAGACGCAGTTCACCCGTATTCCAGCCGCTGCCAGTTCGATCGATGCACTTTTGCTGAGCCCGCGCAAGGCCCACTTGCTGGTGGAATAGGCGGCCGAATAGTAGCCGGTCATTCCCACCGTGGAAGAAATATTGACGATCGATGCGCCCTTGGGCATCAGGGGCGCGAGCCGGTTGATGCCCAGGAAGGCGCCGGTCAGGTTCACCCGCAGCACCCGCTCCCACTCCTGCAGCGAGGCCTTGGTGACGGTGTTGCGCGGGCCGGTGATGCCGGCGTTGTTCACCAGTCCGAGCAGCGGTTCAGCGGCGACGGTGATCTGTTGCGCCAGGGTGTCCCAGGATTCAGGCGCCGACACGTCGAGCTCCAGGCAGCTGAGCCTGGTGGCATGCTCGCCAGCGGCGGCCCGCAACGCCTCCCAGGCCGGATCGGCGGCGCCGAGCCAGTCCATCGCATACACATGCGCGCCTTGCTGCAGCAGCATGCGCGCGATGGACGCGCCCTGCCCGCGCGCTGCGCCGGTAACCACCGCCGCCTTGCCCCGCCAGTAGTCGCTCATACGGAGGTCCTTTGCACCGGCGGCAGTATCAGGTCGGCGGCGGGGATCGCTTCGCCGCGCAGCAAGCGCTGCAGGTTGTCGAATACATGGCGCGCGACGTTGGCGACATTGTCGAATACGCCGCCGCCGGAATGTGGCGTTAGCACCACCTGGTCGAGTTGCAGCAGCGGGTTGTCGGACCGCGGCGGCTCCGGGTCAAATGCGTCGAGTCCGGCGCCGCGCAGCTTGCCGCTCAGCAAGGCCTGGTATAGCGCGTCCTCGTCGACGAGTTCACCGCGCGCGGTGTTGATCAGCACCGCGCCGTCCTTCATCGCTGCGATCGACGCGGTGTTGATCATCAGGCGGGTCTGGACGGTGAGCGGCGCGTGCAGGCTGACGATATCGCTGCACGCGAGCAGTTGTTGCAGCGGCGTGTAGGTCGCAGCCAGCGCCGTTTCGGTCGCGGCGTCTGCGCGCTGCAGGTCACAGTAGATGATGCGGGCGTCGAAGCCGCGCAGCCGCCGCGCGAGCATGCGCCCGATATGGCCGAAGCCGACCAGACCGATGGTCTTGCCGGCGATCTGAAAACAGGTCTCGCGCATCTCCGGGTTCGGCCACCGGCCCTCGCGCATGGCGCGGTTGACATAGGGCAGCCTGCGGTAGACGCCGAGCATCAACCCAATCGCCAGCTCGGCCACCGGCGCCGCGTTGGCGCCGGTGGTGATCGCCAGCCCGACGCCGCGCAGTCGCGCCGCATCGAGGTCGATGCGGTCATAGCCCACACCCCACTTGTGGATCAGGCGCAGCCCGGTGGCGTGCGCCATCATGGCGGCGTCGACGGGGGCAAAGCCGGCCACAATGAACTCGGCAGGCCCGGCCAGCGCCATCTGCTCGGTCGTGTCGTAGGAATCCGCGAAGTGCAATTCGAAGTCGGCCGGCGCGCTTTGGCGAACCAATGCACGCACGGCCGTCGACCAGACGTCCAGACAGGCTACCCGGTGGCGCATCAGTTGCGCGCCAGGCTCTTGAGCGTCACACCCGGGCTCACGGCAGCCTTGGGGTAGACGCTGTACAGCTTGCCGCCCTGCCACTGCATGGTGGTGGTGAACACGCGCTGGTTCTGGAAATTCTGGTCGAACTTGGTTCCGTAGCCGTTGGCATAGGTTCCGACCGGCTTGTCCATCTTGGCTGCGGCCGCGCGCACCTTGTCCAGATCGGTGCTGCCCGCCGACTGGATCGCCTCAAACAACATCTGCATGCCGACGTAGGCGGCCAAGCCCTGCAGGGCAATCGGTTCCATCTTGTACTTGGCGCGGTAGGCGTCGAGGTAGGCCCTGGCACCGGGTCCGAAACTCTCCGGAACGTCGATGCGGGTGTAGCCGATGATCAGCAGGCCTTCGATCGAAGCGGCGCCGAGCGACTCCAGCGTCTCGGCGGTGTCGCCGGTTCCGACCCACAGCATCGCCGGCGGCTTGAAGCCCTGGTCGCGCGCCGTGCGCAGCAGCAGGTTGCCGTCGGGCACGTAGCCGGTCTGGATCAGCACATCCGGGTTGGTCTGCTTGGCGCGTAACACCGTGTCGTTGAGGTCGATCGACTTGGACGAATGCGAACCCATGCCGACGACCTTGACGCCGGCCAGGTCGAACAGGCGCTTTTGCTCCTTGGCGATCGACGAGCCATAGATCGAATCCTCATGCTCGATCCACACCTTGATGTCCTTGAGGTCTTTCTTCAGCGCCGGCGCGATCAGCTCGCGCACCGTGTCGACCGTGCCAGCCGAGAAATGCGCTGACGACGGGCTCGCACGAACGAAGTTGGGCAGGCCACGGTCGGTCAGGTCGGCCGCCAGTGCGTTGGTTTCCCAGTACAGCTTGTTGTATCGCGCAGCGGCGTCGCTGGTCGCGTTCGATACGGCGCTGGCGTAGGTACCGACGAACATGTCGACCTTGTCCTTGGTCGCCAATTGCTCGACCGTCGCGATGCCCTGCTGCGGGGTCGCCGCGTCGCCGCGAACCAAGTCGATCTTGCGGCCCAGCACGCCACCCGCCGCGTTGATACGCTCGACCGCCAACTCGTAGCCGCGACCGACTTCGGTGCCATACAGCGCCATCGGTCCGCTGTAGGGGTTGATCGAGCCGACCTTGATGGTCTGCTGTGCGTAAGCCTGTTGCGCCAGCGCGGCCGCAGCCAGCAAGGCGGTCGCTGTCAATCGCTTCAAAGAACCCATGTGTATCTCCTTCGGTTGAATAAATGGTCTGACCCCACAACGCTCCGCGCTAGCCGTGGACGCATCGCAGTCGCGTCCGACGGCTCCCGGCCCCCTCATTCCGGCTTGATGCCGGCCCCTTCCGCTATCCGGCGAAACCTTTCGGTCTCGCTGATCTGAAACCTGCGCATGTCGGCCGGCGCCAGCGGCATCGGGTCCGATCCGATCTTGGCGATGAACTGCATCGCACCCGGCGTTGCGAGTATTTTCTGCACCGTATCGACCAGCCGGGTGGTGACCGCTTCCGGCGTCTCCGATCGGATGTACAGCGATGTCCAGGTGTAGTTGACATAGTCGGGGTAGCCGCTTTCCCGAACCGTCGGAATCTCCGGACTGTCCGGATGGCGCCTGTCGCCCGACACCGCGATGGCGCGCAGCTTGCCGGCTTTAACCTGGGGAATGGCCGCAATCAGATCACTCACCGCCCAGTCAAGCTGATTGCCCATCAAGGCGGTAAAGACCTCGGGCGCCCCCTTGTACATGATGTTGACATGCTGGGTCGCGCTGGTGCTGGCAAACCATTCTGACGACAGCTGGAAGCCGGCGGTGTAGTTGCCCACATTGAGCCGCTGCTTGCTGCTCTTGGCGGCGCTGACCAGTTCGGCCACGCTGCCAATCTTGGACCCCGCCGGCGCGATGAAAATCATCATGCCGCGCGCCAGCCCGCTGACCGGCTTGAAGTCCTTGATACCGTCGTAGGGTATGTCCTTCACGACGCTGGGGTTGACCGCCATGTGGGTGTTGGTTCCCAGAAACAGCGTGTAACCGTCGGCGGGCGCCTGCTTGACCGCCATCGCCGCGATCACGCCATTGGCGCCGGGCTTGTTCTCGATGACCACGGTCTGTCCCAGCAGCTGGCCGAGCTGCTCGCCGAAATAGCGCGCCGTGATGTCTGAGCCGCTGCCCGGCGATGTCGGTACGACGATGCGCAAGGCCTTGGTCGGAAAGCTGGCTACCTGCGCCTGACCGGTGGCCCCCGCGATGGCGATTGCTGCGGCGAGAAGCTTCAATAGGATGGCGTTGGGCATGGGGCGTCCTGGGGTTGGGATCGATGCGGTGGCGGGGTCGGTTCAGGCCGGGGCGAAGCGCGCCACCGCGGTGCCGCCTTCGTCTTCGAACACCAGCCTCAGCCGCTGGTCGATCACCAGGCGCTCGGGGTCGTCGATCTGCACCACGTTGCTGATCATCCGCGGGCCCTCATCGAGCTCAACCACCGCCACGTTGTAAGGCAGCCGGTTGGCGAAGGCCGGATGGTAGGCGATGTGGTAGACGACCCAGCTCACCAGCCTGGCGCCGCCCTCGGCCTTTTCCCAGTGCCAGCGGTC
>Ga0214919_10008831_pt1 | contig 13139 bp, 12 predicted proteins | sample LL1503_MetaG_FD_177994 | JGI IMG/M metagenome (GOLD analysis project Ga0214919, IMG submission 177994) | Freshwater microbial communities from Lake Lanier, Atlanta, Georgia, United States - LL-1503 | ecosystem: Environmental > Aquatic > Freshwater > Lake | place: USA: Georgia | collected...
AAAGATGATCAGCCAGACGCGTGACACATCAATGCCCAGCACACGGACGATTTCCGCGTCGCGCGCGCCGGCGCGGATGATCAGGCCGTATTTGGTTTTTTCGATGAACAGCCATAGCGCAAAGACAATGGCCGCGGTGGCGCCGATGAGGAACAAGCGGTATAGCGGAAAGTGGCCCACGCCGATGTCTACCGCACCGCGCAGCGCGACCGGCGTGCCTATGGACAGGCCGTCGATGCCGAAGATCATGCGAATGAGGTCGATGAACACATACGACAGGCCGAAGGTCAGCAGCAGCGGATAGTCGATACCGCGGCCGTAAAGCGGCCGCACCAACACACGCTCGGTCAGCAGGCCGATGACACCGACAATCAGCGGCGCCGCCGCGATAGCCAGCCAAAAATTGCCGGTCTGGCCCAGCACCCAGACACCGGCGTAGGCGCCGACCATGAAGTAGGCGCCGTGGGCGAAATTCACCACCGTCAGCATGCCAAAAATCAGCGACAAGCCGATGGCCAGCAGCACATACACCGAGCCCAGGGCGATGCCCGTGACCACTTGCAACAGGAAGAGGTTCAGATCAATCATCAGGGAAGGTGCGCCGCCGCCAACGCCCAGATGCGCCGGCGGCGGGAATCAGCACCGGTCCCGCCCGCAAGGGCCGGACCGGCGACAAGACTCAGCCGCGGAATCCGAGCTCCTGGCAGCTGCGCAGGTTTTTCTCGTCCGGCTTGTCAATGCCGACAATGTTGAACACGTCGTTCTTGTCCTTCATGCCCTTGGACTTGGACTCGATGATCAACACCGATTGCACCGATTGGTGGTCGCAGTTGCGATAGTACTGCGGGCCCTTGAAATAGTCGTACTTGAGATCGCGCATGGCGGCGACGACCTTGTCGGTCTCGGTGGTGCCGGCATTCTTGACCGATTGCAGCACAGTGCGCACGCCCGAGTAGCCGAGCGCGCCGTAATCCGAGGGCACGCCGCCGTTGTAGGCCTTGCGGTACTTGTCGTTAAACACCTTGGCGGCGGGCGTCGTGCTCTCCATGCCCCAGTAGTAAGAGGTGCCGCCGACCACGCCGTCGAACACATCGGCGCCGCCGGCCATGCGCGCGGTGAACAGCAGCACGGGCGTAACGATGCGCGTGGTCGACTTGAGGCCGAAGTCGGTGGCCTGCTTGGTGGCATTGAGCATGTCGCGGCCGAAGTTGCACATCACCAGCACGTCGGGCTTGAGCGACTGGATGCGCGGCAGGAAGGCCGAGTAGTCGGACGCGCCGATCGGATGGCGGATGTCGGCCAGCGTCTCGATGTTGAAGGCCTTGCCCGCGCGCTGGAAGCCGCGCACCATTTCATGGCCATAGGCGTAGTCGGCGGTGAGGAAGACCACGCGCTTGCCGTATTTGGGGAACACATAGCGGCCGACGGCACTGGCGGTGATGTGCGGGTTGAGCGCCTCGTGGAAAGTGTAGAGGCTCCAGTCCTTGAGCTCGTTGATGGCGTCCGACTGGCTGATCGAGTTGAACAAGACCTTGCGTTCCTTGGTCACGTTGTTGATCGACAGCTGCACAGCGGCAGACAGTGAGCCGACGATGTAATTGACTTTGTCTTTTTCGATCAACTCGAGCGTGCGCGTGGCCGCCTCACCCGGGTTGAGCTTGTCATCGCGCACCAGCAGCTCGGCCTTGCGACCCTTGAGTCCGCCAGCGTCATTGAATTCCTTGATGGCGAGCTCGGCGCATCGCACCTGGTCCTGAGCCTCGACCCCATAGGGGCCGGTGAGCGGCACCGGGAAGCCGATGCGGATGGGGGCACCTTGCGCCCTTGCGATATTGAACGAGAACGGCGAGACGGCTGCCGCGGCGGCAGCGCCGGCGATGATTTTGCGGCGCGTGGTGTTCGGTTTGTTCATGCTGTCCTCCTGGGTTGGGCCTGCTGGTTTGCTGCGCTTATTTGCTCTTGTGCAGCGAGTCTAATTCATCCGTACCGTCTAGCCAATCTCGGCTCTGCCGTTTGGGCGTTCCAGCGTTTGGGGCCTGACATCCAGGGCCTGGGGCCGATCACGGCAATGCCGCTCCGGGACCCATAGCGGGAACCGACCCGAAGCCGATACAATAAGCGCGGCGGCGAAAAAACCGGCAAGACTGCCATCGCCTGTTATGACCGTCTCATGGTTACACCCAAAGGTCACACCAAAGGTCACACCCAAAGATCGAGGTCGGATATGAATCCCATCCCATTTCCCAGAAATACCGCACCCGTCGCCCCCAAACTGACGCCGGATGCGGCGCTCGAGGCCGCCGCCGCGCTGGTACCGCGCCTGGCCGAGCGTGCCGCCGAATGCGAACGCCTGCGCCGTGTGCCGGAGGCGAGCATCGCAGAACTGCATGCGGCCGGCTTGATGCGCCTGATGCAACCGACGCGATTCGGCGGTTCGGAACTCGGGCTGGGCACCCTGATGGACGTGGTGCTCGAGTTGTGCAAGGGCTGCGCCTCGACGGCCTGGATTTACTCCAACCTCGCCTCGCACGCGTGGAATCTCGGACAGTTCGACATGCAGGCGCAGGAGGACATCTGGAACGACGATCCCAACGCGCTCGCCGCCACCGGACTCGCCTTTCCCTGCGGCAAGGCGACACCGGTCGAGGGCGGCTACCGCCTTTCCGGACGCTGGCCGTTTGGCAGCGGCGTCGACGCATCGAGCTGGATGCTGGTTGGCGGCATGGCCGAGCAGTCTGGCGGCGCGCCGGAGCGGCGGTTTTTCCTGGTGCCGCAGGCCGATTTCAACAGCCTCGATAACTGGCAGGCCTTCGGCCTCACCGGCACCGGCAGCCATGATGTCGAAATCAAGGACGCCTTCGTGCCGGCGCATCGCAGCATGTCGGCGGAGATTTTCGCCGCCGGCCAGAACGTGCCGGGCGCGAAGCTCTACAAAAACCGCCTGTTCCAGACGCCGGTGTTCGCCGGCTTTGCCTATGTGCTGTCGATCGTGCCGCTGGGCACCGCCAAGGCGGCGGTGGAGCAGTTCACCAAGGGCATGCGCCAGCGCGCCGGCACCTACACCGGCGTGCGTGTGGCCGAACTCACCTCGGTGCAGGCGCGTATTGCCGAGGCCGCCGCCTGCGTGGAGTTCGCCGAAACGGTGCTGCGCGGCGACTGGCGCGAACTGGAGGCGAGCGTCGAGCGCGGCCAGTTTCCGAGCATAGAGACCAAGCTGCGCTGGAAGCGCAATGTCGCCTTCGCCACCCAGCTTTCGGTGCGCGCCATCGACGCGCTGATGCCCGCGGCCGGCGCCGGCGGACTGTCGCTGCACCTGCCGCTGCAACGGCAGTTTCGCGATATCCACGCCGCATCCTCGCACATCGCCCTCACCTGGGACGTGCATGCGGCCGCCTACGGCCAAAGCGCGCTGGGCCTGCAGCCGCAGGGCGGCTTGCTGCTCTAACTCGCGTCATTTATTTTTCGCATACATCTTCGTACACCATGGCAAATCCCGAACCGCGGTCTATCCACGCCCTCTCCCGCAAGGGGAGAGGGGATGTACTACGAAGACTTTCATAACTTATGGAATTCCACGCTTTCGAGCCGCGTTTTAACGGCCTCATCATTCCGCCCGCCGCGCTTGAAACACTGTGGACCGGCGGTCGCTGGACCGAGGGCCCGGCCTGGTTCGGCGACAGCCGCACGCTGCTGTTCTCGGACATCCCGAACGATCGCATGCTGCAATGGGCGGAAGGCCTGGGGGTGCGCGAGTTCAGGTCGCCCGCCAATTACAGCAACGGCAACACGCGCGACCGCGAGGGCCGGCTCATCACCTGCGAGCACGGCCGCCGGTGCATCAGCCGCACCGAAACCGACGGGCGCATCAGCGTGCTGGCCGACCGTTACCAGGGCAAGCGCCTCAACTCACCCAACGATGTCGTGGTGAAATCCGATGGCACGATCTGGTTCACCGACCCCTCCTACGGCATCACGTCCGATTACGAGGGAGACAAGGCCGAGGGCGAAATCGGTGCTTGCCATGTCTATCGCCTCGATCCGGCCGATGGCGCGCTCAGCGCGGTGGCCGAGGATTTCGTGCGCCCCAACGGGCTGGCTTTTTCACCCGATGAGAAAACGCTGTATATCGCCGACAGCAGCGTCACGCACGACCCGGCCGGCAATCACCACATACGCGCCTTTGATGTGATTGAAGGCAGGCGCCTCGCCAAGGGCCGCGTGTTCACCAAGATCTCGCCCGGCTTCCCGGACGGCTTTCGCTGCGACACGCAGGGCAATGTCTGGTGCAGCTCGGGCGACGGCGTGCAGGTGTTTGCGCCGGACGGCACGCGCCTCGGCAAGATCCTGGTGCCCGAACACGTTTCCAACCTGTGCTTCGGCGGCCCGAAAAAAAACCGCCTGTTCATCACCGCGACAACGTCGCTGTATTCGCTTTACGTCAACGCGAACGGCGCCTGAGCAGGGTCAGCCGAAGCTGCGCGTCACCGCAGTTTCGGCCATGACCGCCTCAATCGTGCGGTAGCGCTCGGCCATGGCCTGCTCGGCCGGGCTTTTGACCTGCGCTTGCATGTAGGCGCCAAGGTTGCGCGCATGTTCCACCACCTCGCGACCAAAGCGCAGGCGCTTTTTTTCGTAGTCAGCCAGCGCGTCGCCAAGCTGGCTGTGCGACCGCAAGGCATCGGCGAGCACAACGGCGTCTTCAGCGGCCTTGGTCACGCCCATGCCGCAATGCGGGCGCGCAACAAAGGCGGCGTCCCCCAGCACCGCCACACGGCCGAAGGCGAGGCGCGTCGATTCAAGATCGAAGATCGGCTGCAGGATGGGCTGCACCGTTTTGCGCACCAGTTCGGCAAACTGCGGCGCGAGCTTCGCTTCGGCGTCGGCACGCATGGCGGCCACCACTTCGGCGCGCAGGAGCTGCGGCGGGATGGCCGAGTCGTACACGCGACCCGAGCTGTCGGTAAGCAGTCCGGGCAGGTCGGCCTTTTCGTCGGCGGGCCGGTACCAGACAAAATTGTAGCTGCGCTCGCCGGGTGCCACCGCATTGTCGCGACCGGCGACCGGGTAGCCCAGCATTTGCTCGCCCGCGGGCAGGCAAAAGCCGAAGCGGCCGAACAAGGTGTCGCGGGTTTCTTGCGACAACGCGCGCTCGTCGACGAGGCCGCGCCACGCGACATAGCCGGCGTATTGGGGCTTCACCCGCGGCAGGAAATGGCCACGCACCGCCGAGCGTATGCCGTCGGCGGCAACCAGCAGGTCGGCGACAACCTCGGTGCCGTCGTCAAAACACGCCACCACGCCATCGGAGCGCTCGTCAACACGCACCAGCGCCTTGGCCAGGTGGTAACGCTCGTACGGAAACGCGGCCTTGAGCAAGGCATAGAGCCGGCTCCACGAGGTGTAGACCTGCGGCAACGCCAGTTCGCCGGCCACGGCGCCTTCGCGATCAAGGGTGACACGGCCGGGTACGGAAACGCCGACCACTGCTCCGGCCGGGACGCCGGCGCGCACCATGGCCTCGAGCAGGGGTGGATGCGTGACGATGCCGGCACCGCGGCCGTCGAGTTCTTCGGCGGAACGCTCGAACACATGCACGTCCCAGCCGGCACGATGCAGCAGGTTGGCCGCGAACAGGCCGCCGAGCGACCCGCCTATGACGCTGGCGCGCTTCATCACACCGCCGGTTCAGGCGGGTTCGGCGGCGGGGTAATTGAGTTCGATGACGACCTCACTCGGGTCGTCGAGAAATACCTGGTGCAGGCCCATCGACGGTACGGTGCGTTCGCGATGGGGCACGTTCTTGGACTTCAGGTGGGCGAGCATGTCCTTGAGGCCGGTCGCGGCAAAGGCGATGTGATCGACAGTGCCGGTACCCTTGAGGCTGTCGAGGCTGCGATCGCCAAGATAGGCCTTGAGACCTTCGGGATTATTGAGGTCGATGCCGATGATGTGCACGACGGCATTGTCGTAATCGGCATGATCACCCTTGTACAGCCACAGCCCGGGGAAATCAAACGGCGGGCGCGGGCCGACGGTGAAGCCCATCACCTCGGTGTAGAACTTCTCCGATGCCTTGAGATCGGTGGTGCGGATCGAGTAGTGGTTGATGCGGTTGATGGCCATGCTCTTTGCTCCTCGCGCTTTGTTCGGATATTTTTGCCATCGAGTATAGCGCGCCCGCGTCCGCACGCGACGGCCCGGCCTGGGCTAAGCGTCGGGGATGAAGCTGTCGTCGCCCTGTATGGCGCGCTCAAACTTGAGGAAGTTGTAATAGCCGCAAGTGCGTCCGTCCGGATACTCGCGGCAGACCTGGGGCCGCGCCTCATAGATGGTACAGCAGCGCTTTTCCTGGTCGAACATCATGCAGGTGGACTTGTAGATGTGATCCTTGCGGTGGCGCATTCCCAGCTCGCCGTCGATGACCTTGGTGAAGCGCTGCTCGGCCTTTTCCAGCGGCAGGTCAAAATGCTTCGCCAGCCGCTTCAGGTCGCGCTTGTTCACGGGGATGTGTTCGTAGTTGCAGCAAAAGCCGGGGCATTTGGCGCAATTGAAAGTGGGTTTGCCCATGTGGTCTTATTTGTCCCCGCCGTCGGTAATAGCGCCGATGCTGGCGGTCGAAACCAGTTTGAAGTACTTGCCCAGCACACCGCGGGTGTAACGCGGCTTGGGTTGCTTCCACTTTTTACGTCGCGCGGCGATTTCCTTGGCCGGAACGTTGAGCTGGATGAGCAGTTTTTTGGCATCGATGGTAATGGAATCGCCCTCCTTGACCAGGGCAATGGTGCCGCCAAGAAAGGCCTCGGGCGAGACATGCCCGACGACCATGCCCCAGGTGCCGCCGGAAAAACGGCCGTCCGTCAACAATCCGACCGATTCGCCAAGCCCCTGACCTATCAGCGCCGAAGTAGGCGCCAGCATTTCCTGCATGCCGGGGCCGCCCTTGGGCCCTTCGTAGCGGATCACCACAACGTCGCCCGCCTTGATTTTCTTCGCCATGATGGCCTTCATCGCCGCCGGTTCAGAGTCGAACACGCGCGCCGGGCCGGTGATGGACGGGTTTTTCAGGCCGGTGATCTTGGCCACACAGCCCTCGGGCGAGAGATTGCCCTTGAGGATGGCGAGGTGGCCCTGCTTGTACATGGGATTATTGAACGGCCGGATGACGTCCTGATCCTTGCGCGGCTCGTTTGGAATTTTTTTCAGTTCCTCGGCCATGGTGCGACCGGTGATGGTGAGGCAGTCGCCATGCAACAGGCCGTTGGCCAGCAGCATCTTCAACACCTGCGGCACACCGCCGGCGCGGTGAAAATCCACCGCCACATACTGGCCCGAGGGCTTGAGGTTACACAGCACCGGCACCTTGCGGCGCACGCGCTCGAAATCGTCGATGGTCCACTTCACGCCGGCGGCCGAAGCGATGGCAAGGTAATGCAGTACCGCATTGGTCGAGCCACCGGTGGCCATGATCAACGCGGCGGTGTTCTCCAGCGACTTGCGCGTGATGATGTCGCGCGGGCGGATATTATTGCGGATGGCGTTGACCAGCACCTTGGCCGAGGCTGCGGCCGAGTCGGCTTTTTCCGGGTCGGGCGAGGCCATTTGCGAGGAGCCGAGCAGGCTCATGCCCAGCGCCTCAAAGGACGAGGACATGGTATTGGCGGTGTACATGCCGCCGCAGGCGCCGACCGAGGGGCAGGCGTTTTTTTCGATACCGATGAAATCGGCCTCTTTCATTTTGCCGGCAGAAAACGCACCGACCGCCTCGAAGGCCGACACGATGGTCAGGTCCTGGCCCTTCCAGCGGCCCGGCTTGATGCTGCCGGCGTAGACGTAAATGCCCGGCACGTTCATGCGCGCCATGGCCATCATGCCGGCGGGCATGTTCTTGTCGCAGCCGCCGCAGACAAGCACGCCGTCCATGGCCTGGCCGTTGACGCTGGTTTCGATCGCATCGGCGATGACCTCGCGCGACACCAGCGAATACTTCATCGCCTCGGTGCCCATGCCGATGCCGTCGGTGATGGTCGGCGTGCCGAACACCTGCGGCATCGCGCCCTCGGACTTGAGCGCCGCCATGGCGCGGTCCACCAGCGGCTGGATGCCGGCGTTGCACGGGTTCATGTTGGAGTGGCCGTTGGCGACGCCGACGATGGGCTTGTCGAAATCCTTGTCGCCAAACCCTACGGCGCGCAGCATGGCGCGGTTGGGCGAGCGGGCGACGCCCGCGGTGATCAGTTTGCTTCTCCAGTTGTCTGCCATGGCACTACTCCTTCTGAATTCTGAATAAGTTCCGCGATCCGAAGTCCGCGTTTAATGCCCGCTCATAAGCGGGCAGGAGGCGGTGACGTTACCACCGCGTCCGGTCTGAAACAACTCATGATCGCGCCGCCGGCGACAAGGACAAAGCCGGCGGCATGGTAAGCGTGAAACACCTCACCCAGAATCAGCACGGCGAAGAGGGTCGCGAACACCGGCATGAAGTGGGCAAAAATCCCGGCGCGCACCGGGCCCACTCTGTCGACGCCGTAGCCAAACAACAGCATACCGGCCAGCGTCGGCAGGACGCCAATGTACAAAACGCTGAGCATTTCGCGCGCCCCCATCTGTGGCAATCCGCGCAGCACGAACTCCACCGCGACCACCGGCGACGCCAAAACGCTTCCGATCAGGGCGACAAGAAAAGCGAAGGCAAACAGGGACAGCGACGCCGGCCTGTCTTTCAACTTGATAGTGTAAAGAGACCAGTTCACCATGCCGGCCAGGATCATCAGATCGCCCGCACCAAAATCCAGGTGCAGCAACGCGGCCAGGTCGCCGTGCGCCAGAATCAGCAGCACGCCACACAGGGATACGGCAAGGCCGATGGTCTCGAGCCGGCGCGGTTGGCGTCCATGCCAGACCCAGGTGATGAAAATGATCATCACCGGGATGGCCGAATTGAGCAAGCCAAGATGGATGGCTGTGGTGCCGGCGAGGCCGGCGTAAACCAGGCCGCTTTGCAGTGCGCCACTGAGCAATGCAAACGACACCAGCAGGCGGCCCTGGGTGCGCATGGCACGCAGCATCGCCGCGCGCTCGGGCCAGACAACCGGCAGCAGCAGCAGCACAACCACAAGCCAGCGCAGCACACTGAGTGTGAACGGCCCCATGACAAGCTCGAGCGGGCGCGCCACGGTTCCGTTGCTGCCCCATAACGCGCAGGTCAACAGCAAGGCGCCATAGGCGGTGAAATTGTGCAACGCAGATTTAGGCATGGACGGGGGAAGCTTGGCAGCCGAGACTGTAACCCTGTGCCCGCGTGATATCCAATAAAATGTGCGGCATGTGCCGGCCCTGCCCTACACTCACAGCCTGCTTTACCCTTGATTTCGCCGATTTACCCTGATCGTACAGCTTGCCCCGCCCGCACTGACAAACGATGCTCATCCACCCGCAATTTGACCCAATCGCGCTGCAACTCGGACCGCTGGCCATACGCTGGTACGGTCTGATGTACCTCATCGGCTTCGGCGCATTCTTTTTTCTCGGTCGCATGCGCGCGCGGCGCGATGCCTGGCGCGGCATCAACGAGGCACTCATCGACGACTTGTTGTTCTTCGGTGTGCTCGGGGTGATCCTGGGCGGGCGCCTGGGCTATATCCTGTTCTACAAGCCGGTGTATTACCTCTCACACCCGCTGGAAATATTCATGGTGTGGCAGGGCGGCATGGCCTTTCACGGCGGCTTTCTGGGCGTGCTCATCGCCATGGCCCTGGTGGCGCGCAAGCACCAGTTATCCTGGCTGGCGGTGACGGACTTCATCGCGCCACTCGTACCGCTGGGCCTCGCCTCCGGCCGCCTCGGCAATTTCATCAATGGCGAATTGTGGGGCCGCGTCGCCCCGGCCGACCTGCCCTGGAGCATGGTGTTCGCCAGCGGCGGGCCCTTGCCGCGCCATCCGTCGCAGCTTTACCAGTTCGCCATGGAAGGCCTGCTGCTGTTTGCGCTGCTGTGGTTTTACTCATCGCGGCCGCGGCCTATCGGTGCGATTTCGGGGCTGTTTCTCGCCGGTTACGGTGTATTCCGTTTTGTCGCTGAATTCTTTCGTGAACCGGATGACTTTCTTGGACTGCTGGCGTTTAGCCTTTCCATGGGCCAGTGGTTATCGCTACCGATGATCGTGGCCGGCATTGCCATGCTCGCCTGGTCATACCGACGGGCTCGGCCATCCCCTTCAAGATGAATTTGCCGTGCGCTGAACCAGGCGCCGGAACAGGCGACGTCTCCTCGTTTCGTCACAGGCCCTAAAATAGCGCCATGGGACAAATCATCGACGAATCGCTGCGCATGCAATTTCGGGTGCGCCTGCAAGAGCTTACGGTTGAACACCGTGACCTCGACGATGCCATTCACCGCATTTCCGGCGACCCGGTGCAAGACCAGTTTGCGCTGCGCCGCATGAAACGGCGCAAGCTGCTGCTCAAAGACCAGATCGCATGGATCTGCAAGCAGTTGGATCCGGACGTTCAGGCCTAGATTAGGCTGGGTCAGACCGGGTCAGCCCCGGGTCCGCAGTTCAGGTGCCCGACAAACCGGGCGCAAAGAGTTCATCCAGGCAAACCGCCCTCGCCTGTAAGCCATCCTCGCGCGACCAGCGCATCTGGGTTTCAAGCGTGTTCCGGTTGGCCGCAATACCGTAGGGCCAGAAATCCTCGCCCATCAGAGCGCGCGTGCGCCGCAGTTCGGCATTGATCCAGGGCAAGGTGACCTTGGACGCCTGGATCACCTCGAGTTCGGCGAGCGCCAGCTCCTTCGCCTGGCAAAACGCCTGATAAAGCGCCAATGCCAGGCCAGGATGCGCCTCGACCAGCGTTTTTTTTACCCCGATGGCGTGCATGATGGGGAACAGCCGCGTGTCGAGGAACCAATCGCGCTCGGCGTCCTCGGGCGGCGCAAACATGCGCCGCACACGCACGTCACCGGCCCGGATGGCGTCCGGTTCGCGCAGGGAAATGATGGCGTCCAGTTCACCCGCTAGCATTCTTTGCTCCAGGCTGCGATCGGGCGACAGGATCTCCATATCGAGGCGCGACGGCCTTTGTTTGAGCGGAAACTCCAGGGGCTTCGTACGCTCGCTTTCGCCCACGCACCAGCGGATCGAATAAGTGTCCAGCCCGTAGGCATCACGCAACATGCCACGCAACACCACGGCGGCGGTCATGTCGTATTCCTGCAAGCCTACGCGCTTGCCGGCAAGATCAGCCGGGCCCTTGATGCCCCTATCGGTCCGGACAAACAGCGCCCCATGCCGAAAGGAGCGCGATGGGAACACCGGAATCAACCAGTACGGAAACGGTCCCTGCGAAAGTGCTGTGAGCGTGTTGCTGAGGGAAAGCTCGGTAACATCAAAGGGCGCGGCGCCAAAGGCCAGCGCGAACGCCGCTTCGGGACGCAACACCTCGCAATCGAGCTCAAGGCCTTGCGGGCGGATCCTGCCATCGAGCAGGGCCTGCGTCCGATCGTAACGCCAAAACGCCGCCGAAAGCCGTAATGTGCTCATGTCCCCATGTAACTCTTGTGCTCAGAGGCCCGGGGGTCTCAGCCGGCCGCGCACTTGGGCGTGGCCAATCCCCCGGGCAGTTCAAACATCCCCTTGGGCAGCGACCCGATGAATGTAAGCGCTTCTTCAACACCGACCACATCGGCGTACTTGGCGTGCATGTCGCACAGATTGATCGCATGCGAAACCTCCACACGATCAAAGCATCCTTCACCGACCACCGCCACACGATAGTTGTTTGAAAAAGCGTCAATGACAGTCGCGCGCACGCAGCCGCTGGTGGAGACGCCGACAACGATCAACGAGTCAACCTTGAGGTCAACCAGAAAAGAATTGAGGGGTGTGCCGTAAAACGCGCTGGGTTTGGTCTTGAGCAACACCACGTCCTGCGGGGAGGGGGCGATGTCCGCGACAATTTCATTGCCGCCGATCTCCGCCTCGGTGTCCTCGAGCTCGCGCGAATTCTTCCAGCGCCAGCTGCCGGCGTCAAACCCGTCCGGACGGCGCGTGTTGGTGGAATAGAACACCGGAAGCCCGCGCTCATGGCAGGCGTCGAGCAGGCGCCGAATGACCTTGATCGCCGCCCAACCCTCTTCGCCGCAGGAGTTGCGCCAGCGCTTGATCGACTCAAGTATGGGTGCCGGCTCGGCGCCAACAAAGTTGTAACTGACATCGACGATCATCAATGCGGGCCGCTTGCCAAAACCCATGTGCGCGCCATAGCCGGAGGCTTCGAGCACCGCCTTGTCGCGCGCGCTCATGTACTGCATCCATAGCGGCTCTTTGCCTGTTTCAGTCATCGGTGTCTCCTACCGTTTTGAGATCGCGCCTGTTGCGCGGGGTTTCAGGCGCGTCCGGCAAGCGCCTGTGCGTCCTTGATCCGGTGCGACACATGCCAGGGGCAGACCAAGCGCTCCGCCACGTCGACCAGAAAAAACAAAATAGTGCCGGCAACCCCGAGCAGGACGATGGAGGCGAACACGCGCACCGTCTGGAACATGCTCTGCGCCGTGATGATGACGTAGCCAAGACCTTCCTGGGATGCGACAAACTCCCCGGCTATCGCGCCGACAAGGGCAAGCGATATCGCCACTTTCATACCGGCAAACATGTGTGGCAAGGCCCCGGGAAAGCGGATTTTCCAGAGCGCCTGCAAACGCGAGCCGCGCATGGTCCTGATCAGGTCTAGCGCGTCCGGATCCGCTGAGCGCAATCCGAGGACCGAATCGATCACGACCGAGAACAAGGCAATCAGGAACGAAACCGCCACCTTGGATGGCGTGCCCGTCCCGAGCCAGATGATGAACAGCGGTGCGAGCGCGATCTTCGGAATGCTGTTGAGCGACACCAGCAGCGTGTAAAGGGTGTTCTCCAGCCAGCGCGAATAGACAATGCCCACTGCCGCCGCCACGCCCAGCACCATGGCCAGGCCGAAACCGAGCAAGGTCGTGTAAAGCGTATAGAGGGTATGCATCGCGTACCACTTGGGCTCGGTGCCTATTTCCAGCAACACGGCAGAGGGCGGCGGCAGGAAGTGCAAAGGCAGGGCGAGCAGCCTGACCAAGGCCTCCCATGCGGCGAAAAAAACCACGATAACGAC
>Ga0214919_10008832_pt1 | contig 13139 bp, 10 predicted proteins | sample LL1503_MetaG_FD_177994 | JGI IMG/M metagenome (GOLD analysis project Ga0214919, IMG submission 177994) | Freshwater microbial communities from Lake Lanier, Atlanta, Georgia, United States - LL-1503 | ecosystem: Environmental > Aquatic > Freshwater > Lake | place: USA: Georgia | collected...
TTTTGAAGAGGTATGGCAGTATGGCGCCAACCTAGGCGAACCGAATGCCGATCCGCTGGAGAAGCAGGACGGGGTGGCGCCGCAGTGTGCGGTGAGGGGGATTCGGGATTTAGAGCAAAAAAAGAAGGGAGGTCGGGTTTTTATCCCTGATGATGAACCAAAGGGCTTTTTGCAAAGTCATTCGATAGGGAATTATAAATGGATTTTTACAAAAATTCCAAAAGGACGTAAAGGATATGTTAAAACTAGAGACTAGATTTTCTCTCTTACTTTGTTTACTGTGTTTTCTATTTGCATGTGGGGATAGCAAACGAAAAGAATTGAGAGAGAAAAGGATGCTGTATAAAGAACACTCAATGAAACAAGCTCATCCTGAAGAATACATATATGTGTGGAATGCAGCTAGAGATAGTATTAAAAAGTGGGCAAATAATAGACTGGGTTATAATACTATTTATGCAGATCATACCTGGTATCTTGATAGTTTGATCAGCTTTAATAAAAAAGTTGATCGATGTGTAATGGCTGTAAGCTATCAAGATGACTATTGGTCTCCTAGTGATGGGATGGATTATTTCTATGGAGCTAAAATTAAAGGTATATGGTATTTCTTTTTTGGGGGGGGGCACTTTGTTCTGCCTCGGGATTATTATCAATCAGATGTTCATCAGCCTTTGAGTTTAGAAAAGTTCAATGATCTAGCAATGAAAAACATATTCCGTGGTTACCTAAAAAAGAATTCAAAAGATGAATGGGAAATAAACGACGCCTTCTTCACCTATCAGCTTGAAGATGCTGGCTGGGGGGACTTCAATCGTCAATCTCGCAAGGATACCCTAGCAAATGGGAAACGATTTACTAACAAAAAGGAATATTTCGAGAGTATTTATTTGAGAAAAGTGAAAAATAATTGGCTTAATCAAGGGGAAAAGTGACCTTATCTGTCCGTAGCGTTCAGCGTTAACGTCTCTACGAATAAAATACACAGATGGGAATCGAAAGACTCTTTACCAGTCGCAAATCCATAGAAACCAGGATGAACCACCACTCATTAAATTCTAAATTAATACGCCTCATAATAACTGTATGGCAATAAAAAAATTACACACATACAAAATTCTACGGACAAGTTGACAAATAGCACAACAATTAAAACACATGATATACCATACTTTTTCAGAAAACACATTACGCAATTTTAGTCGATCCATTTTTATCAAAATGGGCTGCCCAATCGAAGATGCCGATTTAGCCACCGATGTACTGATCAAATCCGATTTGCGGGGAATTGACTCGCATGGACTAGCACGTCTGAGCGGCTATGTGCGTTTATGGGAAAAAGGCCGCATCAATTCGACACCCCATATTCAGATTGTACACGAAACACCGACCACCGCCACTGTAGATGGCGATGCTGGATTAGGCTTGGTGGTTGCCCCATTTGCGATGAAGGTGGCTATTGAAAAAGCTAAGATTTATGGTTCTGGATGGGTATCTGTCCGAAACTCGAACCATTTTGGAATAGCTGGATATCATACCTTAATGGCGGTTGAAAACAATATGATTGGCTTTGCCATGACCAATGCAAGTCCACTTGTTGCGCCCACCTTTGCCAATGAACGCCTACTGGGGACCAACCCCATGTGTTATGCGTTCCCTGCGGGCAAATACCCCCCTATGGTGGTAGACATGGCCACCTCTGCCGCTGCCAATGGAAAACTAGAAGTAGCCCAACGAACAGGTAAATCGGTCCCCCATGGCTGGATACAAGATGCTGCAGGAAAATCATCTACTGACCCACATGAATTAAAAAAGGGGGGAGCATTACTTCCTTTAGGCAGCGATAAAGATCACGGTAGCCATAAAGGGTTTGGGTTATCAGCAACGGTTGATATTCTATCAGGCTTACTTTCTGGAGCGAATTATGGGCCTTGGGTTCCGCCGTTTGTTTCTTTTTTAGATCCTCCCAAAGATCCTGTTGGAAAGGGCATAGGCCATTTTTTAGGGGCCATGCGGGTCGATGGATTTCGGCCAGTAGACGAGTTTAAGCACCATATGGATCAGTGGATTGAGCGTTTTAAATCAGCCAAAACCATTTCAGAAGAACAAAAGGTAATCATCCCGGGTGAGCCCGAATCCCAAGAAGAAAAAAAACGACAAATTCATGGCATCCCACTCATTGATGCCGTTGTAACCGACCTGAATGAACTCGCTCAAAAACTAGGTTTAAAGACGTTATAAAACGAATTTATTTCGAATATTCTATCTTAGGCATTTAGTAAACATGAAGCGGATACCGAGCAAATACATCAAAATAGCAGGATTTGTACTTATCAGTGCAATCACCCTGCTATGCGTAATCATTTTAGTGGCCTATAGCCAGCGTGAGACACTCTTTAAAATGGCCATTGAGCATGTGACTCAAAAAGCTAAAAAAGAATACGGCCTGAACATCCAAATAAAAAAATCCACATTCTCAGGATTACGCTTTATTGATTTTGAAGATATTTCTGTGGTTCCCGACCACCGTGATAGTCTTGCAAGCATCCGTCGATTTAGAGTAGGGATCAAGCTTTTTCCACTACTACTGGGAGATGTTAAGCTATCGCATATTGCCTTCGAAAATGGAAAAATAAATCTGGTTCGAAAAGATAGCATTGCCAATTATGATTTTCTATTTCGTAAGAAGGGAAGTAATCAATCGAGCGAGATGAACCTATCGAAACTTGCAAACGATCTGCTGAATCGGGTTCTTTATAAAATCCCAGATGATATGGAGATCAAGAATGTGGAGATCAAATTCAAAGATGACAGCGGAATTGTCAGCCTGTATACCACCACTGCTACCATTACCAACAATGAACTAAAATCAAGTATCAACGTAAATGGGGGACAGGCTGTATGGCACGTCTCAGGATTGGTTTATCCAGAGAAAAAACAATTAGATTTAGTCCTGTTTGCCGATGGAAAAAAGGTTGAGCTACCCTACATTGAACAAAAATTTGGATTAAAACTTAATTTCGATACGGTTCGCACCCAGATGAGAAGGGTAGAACGTGATGGAGATGATTTGAAAATATCGGGGTCTTGGGCTATTCGGAATTTATTGATCAATCACCCCCGAATAGCAGGAAACGATATTATGATCGAAAATGGATCCATGGATGCAGACATGCGTATCGAAAAAAATGCGATCGCTTTGGATAACTCATCCGTCATCCATCTCAAAAATATAACAGCAAACCCTTTTATCCGATACACGCTTTATCCTCAAAAAATTTACGAGCTCCAATTACATACGACCAAGATGGATGCACAGCAACTATTCGATGCATTTCCTCAAGGGATGTTCGAATCGTTAGAAGGCACTCAAGTATCAGGACAATTACAGTACAGTTTAAATTTATACTTGGATAGCAAACAGCCCGATCGTGTACGATTTGAGTCTAGCTTACATAAAACCAATTTCAGAGTCTTAAAATGGGGAAAAATGAATCTTCAAAAAATGAACGCCCCATTCGTTTACACGCCTTACGAACATGGCAAGCCCATGCGAAGTATCATAATCGGTCCTCAGAATGCAAATTTCACTCCGATTGATGACATCTCGCCCAATCTAAAAAATGCACTCCTGACAGCCGAAGACCCCTCTTTTTTCAGCCACAGCGGATTTGAAGAGGAAACTATTCGCAAATCCATAGCCACTAATTTTCAAAAAAAGGCTTTCAAACGAGGTGGGAGTACCATCTCCATGCAGCTGGTCAAGAATGTGTATCTGAGCAGGCAAAAAACATTGGCACGAAAAATAGAGGAAATGCTCCTCGTCTGGATGATCGAAAATGGACGCCTATGCAGCAAACAACGCATGTTTGAAGTATATCTCAATTTGATTGAATGGGGTGCTAACGTCTATGGAATTGGAGAAGCATCTCATTTTTATTTTGGGAAATGCCCCGCAGACCTGAACCTCGGAGAAGGTATTTTTTTAACGAGTATTGTCCCTCGTCCAAAATCAGGACTTCATTTTTTTGAATCTGACGGACATTTAAGACCCAGCTTACACGGTTACTTCAAATTTATAGGCGGCCTAATGGCCCGTCGAGGAATGATCCAGCCAGATACCAGTGCTTATGGATTTTACACCGTACGTTTAAAAGAGCATTTGCGCAAACAAGTATCTAAATCCGACAGCGAATCATTAGACAATGATCTGGAAGATAAAGACGATCTGTTTCAACAGCTTTTCGAAAAAAATCATCGAGATAGCATACCGTCAAAAAATTAGGCATTATTGTTAATTGCTCCCATTCCCAACACCAGAAGACCTAAGCGCATGAGTTTGCTGGCAGAAAACTCGTAATTTTTACCTAGATTTGCTTTAGATCTCCTGGCAGGTTCAGCGCATCTCATATACGACACACGTGTTCATTTTCTACTTCAATTGAAAACAACCCATTGTGCATCATTCGTCCAAAAAACAGACGATTGTAAACTACACGAATCATATAAAACAGCTCCATTTGAAGGCAATAGAGTACCCCCTGATTTGACAAAAAAATGAAAGCCCCAATTAATCAAATAAAGTTTTCAAAAACTCTTTTTAACAGTATCGGATTCTATGGGTTTAATCATGTCTTCGTTAGTATTGTTTGTTTTTTTTAATGGTATTCAGAAGATCGCTTCGCTAAATTTTTAATAGTAAAAAAAGAGTTATACACTATAATAATTGTATTGTTTTGATATGCAATCGATTAAAATTTAATTCAGTGATTTAGTTTCATAAGTAGATTTTTTTTCGAATATTCGATACTCCCAAATGGGTATCTGCAATAAAAATCCCACTTGTTGTAAATCAATTTATTAGCATTATTAGTAGTAGATATATGGAAAAAACTTGCACCAATGTATGGAATAACTGTCTCCAAATCATAAAAGACAATATACCCACACAAAGCTTTAAGACTTGGTTCGATCCAATAAAAGCCTTGCGCTTAGAGGGTAACATACTCACCATACAGGTGCCTAGTTTGTTCTTCTACGAGTGGCTTGAAGAACACTATGTAAGCCTTTTACGAAAGACAGTAAAAAAACAGTTGGGGGAAGATGGTCGATTAGAATATAACATCGTTGTTGAAAAATCTTCTAACAACAAACCATACACCACCAATATGCCATCCAATGGCAATGGAGCAGAGGGTAAGAATCAATCGATACCCATGCCCATCAATCTAAATAAGGACATTAAAAACCCATTCGTCATTCCTGGGTTAAAGAAGCTTCAAGTAGACCCTCAGCTGAATCAAAATTACACATTCGAGAATTACATTGAAGGTGATTGCAATCGTTTGGCTCGTGCAGCTGGATATGCTGTTTCTAACAAACCGGGAGGTACATCTTTCAATCCCTTGATGATTTATGGCGCCGTTGGACTAGGAAAAACACACTTGGCTCAGGCTATCGGTAACGAAATCAAGCGTCTTCAAAATGACAAGCTTGTGCTGTATGTGTCCTGCGAAAAATTTACACAACAGTTTGTAGATGCACTTAAAAACAATAATATCAACGACTTTGTCAACTTTTATCAAGCGATGGATGTCCTGATTATGGATGACGTACATAATTTCGCTGGTAAAGAAAAAACACAGGATATCTTCTTTCACATTTTCAATCATCTACACCAATCAGGCAAGCAATTGATCATCACTTGCGATAAGCCGCCCAAAGATCTTACAGGCTTAGAAGAACGCTTACTCAGTCGCTTTAAATGGGGCCTATCTGCAGATCTACAAGTTCCTGATCTGGAAACCAGAATGGCTATCCTCAAAAAGAAAATATATTCGGATGGGATCGATCTTTCAGGAGATGTAATTGAATATGTAGCACACAATATTGACAACAATGTACGCGAACTAGAGGGGGCAATGGTTTCCCTACTTGCACAATCAACACTCAATAAAAAAGACATTGACCTCCATTTAGCTAAATCGATGTTGAAGAATTTTATCAAAAACTCTTCAAAAGAAATCTCGATCGAATATATTCAAAAACTAGTTTGCGAATATTTTGAGGTGCCCATAGAAATGGTTAAATCCAAAACACGTAAGCGCGAGATTGTGCAGGCCCGTCAAATCTCCATGTATCTGGCCAAAAGTCACACCAAAACTTCCTTAAAATCAATCGGTGTTTTCTTCGGTGGACGAGATCACTCGACGGTAATCTATGCCTGCCAAACAGTCGAAGATCTAATCGAGACCGATAAAAAGTTCAAATCATATGTGACAGATATTCAGAAAAAGCTCAAAATGAGCTAAAAATCCTTGCCAGAACCTTCTCCATTTCGACAGGCTCAATATTCGGAAGGAGAGGTTCTGGACCCAATTTATCTATCCCCCCATCATTCCCTAATCAAACCCTATTTCCATCGAACCAAAGCGTTTGCATCCATACTTTTAATATGGGTTTGTTTTTCCTGTTTTTGAACAACAAGATTGCTAATGCGAAGCTTAATTTCGACACTAACGTTAGAAATAATAAAAGTCATCTTTTCTGCAGGGATAGTTTCTTTTAACACATATCCTGATTTTATAAGAGAGTCTATTGGCCCCAGTAGATTCAGGGAAAGAATCTCACCCTTCTTGTTAAACAGCATACAAACAACCGGCTTCACCGTATTGAAAGAAATACGCATGGAATCTCTGCCAAGCTTATAGCCAGCAGTGATCGTGGTATCTGCTTTAGAACCATAGTAATTGAGATTTACCTTTGGGATGTATTCATGATATCCCGCTATATTCACCACCTCAGAATTAGCAGCTTTAAAGTTTATTAGTTCTCCATTTTTACCTATCCGATCCCATGTATTAATATACCTCAACCCCATCAATTTGAGAATTTTTTCGGCACACTCGGTGGAATATCCAGAAGAATGGGATAGCTCTTTCTTTAAAAGAGAATCTAGGTTTGAATATAAATAAGGCTGCATGACCTCAAATCCATGCATCTCAACTAAATATTGCACCACTGAACTGAGCTCAAAGTGGTCCTTCCATTTTATTTCTTTTCCCGCTACGTAATGATTGGTTTGATCAAGCATTTTGTTTTTGGCAAGAATGCTTTCCATGTGCCTCAATTGGCTATGTTTTGAGATGCTAAATGCTCCCCATGGCCCAAATGATGAAAGGAAGGCAATCAAACAAAGAGAAATAGGGATGAGCTTAATGCTTTTTGCCTTGGAAATAAGAAAGTAGGACGCAACAAAAACTAACCATAAGGCAAGCAGCATTATAAAGTACCTATACTCGGTGATCCCATATTGTAAAATCCGTTTATAAATCGCTAGAGCTAGCAACAGAATTAATGGGAATAGGGCGAAATAAAAAAAGCGCGTGAAGTTCTTTATCCAATGCTGGCCCTCCTCATTTCGAATGGGCCAAATAAGTAAGAGCGACAATATCCCCGAAACACTGAAACAAAGTACCAAATAGGTAACCCAGCCTTCAGGCCAATGAGAGGTGAAAAATATCTTGATTTCATAGGAATAGAGAATGACTAAATACAATGACACCAATGGCAATAAAACGTATTGGGTAAAGATCTTTAAGCCTTTTGGATAAGTTGTTGAAGCTTCTAACTCATCCAAATTTTCTGGTAAACCGGCAAGAAAAAACCAGGTGTTAAAAATACCCGTAATCACAATCCACAGATCAAGATAAATTTTGCTATCGATACCAGCATTAAACAGTTTATCGATAGCTAGTAACCCAATGGAAACACCGGCATATAAAACGGCAGAATATAGCACCGCAACAAGAAATCTCAAGAGTATCTCCTTATTAAACTGCCAAAACCCATTTACATCACCACCTAACATAAATGGCGCAAAAGAAACTAGCAAGAGTAAACCAATGGTATAAAGCCCAAAACAGATATAAACTGATGTATGAAGATGAACGGGCAGCGTCAAAAAATAAATGATGGCCAAGGCAATGGCTGCACTTTGAAGTAAACCATTTCGAATCAAAGACAGCTTCATTCGTTGAGAAAAAAGGGCTACCGAAATAAATAATAACATACCGAGATAGCATGCCATCAATATTCGTGTATAGCCCTCGAAAACACCTGATTTAGTATAATCGAGATGCACCATTAGGCAAGAGACCACAACGCCCCCCACTGCTGCAACAATAGCGAGTGGAAATCTTTTAAAAGTGACCAAAATTTTTGTAAAGAGGGATTCTACAGATGGCAATCGCATAGTCATATTTTTTTATCGCTAAACTACGGAAATAAATAGCGCCTACAACATGAACGAAGCATAGAAAATCATTTAAAAATCAAATACTTAAATACTATAAATACGCATCCTCATACTTCTATAAAAGTGTCACTAAATGGATATTACTGCACTATCCTTGTAAAGATAGTGAGGACTCGCCTGAGCGGTGCAAGTAACAACGAGGTCGTTGATGCAGACGTGGGCAGGCAGTGTGGCACAATAGTAAACCACATCTGCAATGTCTTGAGCTGATAAAGGAGTATACCCTTCGTATACGTGGTGTGCTTCCGCTTTGTTCCCCTTGAATCGAACAAGCGAAAATTCAGTTTCTGCGGCACCTGGATGTATGGCTGTTACTTTTATTCCATAAGACAACAAATCAATGCGCATAGAAGCACTGATGGCATCCACTGCTGATTTGCTGGCGCAGTACACATTTCCATTTTTGTATACTTCCTTACCAGCAATAGAGCCTATATTGATAATATGCCCTTTTTTACGTTGTGTCATGTGGGGAATAATCGCTCTGCTCACGTACAGCAAACCTTTTACATTGGTGTCAATCATGGTGTCCCAATCATCGATACTGGCATTTTCAAAACCCTCTCGACCCAAAGCGAGCCCAGCATTATTCACTAAAATATCTATTTTATGCCATGCAGTGGGTATTTGCTTGATGGTATCAGACACCTCTTGTTTATTTTGAATATCAAATACAAGAGGCAATACGTGCCCCCCATGCTTTTGTTGAAGGTCCTTTGCGAATGCTATTAACTGTGCTTCCCTGCGACCTGTTATGATGCAATTATATTGAGCCGCTGCAAATATTTCAGCTATCGCTCTCCCAAAACCAGAAGTTGCACCAGTAATGAAAATAATAGGATTCATAAATAAATAGTGAGTAATTAGTAGTGAGTATATGGTGCCTAGGCATTTGATTGCATCAAAATTGTGTAGACCATTATCTAAATACTAGGCACTACATACCAAGTACTTTTTCAACAGCTACCAATTTCCGCTTGCACCACCACCACCGAATCCACCACCGCCAAATCCACCAAAACCGCCACCGTCATTTGAAGATCCTCCTCCCCAGCTGCCACCGCCTCTACCACTACCACCCAATATAGATCCTAACAAAATCCACCAAAATGGACTTGCTTCTCCACGCCCTCCAATCACTTGGCTTCCTCCACCTCCTTTGTTGATGCGCGAGATGATCACAATCACGATGATGATCAGCAGGATAATAAATATCCCTCTGCCTCCTCCATTTCCTTTTTTGGAATTCGTATTCTTGTACTCCCCCTTCGTGTAGGATATCAGGGCATTGGTACCTTGTTCTAGTCCCTGGTAGTAATTTCCCTCTTTGAAACTAGGTTTAATTTCATTTTCAATAATGCGTCGAGCGATGGCATCTGGCACTGCCCCTTCAACTCCATAGCCCGTTTGAATAGTCACTTTACGATCCCCTAAGGACACCAACAACAAGATGCCATTGTTATTCTTTTTACCCCCAATGCCCCATTTTTGAGCTAAACGAACACCGTAGTCAGCAACATCGTATCCATCCAGAGATTTAATAATCACGACGGCTATTTGCGTTGAGGTGGAATCATCAAAGGCAACCAGCTTTCGCTCTAACAGGTTGGCCTGTTGGTCAGATAAAGTATGTGTATAATCCGTCACCAGACGAGTTGGTTTCTCAGGAAAAGTTTGAGCAAATGACAAATAAGAAACAAGAATAAACGAAAACAGGAAAATTAGTTTCTTTATTTTGGAGAACATCACAGTTTTGTTAAAAATTAGGTGGTAGAGAAATTGCAAGTACTTAGCAGGTAGTGTCGATTACCTCAGCTAATCTGAAAACTAGGCCCATATTCGTTCGAAGTCTAAGACTTCGGACAACGAATTACTAAATACTTACGAAAAATTTACATCAACGCATTAATTACCATCCATGAAGGCAATGTCATCAGATAGCTCATTTTGATCATCCCCTAAACGAGGAAAATAAGTGTTGAGCTTTTCGCCAGCCATTTGTATTCCAGTAACAACACCATCCGCCATTCGATTCTGTTTAAAAAACCCGACCATGGCTTCTTTGGTGGTATTCCAAAAATCAACAGGAACCAACTGATTGATTCCTGTGTCGCCAATAATCGCGAATTTCCGGTCCTCAAGAGCTAGGTAAATAAGCACTCCATTTTTCTGAACAGTCTGGTCCATCCCTAGTTTTTGAAAATACTTGCTCGCCCGATCAAGAGTCGGCTCCTTGCATGTTTTCTCTACACATATCCGTATCTCTCCTGAAGTTAAATTTTCTGCAGCTTCTATTGCTTCTCGGATAATGCCCTGTTCCTGATCATTAAAAAGAGCCGCCATCCTAGAATTGAACTTGTGGTGCTTTTTGTGCGCTTGCTTCGGCTTGGAAGTATCCCTTTTTCTGAAACCCAAACATAGAAGCAGTTAAATTATCAGGAAAAGAACGAATTTTAGCGTTATATGCTTGCGTGACTTCATTAAATCGTTGCCGCTCTACGGTGATACGATTTTCGGTACCTTCTAATTGTGACTGCAGCTCCAAAAAGTTTTGGTTTGATTTTAGCTGCGGATAATTTTCAACAGCAACGAGCAATCTACCGAGTGATTGTGACAAATTACCCTGAGCTGCTTGAAATTTTTGAATGGACTCTGGGCTTAATTTAGTTGGATCAACCGTCACTGCAGTAGCCTTCGCACGGGCTTCCATCACCTGAACCAGTGTTGATTTCTCAAAATTGGCAGCACCCTTTACCGTATTAACCAAATTGGGGATCAAATCCGAGCGACGTTGATATACATTCTGAACCTGCGCCCATTGCGATTGTACTTGCTCATCCAATTGAACCATACCATTATAGCCACAAGAGCTCAAAGAAAGCAATGCGACAAAACCTACTAAACCATAAATTATTTTCTTCATGACCAAAATTTAAAATTTAGCGGTGAATTTACACTATAGTATTCAATTTCCATACATTTGCGTAAAAAATGGGTTAAAAAACGCAACACGTTTATGATAAAAGAGATCGAGCTGGCAATCCCCCCTGAACAACATCTGGATATGGCTGCTATTAGGGAAGCTGCCAGCAACATGCTCAATGTCGATCAGCAACACCTGACCCATATTCAAGTTTTAAAACGCTCTATTGATGCGCGTGGTCGCCAAGTACTTTATCGTCTCAAAGTTAAAGTGTATATCGATGAGCAACCTGTGCCTGAAGTATTTTCAATTAAACATCCCCATGTGGGCACTCAAAAACCGATTTTAATCATTGGTGCTGGCCCTGCTGGATTATTTGCAGCTTTAAGATGCATTGAAAATGGCCTAAAACCAATCATCCTGGAAAGAGGGAAAGATGTCAAACAACGTCGTCGCGATTTGGCAGCTATTCATAAAATGGGCGTGATCAATCCCGAATCTAACTACTGCTTTGGTGAAGGGGGAGCAGGCACCTACTCAGATGGGAAGCTATATACACGCTCAAATAAACGCGGGGATGTACAGCATGTACTCAAAACATTCGTTGCTCATGGTGCTACCGAAGATATTTTGATCGATGCACGTCCACATATCGGGACCAATAAGCTCCCCCAAATTATTACCGCCATACGTGAAAGCATTTTAAATGCGGGAGGAGAAATACATTTTGATTGCAAAGTGGTGGACTTGATCATCCAAATAGATCATCTTAAAGGCGTAAAAACTGCTGATGGCAACACATTCACTGCAGGCGCCGTCATTTTAGCTACGGGACATTCAGCACGAGATATGTATCACGTCCTGCATCAAAATAATATCCAGATCGAGGCAAAACCATTTGCACTGGGTGTACGGATCGAACATCCCCAACAAATTATTGATGAACTACAGTATCATTGTCCAGTACGCAACCCACACCTGCCGCCCTCCTATTATAACTTAGTGGAGCAAATAGACGATCGGGGCGTATTTTCATTTTGCATGTGCCCAGGTGGAATCATTGCACCTTGTGCTACAGGCGATGAAGAGATCGTGGTCAATGGCTGGTCACCATCGAAGCGCAACAATCCGTATGCAAACTCAGGAACGGTGGTACAGGTCAATTTAGAGGATGTTGCAGACCCTCATACGGATCCCTTTAAATTATTAAACTTTCAGGCTGAAATAGAGAAACAAGCTTTTCATGCCGGAGGAGGCAAACTCGTAGCCCCAGCCCAACGAATGGTTGATTTTGTAGAAGGAAGACTTTCAGTTGATCTACCTACGAACTCATACTTACCTGGTACCAAAAGTGCTCCACTCAAAGAGGTACTTCCTAATTTTATTTACAAACGCCTGCAAAAAGCATTGCCCATTTTTGGAAAAAAAATGTCTGCTCGTGCTGGTGGAAAGGGTTATTATACCAATGAAGCCATTTTGGTGGGCGTTGAGTCTCGAACTTCATCCCCTATTCGGATTCCGAGAGACCCCAAAACCTTACAGCATCCACAAATAAAGGGCTTATTCCCTTGCGGGGAAGGAGCTGGTTATGCCGGCGGTATCATCTCTGCAGCCATTGACGGGATCAATTGCGTAGATGCATTGACAAGAGATGGCCTTTTTTAGTGCCCCAATATGCGCTCATGTATGGATCATCACACTGCAACTTATTGAAATGTGGATCGTACAAAAGTGTCAACATTTATTTAGGCATTGACAGAAGTCACGTCCGTCACCTCATGCGAAGTACTAGGTACTAATCGTTTATTACCTAGATTTAGAGCCTGTTTAAAAATGAAAAAGGAATAATATTATAGGCCTGAAAAGCGATTGGAAATAGTCTTTTTTGTTGTGACGAAA
>Ga0214919_10008833_pt1 | contig 13136 bp, 8 predicted proteins | sample LL1503_MetaG_FD_177994 | JGI IMG/M metagenome (GOLD analysis project Ga0214919, IMG submission 177994) | Freshwater microbial communities from Lake Lanier, Atlanta, Georgia, United States - LL-1503 | ecosystem: Environmental > Aquatic > Freshwater > Lake | place: USA: Georgia | collected 2015-03-15
CTCATGCGCCGCATGGGCATTGAGGCGCTAGCGCCGCAGCCAGATACCAGATCACCCTCGAGCATAACGGCCCACATCCGTTTCGTTCACCACTTTTTTGAGGATCAGGACGGCGTTGTCACCAAATTTCTCACAGGTTTCGGCGCGAAGCTAATGACGCCACTAGCAACTAATTCGTCGAACCGGGCCGCAGTAACCCCTGTGACCCTAGTCAACACATCAAATGTATGCTGACCGAGCAAAGGCGCCGCTGAGAATGAATTGATCCTTTTCCCATCCTGGAAAAATGGCGTCCCAATCTGACGCTGCTTCCCGGACAGTTCGCGGTCAATGTCTATAAACAGTTCAGAGGAATTCATGTGACGGTGATCCAGAAGGTCCGCGATATTTAAGACTTCACTTGCAGCGATGCCGATCTCTTGCAAAGCTTGCGCGCATTCCTGTGGACTCTTTGAACTGGCCCACGTATTGATCGCCGCATCAATCTTGTCATGGAGCAATTGTCGCCCCGCCACCGAAATCAATGTTTTATCTTTGGCAAGGTCCGGCCGACCTATGAGCTTAGCGAGTTCGCTGAACTCCTTCGCTGAGGCGACCGTACAGGCAAACCAACCATCCTTGCCAGTTGCCTTGTATATCCCCTGGGGAGCCATGGCCGCATTGCGGTTGCCTAAGCGAGTAAACTTTTCCCTTAGTTGAAATTCGAGCAATGCCGGTGTTGCAAATTGCAAGACCGCCTCAACCATACTTACGTTAACGTAATGACCATCACCCGTGCGCTGGCGATCCAATAGGGCCGTTAGCATTGCTGCGCAACCGTACAGGCCGCCCACGGGATCACCAAGTGCCACGTGCGACATGGTCGGCGGGTCGCCCTCCTTGCCGACTAAACTAGGCAGCCCCGAACCGTGCTCGAGTGTAGAGCCGTAGGCTCGCGTTGCTGACCACTCATTGCCCGTGCCAAACGCCGACATGGATACCATGACCAGGTCTGGATGGGATGAACACAGATCCTCCCAATCCAGACCGAATTTCTTCATTACGCCAGCGGCTTGGTTCTCAATTACTGCATCGGCCTTGCTTACAAGGTCCAGCGCAATCTGTCGGCCGACAGGGTCGGTAAGATCCAGACTAATGCCGAGTTTGCCCCGATTCATTGCCGTGTATATCTTCGCCTTTTCATACTCCTTGTTTTCGATCACTTGAGGCGTCCAGTTAACACCGCGCCACCAGTCCGGGTATCGGGCTGCTTCGATCTTCCAAACCTCCGCGCCAAAATCGGCTAGCATGCGGCTGGCCAGTGGCCCTGCCCAGCCCATGCTGAAGTCCACGAGCTTGACGCCAGCCAACAAACCTTGCATCCCACCGATCACCGTGGGGTTTGTCCTGGTCGGCAAAGGCAGCGGTGAGCGCTGGGCGCCACTGCTATGAGAACGACTTGCATAAACGTGCTGTTCAAGGTCGAACGGTGAGCGTGGAATCCTCACTGACTTGCCGTCCACCTCCAAAGCGGCGAGTGACTCGCGTTTTGTAAAAATGGGGTGCGAAAGAATGCCGGCGGCATCCGGCACCACAACCATCGGAATTCTAAGTTCACGGCCCAACGCTGCCCACTCCTGTGCGTCGCGTGATCGCAAAGCAGTTGACAACGCGTTTTCTAGGTCATTTAGACGCGGGAAGCGCATTTCACGTGTTGTCAGAGTCTCTCCGCCTGGGAAAAGCTTGCTAAGCTGTAGTGCCTCAAAAAGGGCTCGCCACTGGTCAGGCGTTGCGGTTGTTATGCCCACCCATCCGTTGCGGCAGGGATAGATGCCGCACGGTGCTGTTGGGAAGTACCGATTGATGCCGAGTCGTTCCATGGGCGCGCCAGTGTGCTCGCATAGGTGCAGGTGCATCTCGGACAAAACAAGGTTGGCGTCCAGTATTGACACGTCCAACCGTGAATGGGTGCTGGCGCTACCGCGCCGCAAGCCAGCAAGCAATGCCGCGCATGCCGCGATATAGGCCGTGACTCCAGCTACCATTGTTGCCTGTCGGTCGCCAGCGCCTTGCGGCGGGCCATCGACACAACCCGCCATTTTTGGAATTCCCGTGAGCGCTTGGATGACTAAGTCGCTGCCTCGCCAGTTCCTGTACTCGCCACGGTCGCCAAACCAGGACAGTGCAATCGTGGCGTATCTAGGCTGTGGGCATTCCTTGATTCCAGCTTCCTCACCTATGAGTACTAGGTCGGCCTGAAGAATCAAATTTGCTATGGTGTCGTTGTTCAAAGATACCTGCTCTTTGCCGAGACCCAGGTAAGCCGCGAATGCTGCGTCAGCCTCCGCATCAGCCCCCAAGTCGCCACGCAAGATACCCATAGACCGCCGCGATTCATCGACGGCGGTGCTTAGGACGCGGGCACCCGCATCTACTAGCAGCCTGCCGCAGTACGCACCCGCTGCGCCGCCGCCAATTTCAACAACAGAAATGCCCGTAAGAGGTTTGTATCTTGAGTGTGTTTCGCGCGACATGATGCTCCTATGTCTTTATGTTCATCGGTTGAGCCGCGAAATCATCGCGCTTCATCAAACACAATTATAGATACCAATAGTTCTAATTATAAAAAAATTAGACATCTGAACAGCAAAAAATGAAAATTTTAAAATACCTTTTGTACTTTTTTTATTCAATTAGCCGCGGTGTGATAAAGTGAGATCCATGTGGAGTTGACAATGCCGCGCGTCCGGCACGTCATTTGCCCAGGTGTGTACCAATCGGTTCAGCCACTATCTAATCGAATTGACGCTGCCAATTTGCTAGGGCTCTATTCACGGTCGAGTACTCGCGTGGGAATCAACTGTGTGGCTGCACTGTAGAGCTATAGTTGAATGCATTTTCGCGATGGCTTAATTGAAACCAAGGGCACTGTACCCTTGCCTTTTGAACACAAGCGTGTATGGATTCCCAAACCCAAAGTACCGCTGCGTCATTAGCACCCCCGCAATTCCAATTCGAGGGTTTATCCACCAGATTGTGCCGGCCAGACCACCCCAGCCGACTTCGCCGATTACCTCTTTTGGCTCCAACGGGCTGTTCCCAATAGCGACGGCTGATCCAAGTCCAAAGCCCTTGCCGTTAAACTGAGACAGATTTGGAAAATGAACACTCAAACCGGCCGACAATTGGTTCTGGTACATCAAAGCGATGGTGGCTGGCTTAAGAAGGTTTAATCCTCCTGGCAGGAAGCTCTGGATGAACTTGACAGTATCTTCTAACGTAGACACAAGTCCACCGCCGCCTAACTCACGTGGTGGCTTGCTAAGGTACGCGCCCGGCCATGGCTTGTCATCGGCTCTGACCAGCCCTGGTTTAGTTGGATTCATAAGATCATTGCCAACATAGAGGGCACATAGGCGCCGTTGTTTGTCAGGTGGGACCCAAAAATCCGTGTCCGTCATTCCTAGCGGTTCAAATATACTGCTTGAAAAAAACTTGCCAAGCGACTGGCCAGATACAACCTCAACAAGACGTCCAAGAACATCAGTAGCGACTGAATATTCCCACTGCGTTCCAGGATGAAAAGCAAGGGGTAACGCCGCCAAAGCGGCCATCATTTCGCTCAGCGTTTTGCCGGGGTGCATCACCAAGGCCGATTTGTACGCGTTGAACATGACAGTGCCCGGATCAAACACCCCATACGACAATCCGGAAGTGTGTGTCATAAGGTGTCGAATTGTGATGGGAGTTCTTGCCGGTTCAACATCATCAATGCGCGTTGCACCTTGCTTTAAAACTTGCCTGGCTCCCAGTTCTGGAATGTAGGCTTCTATAGGGTCATCCCATTGAATTCGCTCCTGCTCGAAAAGCATCAAAACTGCACAAGAGGTCACGAGTTTCGTGCTAGAGAACATTCGAAAGATGTGGTCCTTCTGCAAGGCTACACCTGCTTCCCTGTCTGCAAAACCATAGCAGAAGGTATCTACCACTTGCCTGCCCTTGAGCAGTGCAGTTGAGACACCTGGCAAAAATTGATCATCCACTTGGGCCTTCATCGCGGAATGAAGCGCCTTGTAGTCATGGTTTGCCATGTTGGTCCTTTGTTTGAATGGCGGCTAATTGAATACAAGCCTGGGGCAGAAAAAGAGTGTCTGTGATTTGCTTAGGAACTGAAATTTGGAACTCGGCTCGATTTGCTACAGTTTCTCGATTTGCCTGTGCTGATGAGCTCAGTATTGCAATGCACTTGCAATATGCAATGTTTGCTGTATCCAATGAGGCGTGAATCTGAACGGTGAGCGTATTTGGATAAAGCCATCGGGTCGTCAATCTCTTCGAGGATATGTCCATCATGACTGAACTAGACAACCTTATTTTGGCGCAGCTTGGCAATAGCCTCGGTGTCAAGACCTAACTCCGTCAGTATCTCTTCGGTGTGTTCGCCATTGAGCGGCGCTCGACGTTGAATCTCTGGGGGTGTGCGTGTAAGGGAAACTGGTGCGGAGAAAATGGGGACTTTCTTGGACAAGCCGGGGTAGTCCATCCATTGAATGATGTTAGAGGCTCGAATAGTTTTATCCTCAAAAACTTGGCGTGGCGAATTTACGCGCCCCGATGGAATGCGGGCCCTCTCTAGCAAGGCAAGTACCTCATCCAACGTCCTGTTTCGGCACCAATCTGCCATTACGCCGCTGAGGTACTCACTATGTTCTCCGCGCTTACTGTCGTCCGTAAATCTGGGATCCTGCAAAAAATCGGGACGCTTCATAAGATTCGCCCAGGCACCGAACATCCGATTTCCGATAACTTGAATGATGAACCAACCGTCTTGTGCGCGGAAGATGTCAGAAGGTGCGCAGAACCCTGCTCGATTGTGGGATGCAGGTCGATTCAGACCCAACACAGCCTCCTCGATCAGAGTGCCACTGGCCATGTTCAGAGCAGTGCAAAGCAATGAGGCATTAACCTCCTGCCCTTTTCCACTACGTGTACGCTCATAAAGCGCCAACACTGCGCCGAGCGCACATGCAAAGGAGGTCGCAAAGTCCACCACCGGAACCATGGTTCTTTGTGGTTGATCCGGCGTCCCCGCGATATGCACTGCGCCGCTTAGTGCCTGCCCAATTCCGTCAAAACTGACCCGGTCCCTTACTGCCTCAGCAGAACCAAAACCGTTAGGAGCGACCAAAATGATGTCAGGCTTGATACAGCAAAGGCTCTCATAATCGAGGCCGAGGCTTTTAAGAGTTCGTGGGGGCAAATTTGCGATCACTATGTCCGCAGTCGACACCAAATTTCGAACGATCTCTCGACCTTCGGTACAAGCGAGGTCGAGTGTCAATGAGCGTTTATTTCGATTGAGTTGCAAAAACATTGCTCCATCACCGCTTTCCGTGACGGGAACTATGTAGCGATCTTCTCCGCCCTCAACGCGGTCGACGCGGATGACCTCGGCACCGTAGTCAGCAAGAAGGGCTGCGCAGAACGGCCCAGCTATAAAGCGGCCGAAATCTAAAACCTTGATGCCATCGAGCACTTTCATATTGTATTCACCAGTAGTTGAATCGGGTTATCGGCGTTCTGGGTCACTTTGCTGAAATACATTTCTCATTTAGCCTGTCATATCCGAGTAAATTGGACAGAGTTAATGGTCCCTCGACCGTCGGTCCCCTTATATCATGAATCCATGCACGCTTGCACAAGCGGGGTCCTACATGTAACGCTCTAACCTTTTTGCGTGGATAGGATCTTGCGAGTTGACGGCTTACAACAACTGAGTTGATGGCGGGGCATACGCGCCGTTTGACTTAGTTGCTTAGTATGATTTGGGTAATCCCAGTTTGCGCTCCGCGATGTTTGAAAGGATCAGTTGCGGCGTAACAGGTGCGATATAGCCAATCCAGGCTTCACGCATGAATCGCTCTACGTGGTACTCCTTTGCGTAACCAAAGCCGCCATGTGTCAGCATCGCAGTCTGGCACGCTTTCATGCAGGCTTCGGAAGCCAATAGTTTTGCTGCATTGGCTTCTGATCCACACGGCAGTCCCTTGTCATACATAGTTGCTGCCGCCAGAACCATATGATTGGCTGCTTCGAGTTCCGCCCAGTTGCGGGCCAGCGGGTGCTGCACCCCTTGGTTTTGGCCAATGGGGCGACCGAAGATCACCCTATCTTTGGCATATTGAGTTGCAAGCTTTAGCACCGCTCGGCCCATTCCAATCTGTTCCGCAGCAAGCAGCACGCGTTCGGCATTCAGTCCGTGAAAGATGTATTTCAGACCATTACCTTCTTCGCCAATTAACGCATTTTTTGAAACGGGGAGTTCGTCGATAAAGAGTTCGTTGGTGTCTACTGCCGCGCGCCCGAGTTTGTCGATTTCTCGAATGGTTACGAATCGACGATCCAGCGGTGTATAAAAAAGGCTAAGTCCTTCGCCATGTTTTTCAACATCTTCAAGGGGTGTTGTCCTAGCAAGAATCAGCATGTTGTCTGCTACTTGCGCAGTGGATATCCACACTTTTTTGCCAGCCAGTATGTAGTTGCCGTCAGGCTGCCTCTTTGCTGTCACTTTGAGCTTTGTAGTGTCTAGTCCAGTGTCAGGTTCAGTGACAGCAAAGCAGGTCTTGTGCTCACCGCGACTAAATGGCGGCAACCAAGCCTTTTTCTGGGCGTCTGTTGCGAAATGAACTACAGGCTGCAATCCGAATATATTCATATGAATGGTTGACGCTGCAGCCTGCCCCCCGCACTCGGCAACTGTGCGCAGAAACAGCGCCGCCTCTGTTACGCCAAGATCGGAGCCTCCGTAGGCTTCTGGAGTGCAAATACCCAGCCAACCTCCAATGGCAACAGCTTTAAAAAATTCATGAGGGAAGGAATGCTCTTTGTCCTTGCTGCGCCAATATTCAAGAGGAAAGTCGTCACATATTTTCTGCGCCGCGTCGATGATTGCCTGCTGGTCGGCGCTGATTTGGTAGTCCATTATTTTTTTCCTTACGCGTTGTCTCTTGGCTTAGGGATGGGCTGAGCAATTACCGTCTTTCAAGCGTTGATCGTCGGCGTGGGTTGCGAGATGCTGAATTCGGCCTGAGTCATGTCGATTCGGCAGCTGTTGGGGCACGGTGCTCATGCCTCGCCGGGCTGCGTGATGGCCTGTATGCACAGATTGAGTGCTTTTATGTCGCCGATCGCAATGGTCAGCTCAAATGGCCCAGCCGGACACGGGCCAGTGGGTGGCATGAGTGCGGTACGTCCGTCAAGGCTGGAGGCATGTCTAATACTGATCATGATTTAATTTCGAATTGTTGACAGCAGTTCAGGCGAGGAACGTGCGATGCCAATTACCCATGCACATAGATGCAGGGCCCTTGCCAGGCATATCTCAGACTACTTCGAAGAGGCCCGCAGCACCTTGCCCGCCTCCGACGCACATCGTGACTACGACATATTTCGCACCGCGGCGCTTGCCTTCAATGAGTGCATGTCCAGTAAGTCGTGAGCCCGTAACGCCATACGGGTGGCCAATGGCGATGGCGCCGCCATTTACGTTCAACAGTTCATCGGGAATACCTAGCTTGTCGCGGCAATAGATCACCTGACAGGCGAACGCCTCGTTCAATTCCCAAAGACCCACATCTTTCATGGCGATGCCGGCGCGCTCGAGCAGACGGGGAATGGCGAAAACTGGTCCTATACCCATCTCGTCAGGCTCGCAGCCGGCCACCGCGAAGCCGCGGAAGATGCCCATGGGGTTCAGGTTGCGGCGCTCGGCCAGCTTGGCGTCCATCAGCACACAGGCCGATGCACCGTCGGAGAATTGGCTGGCGTTACCCGCGGTCACGACGCCGCCATCGCGTGCAGGGCGGATCTTTTGCACTCCCTCCAGCGTGGTATCTGAGCGAATTCCCTCGTCCGAGGAAACCGTGACCTCCTTCATCAGGATTTCACCGCTTGCCTTGTCTACGATGCCCATCGTGGTGGTCATTGGGACGATCTCTTCGTCAAACCTGCCGGCGGCAGCTGCAGCAGCAGCACGTAGCTGGCTGCGCACACCATATTCGTCCTGTGCTATTTTGCTGATGCCATAGCGTTCAGACACCTTCTCAGCTGTTTGCAGCATGCTCCAGTAGATTTCAGGTTTGTGCTCAATAAGCCAGGGATCGTTGCGCATGTGGAGATTCGTCTCGCGTTGCACGCAGGAGATGCTTTCCACTCCGCCAGCCACCATGACGGGCACTTTGTCCACGATGATCCGTTGCGCAGCAAAAGCGATGGCCTGCAAGCCCGATGAGCAAAAGCGGTTGATGGTGACGCCAGTAGTCGTAACAGGCAGGCCGGCGCGCAAAGCGGCCGTGCGTGCTATATTGCCTCCCGTCGTACCTTCGCTGGCCGCTCCGCCGAGGATTACATCTTCGACTTCACCCGGGTCAATCCCCGCACGTTGTACAGCGTGCTGGATAGCATGCCCTCCAAGGCTTGCACCAAAGGTCATATTGAAGGAACCCTTCCAGCTCTTGGCTAGACCGGTCCGCGCGGTAGAAACAATGACGACATCGCTCACAGTAATTTTCCTGAATGTTCGTTAGTTAAAAGACTTACCTTCAGCGGCGAGCCGGGACAACAAGGGCGCAGGTTCCCAGAACTCCTTGTCAACACCTTGTTCCTTCGAGATGCGACTGAGCGCGCGCTCGACGTTCCACAAACCCACCTGGTCTGCGTAACGCATAGGACCACCACGGTGCAATGGAAACCCGTAGCCGTTGAGGTACACGACGTCGATATCGGAGGCGCGCAGCGCGATACCCTCCTCGACTATGCGTGCGCCTTCATTAGCCATAGCATAGATGCAGCGCTCGACAATCTCGTCATCGGTGACCTTCCGCGGCTTGAGACCCTTCTTCTCGCGGAAGTCGGCAATTAGCTTGTCGACCGCCGGATCGGCGATCGGATCACGCATGCCCGCTACATAACGGTACCAACCGGCACCCGTCTTTTGACCGAATCGGCCCTCAGCGCAGAGCATGTCGGCCACGACGGAGAAGTCTTTACCGGGGTTTTCGGAAGCACGGCGCTTGCGGGTCGCCCAGCCGATGTCCAGGCCGGCGAGGTCGCCCATGCGGAACGGGCCCATGGCCAAGCCAAAACGCTCAAGCGCCTTGTCCACCTGTTGCGGGCTCGCACCGGCATTCACCAGTTCATTAGCAGCCATTCCGTACCTGGCCACTACGCGGTTGCCGATGAAGCCATCGCACACGCCAGACACTACGGGCACCTTGTTGATCTTGCGGGCCAAGGCCATACAGGTGGCCAGAACGTCTTTTTCGGTCTTGGCGCCCCGCACCACCTCCAGCAATCGCATGACGTTGGCCGGACTGAAGAAGTGTAGGCCGATTACGTCGTGTGGGCGCTTGGTGAAGGCAGCGATGACATCGACGTTCAGCGCCGAAGTGTTGGAAGCGAGGATGGCTCCGGCCTTGATCACGGTGTCAAGCTTTTCAAACACCATCTTCTTGACTGCCATGTCTTCGAACACGGCTTCGATCACCAGGTCGACATTGCGCAGGTCATCGTAGCTCAGCGATGGATTAATCAGCGCCATACGCTGCTCGAACTGCTCACCCGTGAGCTTGCCCCTCTTCATCGTGTTATCGTAATTACGGCGAATGATGCCCACACCCTTCTCGAGCGCATCCTGGGTAGTGTCAAGGACAGTTACTGGGATGCCAGCATTGGCAAAGCACATCGCAATGCCGCCACCCATAGTGCCGGCGCCTATAACCCCTACACTTTTCACAGAACGCAGGGGCGTATCGTCCGGCACATCAGGAATCTTCATGGCAGCACGTTCAGCCTTAAATGCATGGCGCATCGCCTCGGAGGCGGGACTGGCCATCAGCGGGATGAAGATCTCCCGTTCTAAGCGTAGGCCTTCATCCATCGGTTTGGTTACGGCATGGGCCACCGCTTCCACACACTTCAGCGGCGCGGGGAAATTGGGCGAAATTGCAGCAACACTGGCACGCGCGAATTGCAGAAAAGGCTCATGCAGTGGCTCGACAACCTTGAGATCACGCACACGGACCAAGGCCTTGCCCTCGTTGACCACACGTTCGGCAAAAGCCACAGCATGGCCAACAAGGTCGCTTTCAACCACGGCGTCTAAGAGGCGCGTACTCTTGAAAGACGCGGCTGATTCGTGCGTCCCCTTGACGATCATGTTCAGGGCGCGCTGCAGGCCTACGAGGCGCGGCAGTCGTTGTGTGCCGCCAGCACCGGGCAGCAGACCCAGCTTGACCTCGGGCAGACCCAACTTGGCTGAAGCCATTGCGATGCGAAAGTGGCAACCCATTGCAAGCTCAAATCCTCCGCCCAAGCACAGGCCGGAAATGGCGGCAACCACAGGCTTTGTGGAGGCCTCAATAATTTTGATCAGAGTGCTAATGTTCGGTTCCTGCCTCGCGCGTGTCGTACCGAATTCCTTAACGTCCGCGCCGCCTGAGAACACCCGATCTGTCCCTGTGATGACGATGGCCTGGACCGACTCATCTGCTAAGGCGGCGTCAAGGTGACTTAACAAACCTCGGCGCAAGTCCAAGCCAAGTCCATTGATCGGGGGATGGTCCATCGCAAGCACGATGACCTTATTGTGTCGAGTTGATGTGACGGGGTTGTTCATTTCGTAATCTGTGGGTTTAGCTATTTGAAAATGGGGGTGGTGACAGGGTTAGGAAACTTTTGCCAGCAACTGCCCTTCCTTGACCACTTCGCCTTCGGCGACGAGGACTGTGACCGTTCCTGCGCCGACGGCCTCATGTGGTACCTCCATCTTCATCGACTCGACAATAAGAATTACTTCTCCTTCTGTTACGGGTTGACCGGTAGGTTTCTCCACTTTCCAGACGGTTCCGCTGACTTGGGATTCAATGTTGTGGGACACGGGTGTTGCTCCTGTTCAAGTTCGGTAATTTGTAAGTAAAGCAGCCATGCCGGTATGCACGTGACCGGATGTAAATTGCGCGTTGTCAAGGACGCGCCGCAAGAAAGGGATATTCGTCTTCACCCCTTCAATGAGCGTCTGCGCGAGAGCCCGGCGAAGGTGTTCAATCGCTGCGTCCCTTGTGCTTGCGCTTGCGATGATCTTGGCAATCATGGGGTCGTAGTAAACAGGCACGGTTGTGCCTTGACCATAACCCGTCTCAACTCGAATGCCTTCACCCGACGGCATCTTGAAAGTGTCCAGCGGCCCGGGGGAGGGTAAAAAGGTGACCGGGTCTTCCGCGTAAATGCGCGCTTCCACCGCGTGCATTTTGCGTGGAATCACGGCGGGCACTACGCTGTCAATCGCCTCGCCAAAGGCAAGCCGGATTTGAGACTGCACAATGTCAATGCCTGTGACCTCTTCAGTTACAGCATGCTCTACCTGCAAGCGAGTGTTCATCTCTAGGAAAACGAAACCCAGCTCGGGGGTGTAGAGCATCTCCACGGTGCCAATGACATCGTACTTGAGCTTGCTCAGCAGCGCCTCGATGCGTGCGGCCATGGACAGTACTTCTGCTTCTGGAATTTGCGGTGCTGGCGATTCCTCAAGGATCTTCTGGTGACGCCGCTGGACAGAGCAGTCACGCTCATATACATGGCGCACCTTGCCGAAACGGTCTCCCAGCACCTGGAATTCAATGTGGCGTGGCCGCTTAATTAGTCTCTCAAGATAGAGCTCTGTTGATCCGAAGCTTCGCAACGACATTGACCTTGCTTGCTCAAATACCTTTGCTAGTTCCTTTTCATCGCTGGCAGCAAGCATGCCAATGCCGCCGCCCCCGACAGTGGGCTTTATGAGAACGGGAAAACCTACCGCCCTGGCTTGCGCAAGCGACTCTGGGCCCATGTCGGGCAAGGCGCCGCTCGAAGGGCACATCGGCATGCCGTGGCTCGCCATGAGTTCACGGGCGCGGGTCTTGTGGCCCATCGCCTCGATCCATCGGGGCGATGGGCCTATAAAGGCCATCCCCTTGTCCAACACCTCTGAGGCGAAGAGAGCATTTTCCGATAGGAAACCGTAACCCGGGTGAATGGCGTCACAGCCGGTCCTCCTCGCGACGTCCAGCAATAGCGACCGGTTCAGATAACTGCCCTTGGGCTCAGGTGAGCCGATGCATACGGCCTCATCCGCAAGCTTGAGGTAGGGCAGGTCCGCATCTGCCTCCGAATAAACCGCCACACTGGCAATGCCCATCTGGTGCAATGCGCGCAAGACACGAGACGCCACAGCGCCCCTATTGGCAATCAGTACTCGCTTGAACTGGCTCATAGTCGCTTCATGGTTGGGTCTAGAGCTGCGCGTAGGGATTCGCCCAATGTGTTGAATGCCAGCGCCGTAAACAGAATGGCCAGGCCGGGTGCGTACATCTGCTCAGGCGCCAACTCCATGTTCTGATAAGCCCGCGCTAGCATCGCCCCCCAACTGGGCAAGGGCGGTTGCACGCCCAGGCCCAGAATGCTCAAACTAGCCTCAGCCAACAATGCCGTTGCCAGCAGCAAAGTAACCTGTACGATGACGGGTTGGACAGTGTTTGGCAACACATGTCTCAGCATGATGCGCGAGGTCGTTGAGCCAAAGGCGCGCGCGGCGTCTACGTACAGTTCCTGCCGCACGACCAGCGTTCGAGCTCTAACTAGTCGGGCAAGCTGCGGAGAAAAAACAATTCCCACTGAGATCATGGCATTGGTCAGGCCAATGCCGAGCGCCCCTGTGACGGCTATGGCCAATACGATGGCCGGGAACGACAGCAACGTGTCGATCATGCGGCTGATAAGGTCGTCGATCCAGCCGCCTGAGTAACCCGCGACCAGACCCACCGGCAAGCCGATTACGATTGCGCAGCCCACTGCCAAGAAGCTGGCGTAAAGGGTGTTGGGTGCGCCATGGATCATCCGGCTGAGTACGTCTCGACCCAAGTCGTCCGTCCCCAGCCAGTGTTCATGGTCGGGTGTGGCAAAGATGTTGCCAACGTCCTGCGCAATTGGCGAATATGGCGCAATCAGCGGTGCGCCAACTGCGAGTGTCAGCAGCAGCAGCAAAAAGACCAGACTAGCCGTAGCCTTCAGGTCGCGTCTGAGCCAATGCAGGAAAAGGCCCGCTTTGGCTGGCTTGTACATAG
>Ga0214919_10008834_pt1 | contig 13136 bp, 11 predicted proteins | sample LL1503_MetaG_FD_177994 | JGI IMG/M metagenome (GOLD analysis project Ga0214919, IMG submission 177994) | Freshwater microbial communities from Lake Lanier, Atlanta, Georgia, United States - LL-1503 | ecosystem: Environmental > Aquatic > Freshwater > Lake | place: USA: Georgia | collected...
CCATGTGAACCGGCGTCATTACCATCACCGAAACCATTGCAACATGGCCAATAGCGATAGCAGCAATCGCAAATAGCGCAGTTGGGTTTTGTCGAATTAATTTAAGAGTCTTACGAGCCGAAAGTAACTCATGTCGCTCTTCTGATTGAGGGCGCAAATTTGCGGCCGTTAAATATGGGTCAGGTTTTAGAAACAACCGAATTACTAGCGCGCCCATTCCTAAAGTAACCAGCGCCAAAATATATGGACCCACTAATTTCGGAAGTCCCAGAGCTTCAGCTAACGCACCTGATGGCCCCATTAAGTTTGGCCCAGTCACTGCACCAATCGTTGAACCCCAGACCACGTATGAGAGTTGGCGAGATCTATTTGCGTCATCTGCTAAATCAGTTGCCGCAAACCTAGCTTGATAACCAGATGCCGAGGCAGCTCCAACTAGAAATGTTCCAAGGAGCATTGCAATTAAAATTCGTTGTGAACCACCAAAGATGGCAAAGGCTGCACCAATCAATCCAACTGTGTAGCCAACTGAGAGACCTAATCGGCGGCCGCCTCGCTGGGTTAATTTCGAGAGTGGGATCGCCATCGCTGCAGCACCAAGTACTGCCGTAGTTTGCGAAAGGCCAGCCAAAGTTTCCGAATTTGAGATTGATGAAACTAGTAACGAGCCAGCGGCTACTGTGCCAGCAACTCCTACCCCGCTGAGAATCTGGGTGGTTGCCAAGACTTTGATCGTCCGCTTTTGAATATCTTTGGTGCTCTGTGACTTCACTTAGTCAGCCTATAGCGTCCTTATCTGTTGCCAGTATTTGCGCCTGCGTTTACCCTTAATTATTGCGATTAGGGATATTGCGAAAAGGGGTGGGGAAATGAAATACAAGTCAGTTAAAGGTTTGCTTAAAGGTGATGAATCACTGATCCCGGTTACCTTCATCGACAAGCTCGAAGACCTGCTGCATGGTTTTCTTGGCATAGTCCTATTCGTTATTTCAGTCCTTGCTGCTGGCTATAGCTTGCAACGATTGATTGAGACTCGACCATTTTTCCCAGTTGGAATGATTCAAGGAATCAATGACATCCTCTTTGTCGTAATCATTCTCGAGATCATGCGCACTGTGATTGTGCGATTTACCGATGGTATTTTCCAACTGGATAACTTCTTAATTATCGGTGTTATCGCAGCCGTTCGACACATTCTAACAGTCGGCGCATCGCTTACGATGGAAAAAAGTAAGTCAACCGAGTATTTCAACCGCTCCCTTATGGAAATGGGCGTGAACACTGGAATTGTTGTGGCGCTGGTATTTGCGCTCTTTCTATCTCGCGCAGCTCGTAAACCGGCGGCTGCTAAGTAAAGCTGAGAATTTGAGCTTTAACTGGCAAGGGGATTTATAGCCCCACCCCCCATCTAGCCTCTTGACCTTTGGTTTACGACAGAAGGTGAGCCTGTTACAGAAAAAGGCTGCCAAAACGTCACTACTTCGTTATCAGAAAATGGCCAATTTCTATTGCATTGGGTTCCCCCCATCCATACTATTTGAACGTTCAAATAACAGTCAACTAAGGAGAAAAATGAAAAAAGTCTCAATCGGAGCAGGGCTTCTGGCACTTGCTTTGGCTATCTCAGTTGCCCCATCTTCAGTAGCTGCTGATGCGGTAACAACTATCTCCGTTTCAACTTGGGGATCATCACCATCTGAAACTTCGGCCCTAAAAGATGCCGTTGCAACTTTCGAATCTCGAAATCCAACCATTAAAGTAAATTTAATTGTAGATAACGATCACGGTGCACAAATGGCAGCCCGCTTTGCTTCAAAGACACCTAACGATGTTTTCTATTTAGATGCGGGTATCGCACAAGATTGGGCAGCTCAGGGAGTTCTTCTTGACTTAATGCCTGCAATCACAGCGGCCAAATTCAATCTAGCAAAATTCAATGCTAGCTACCTAAAGCCTTTCCAAAGTGGCACAAAGCTATTTGGTCTTCCAAAAGATGCTAATCCATTAGTACTAGAAGGAAACAAGACTCTTATGGCTGCTGCTGGAATCAAAGCGCTACCAAAGACAACTGCACAGTTTGCTATTCAAGCAAAAGCTCTTTTGGCTAAGAACATTACGCCAATGTGTGTTGATGCAGATATCAATCGCCTAGGTGCATATTTCGTTGCTTTCGGTGGCGGCTTGTCATCTGCAGCAAATAAGTCATTGCTCTCTTCAGCTACTTCAAAAGCTGGTCTTGAGTGGGCTATGACTAATTACAAGAGTGGTGCCTTCAAGACTCCGGCACAACTTTCAGCTGGCTGGGCCGGCGAAGCTTTTGGTAAAGCAAAGTGTGCTTACACAATGGAAGGCGCATGGCTTGATCCATACCTAAAGGATTCATTCCCAGATGTTTACGACGCAATGATTAAGGGTCCACTACCAACAGCTAAGCAAGCTGGATCACTCGCATTCACTGCTGCTTATGCAATAGGTAAAGATTCTGCTAATCCAAAGGAAGCCTGGACATTCATTGAATACATGACAGGTGCCCGCGGCATGACTGTATGGACTTCATACGGTGTAGCAATTCCTTCCCGTTCCGATGTGGCAATTCCACTCGGATACGAAGTAAATGGTGTTGTTGCCAAGTTGACTACCACAATTACAACTCCTGCTTTTAAGGGCTGGGGCGATGTAGTTGGAGCTTTCAACAATGAAGCTAAGAAGCAGATTCAAGACAAGGACTTCAACCCTAAAAAGGCTGCTGCAGCAATTATTGCGGCCGCAGAGGCAGCTTGGCCTAAGGGATAGTCAGGGACAGATAATGAATTAGGGGTAAGTGGTTTGAAGTCGCTTACCCCTAATTTTCTCTGATTGATAGCTCCAACTTGATTTAAACGGGATCAAGAGTTGGCCTGTAACTTAGTATTCAGGCTAACTCTTAATTCATTTATACGTTGTTTATAAACTATTGCTTAAGGAGGTGAATCCATGCAGTCGACGAGTAGGCACTCTTACCGCCTAAGTCGCAAGAAATCAGAAATTTTAGTTGGGTATGGATTCGTCTCAATTCCGATGGCTCTATTTCTTTTCCTCAGTGTCGGAATATTTTTTTATGCAATCTACATTTCAACTTATGACTGGGGGTTGATTGGTCCAACTGAGAGCGTTGGTTTAGACAACTACCGGCGAGCACTTTCAGATCCAATTTTCCTGAAAGCTATAAGAAATTCGCTCAAGTACGCACTCTTGGTTGTGCCAATTCAAAGTGCACTAGGTCTTTTTCTGGCTCTCCTTGTTAATTCAAAGATTAAAGGCAGTAAGTTCTTTAGATCCGCTTTTTACTTCCCATCTATTGCAAGTAGTGCCGCAATAACCACACTATTCATATTCTTAATGGCACCTGATGGAGTATTCAATGGAATGCTCAAGTTTTTCGGAGTAGATGTAGCTAACCTGTTTAATCAAGGTGCCTGGTTATCTGACTCACGAACAGCACTTTATTCAATTATTGGACTTAACGCTTGGACTACAAGCGGAACCATGATGCTCTTCTACCTGGCTAATCTACAAACCGTTGACTCCCAATATCGTGAAGCTGCAATGACTGATGGTGCTTCTAGGAGACAAGTGTTTTGGTACATAACCATGCCACTACTAAAGCCAGCTCACTTCTTTGTTGTAACAACAGGAATGATTGGAGCTCTTCAGCTTTACGATCAGGCCATCCTGGCTGGCGGCGCTGATGGCAGCCCGGACTACTCGTTGATGACAATGGTTTTATACATTTATAACGCTTGCTTTAGAAAGTTTGAATTCGGGTATGCCAGCGCAATAGGCGTAATCCTTTTTGTCATTATTTTTAGTTTAACAATCTTGCAGAAGTTCATCTTTGGTTCATCGGCTTGGCGAGGTGAGAACTAATGACCAGATTCAGAAAATATATGTTCTACTCGATGCTAATTTTCTATTCAGTTATCACAGTAGTTCCATTCATTTGGTCAGTCAGCACATCTATAAAGCCTTCAGATGAGGTATACCAAAGCAATCTGATTCCAGAAAATCCAACAGCAAAGGCTTACGCCACGGTATTTGGAAAAATTCAGCCTAACTTCCAAACTCTCTTTGCTAATTCTCTCTTTATCGCTTGCGTAGTAGTTGTCTTGCACTTAATTTTCGCTGCGCTCGCAGGATACGCCTTTGCACGCCTGCGCTTTCCCGGACGAGATGCCCTCTTCTTTGTTGTTCTAGGATGCATGATGGTGCCAGACCAATTGCGGCTAGTGCCCATGTATCAATTGCTGGTAAAAATGGAGCTTATTAACACTGGACCAACTAATTATTTAGCAATCTTCTTGGTAAAAGCCATTAGCGCAGCTGATGTATTTCTAATGCGTCAATACTTCCTAACGATTCCAAGAGAGTTAGAAGATGCAGCAAAAATAGATGGGGCTGGACCATTCCAGCTATTTTCTAAAATTATGTTGCCTAACGCAGCACCCGTTCTTGCCACAATTGCAATTATGACCTTCCAAGGAACCTGGAACGATTTATTCTGGCCCTCAATTGTGCTGCAAAGCCCTAACCACTGGACTTTGCCATTTGGAATTTTGCAGTTCAAAGGCCAATTCTCAACGGACTGGCCACCAATTATGGCTTTGGTAGTTCTTTCTACAATCCCAATTCTCGCTCTGTACACATTCGGGCAGAGATACATAATTAATGTTCAACTCTCATCGTCGGTAAAAGGATGATCACAATGAAGAGAGAACGATCAGAAAACAACTTGATCCGTAAGGTTTTGCTTCATACTTGGGATCTAAATGTTAAATCGATTCCAGCTGCTTTCTTCTGGAGTATTTGTCTAATTTTTTTGATTCAAAGCAATAATCTTCTCTTCCAAGCTTTTGCGGTAGCTATGAGTTCACTAACTTCCTTGCTGGCCTCGCACATAGCCCAGAAACCGAGTAAGAAGTCACGATTACAAAGCTACTTAATGAACTCGGTTTTCAAGAAAGTTTTATTTCTCAACTTCTTCACTGGATTGCTTTTCTGTATTTCTCTAAACAATTTGACCCAAAATCAAAGCGATTCAACGCAGCTAGATTTGGTTTATCGCAGCATATCTTTGACACTATTTCTATTTTGGATAATTGAAATGGTAGTTTTTAACACTATTTGCATCCTGAGCATCAGTGAAGGCAAGGACAGTTCTCTTGCTACTTTTTTCTTCACCTTCTTAAAGCAAAATAGAATTCAAAGCTTGGCAGCGATACTTATTCTCTTTGCTCTCTCGCCATTAATTTTTGTTTTTTGTTTTGTTGGATTAACGTTGGCACAAGGAATTGTAACTATCACTGGTTATGAGTTTTTTGATGAAATTAATGGAGATAGTTAAGAGATATGAAATCATTAAAATCAGGAGAAGAAACTACTAATTTTTCAATTATTCTTGAGGACGGAGATCCGGCACTCAATCCAGCCAACCGACCTCGATTAGATGAAGCGATTAAGATGATTATTGGAACTGCAAATGGCTACCAAGTGCCATTCGCAGCTATTCCCCTACTCGAGCATCAAGATATTCCAGAACAGAACTTGTATAAGTGTCTATTCGGCCGAGATTCTTTACTGATTTCTGATCTACTTCATGGTGCGCGACCAGATCTACGCCTAAATGTCCTTTGCGCATTAGCTTCATTCCAAGGAAAAGTATTCGATCCAATTAGCGAAGAAGAACCTGGCCGTATCCCCCATGAAGTTCGTGAGAGCGATGATCCTGTTGCGATTAAATTGACTGAGCAAGGAGGCTGGAAATTTCCATACTATGGCTCAGTTGATGCGACACTTATTTGGATGCGTCTCTTGCATACTGAGGCACTGGTTAGGGCAGAGATACTAGATATTGAGGTTTCTGGAATATCACTGTGGCAGCGCTCTCTGGCAGCAACGGAATGGATCTTGAATCGACTAGGTAGCCAATCAGGGTTTATCGAATCTAATCGCGCTAATCCGCGAGGTATTGAGAATCAAGTTTGGAAAGATTCCGGCGATTCCTACATGCACTTAGATGGCACTTTGGCCCGCGGAGATTCGACTGCTTCGGTTGAAACTGTAGGTGAAACTTACGACGCACTCCTAGCCGCAATATTCATTCAAGGTATCCGTCCTAGTCAAAATTGGCCGGTATCAATTGCCGAATTAGAGAGAGTTGCGAGGTTTCTTCAAGTCACTTTGATTGAAAAATATTGGCTAGGAGATAACTTCGCTTTAGCGCTGGAGCCAGATGAATCTGGAAGATCTATTCAAATGAAATCAATCGCCAGCAATCAAGGCCGTCTATTAGATTCAAAGATTATTTCTGGTCAAGAGTTCAAAAAGTATCGTCAAGCAATCGCTACTGCCGTAACTGACTCAACTTTGCTGGGTGAGAGTGGATTGCGCACGCTCTCCAATGCCCATCTCGCTTATAGACCTGGCGGTTACCACACAGGCTCGGCATGGCCGTTTGATGGCGTCCTGGTGGCTCGAGGATTACTTAAACAAGGGTTTAATAATGAGTCCGTGCTGATTCAAAGAAAGACACAAGTAGCGATCGAATCATCAGGCGGATATCCAGAATTCTTCAGAGGTGACTGGCCAGCTAGCGATTTGATAAACCGATATATTCACGATGTGAAATCATTTGATGTTGCTAAAAATGCTGAGCGATTTAATCGAGTCGCCCAACCACCCCAAATAATTCAAGGCTGGACTGTAGCTGCTTATTCTTGGTTAACAGAGCAGGTAAAATAACACTCATGTCAGGCAATGTTGATTCAGGTTCGCCGAAATGAGAGATAACAAGCCTGCGTCCTCAATCATTTCAGTTGCTAAAGAAGCAGGAGTTTCCCTGCAGACAGTTTCAAATGTTCTTAATTTTCCCGAACGAGTTAAGCCAGAAACAACCGAACGGGTCATGCAAGCAATAAATAAGCTTAACTACACCCCAAATCTCTCAGCTCGAAGGCTACGCTCCAAAAAATCAGCTTCCATTGCAGTCAGAGTTGATTCAAATGCTTCTGCAGGTTCTAGCTCCGAAGGCCTGTATACCGGTTACATCCAAGATGAATTTGTATATGAAGTCGTAAAGGCTGCCGAAGTGCGAGATATCAAAGTCCTAACTTATACCTGCGACCCAGATGAAGATGAAGTAAAAAAACTTAAAAAGCTAGTCGACTCAAGAGATGTTGATGGCTTTTTATTGACGTCAACAGTTGAAGATGACCCTAGATTGAAATATCTCATTCAATCAAATGTTCCTTTCTTAAGCTTTGGCCGACCTTGGGCAAGCTCTGACGAGTTCGCAAGTTCTTATCCTTGGATTGACATTGACGGTGCTAGTGGCACGGCTGATGCCACTAAATTATTTTGGGATCTTGGCTACCGAAATATTGGCTTCATCGGATGGAAAACTTTCTCAGTCCAACCAACCAATCCCCGGAGCGTAGGTGATGATCGTTTCTTAGGATGGTCTAAGTCTTTATTAGAACTTTTAAACCTCAAGAGTAATAAAATCAGCACTAATTACTTTGAATTAGGTGGTGAGTCAATTTCAAGTGCTCGTGATTCTGCTAGAAAACTAATTGCTAAATTTCCAGAGTTGGATGCGCTTGTATGCGCAAGTGATACTTTGGCATTAGGTGCACAACTTGAATTCCGAGGACTTAAAAAATTGATTCCAATTTCCGGTTTCGATAATAGCCCTACCTCAAAAGTCTTTAACTTCACTTCACTTGATCAGAACATTCCAGAAATTGCAGCCCATTCGCTGGTAGTTCTTATGGGCGAAAGTGGTAACACTGTCGCAAAAGTTAATAACTCGAAAAAGTCAGAACAAGCTAATCTGATTTTCAAACCTAAGTTGATTTCTCGAATTTAGAAAGAATCGATTTGCTGCCCTGTCTTTATTGACAGTTTCTAGCGCTGTCATAAACGGCTAGAAATGGGCGTTGAGCCGTAAATATGGTGGCGGGTGAAGGATTTGAACCTTCGAAGGCAGAGCCGGGGGATTTACAGTCCCCTCCCATTGGCCGCTCGGGCAACCCGCCAAGGTCGAACAAGTACTGCGGCAAATTATGGATACTACGAGTGGAAAGGATACCTTAGGCAAGTAGGCTCAATTACCGCCTGAAAACCGCTTTGAAAGGTCTCATAACAATGGCTGATGCAAGTTTCGACATAACCTCAAAGATCGACCGCATGGAACTCGATAACGCCATTAATCAGGCGATTCGCGAGATCGATACCCGCTTTGACTTTAAGAACACTGGTTCAAAGATCGAACTTGAGGGCGAGAAAATCTCAATCGAAGCCGATACCGAAGAGCGCGCTAAAGCTGTTCTCGATGTGGTTAAAGACAAGATGGTAAAGCGCGGAGTTTCGCTAAAGCATTTAGATCCCGCTCCCCCACAACTAAGTGGAAAGATCTACAAAATAGCTTGCCCACTTAAAGAAGGCATTACAACTGAGAATGCTAAGAAGATTGCTAAATTGATTCGCGATGAAGGTCCTAAGTCAGTTAAGACTCAGATTCAAGGCGATGAATTGCGTGCTACATCAAAGAGCCGGGATGATCTACAAGAGACCATGGAACTTGTTAAAAACGGTGGCTTTGAATTTGCAGTTCAATTTACGAATTTCCGCTAATTGAAATCTAACAAAACCGGCCTAGCTTTTGGAGTTTCGGCCTATGTACTTTGGGGTTTGTTCCCACTTTATTGGCCGTTGCTTGAACCATCAGGTGCCCTTGAAATTGTTGGAAACCGAGCAGTCTGGTCTTTGGTTTTTTGCGTAATTGCGCTAACTGCAACAAAAGCAATTAAGCCGGCACTTGCAACAATGCGTCGGCCAAAAGTATTCGTAAAACTATTGGCAGCCACTTTGCTAATTTCAATCAACTGGGTTGTTTATATCTGGGCGACCAATAATGGTCATGTCGTTGAAGCTTCCCTTGGTTACTACATCAACCCAATCATCATGATCGCAATCGGCATCATTTTATTAAAAGAGAAGATGCGCAAACTTCAGTGGGCATCAGTTTCAATTGCCGCTCTTGGGGTTTTAGTATTAACGATTGATTACGGTCGCTTGCCATGGGTTGCACTAGCTCTAGCAATGTCATGGGGCACTTACGGCTTTATTAAAAAGCAGTTGGGCCTTGGCGCACTCGAAGGTTTAGGTATCGAAACAGCGATAGCAGCCCCGTTTTACTTGGCTTATCTGGCCTGGATCGGATCTCAAGGCACTGGTCACTTCGGTGCCGGGCCAGGATTAACTCTGCTGCTTATCGGCTCTGGTGTTGTAACTGCCATTCCGCTGCTGCTATTTAATGGTGCTGGCAATCGTTTGCCATACACAGTCATTGGTTTGTTGCAGTTCATTACGCCAACGTTGCAATTCTCAATAGGAGTTTGGGTGCGTCACGAAGCAATGCCAACAGCACGTTGGGCTGGATTCTTAATTATTTGGGCGGCGCTAGTCGTACTGGCTACTGACCTAATCAGATCAAGCCGAGCGGTCGACAACAGCGTCGCATAGCGAAAACAACGCACCGGTTGCATCATTGACTGGTAATGGTCCAAGGGCTGCGCGAGCATCACGGGCTACTTGCATTAATTGTAGACGTGACTGATCTAAAGCTTTGTGGTTACGCAACTCTTTTAATACCTGGGCAACAACTTTCTTATCGGCAATTGGCTTAGAGAGAAGTTTCTGTAATTCGCGATCAGCTTTATCAGTTGATTTCATAACATTTAAAGTCACGAGTGTTGGCACGCCTTCGAGTAAATCAGTACCAGGTGTCTTGCCGGACTCTTTGGAATCACTCGTAATATCTATAACATCATCAGCTAGCTGGAATGCCACACCAATTTTTTCGCCGAACTTGGTAACAGTTTCAATAACTTCAGCAGATGCTCCTGCTGTCATCGCACCGAATCGAGCTGAAGTGGCAATTAGTGAACCCGTTTTATCGGCTACCACTTGCAAATAATGCGCTAATGGATCTTCGCCTTTTTGTGGTCCTTGAGTTTCCATAATTTGGCCAATAACTAAACGCTCAAATGTGCGAGCTTGCAAGCGAACAGCTTCCGGGCCTAGGTCAGCTAAGAGATCAGATGCTTTTGCAAAGAGATAATCACCAGTCAGAATCGCGATGGTGTTTCCCCAACGATTATTAGCACTTTCAACACCGCGCCGCAGCGGTGCTTCATCCATAACATCATCGTGATACAGCGTTGCTAAGTGAGTCAGTTCGCAAACAACCGCTGCTTCCAGAATTCCGCGCTTATGTGGATCACCAAAATGTGAAGTTATCAGCGTTAATAGTGGCCGTAACCGCTTGCCGCCAGCAGTTACTAGATGACGACTGGTGTCAACAACTAACGGATAGTTTCCCTCGATCTGACTGCGCAATAAATCTTCAACTTCTGCCATGCCAGCAGAAAGAGCGACCTCAAGTTCAGTAGAGAGATTCGGGATCCCGATAGTGGCCATTAGCGAATAAAGATTGCGAGTGGCTTAATGAAGTCTAGAAGAGGTGCTGGGAAGACGCCCAGGGCTACGGTAATAGCTAATGAGATGAATATGGTTAGTCGGGTAAGGATCGAAGGAATAACCACGCTAGTACCGTCTTCGGTTGCATCGGTGAAGAACATCAGAACTATTACGCGAATGTAGAAGAATGCTGCAATTGCACTTGAGAGCACGCCCACGATTACAACTGCTGTTGCACCACTTTCGTATGCGGCTGAGAAAATTGCAAACTTTCCGATAAATCCTGAAGTTAATGGAATACCAGCGAAAGCCAGTAAGAAGAAAGCAAATGCTGATGCCACCCAAGGTGAACGCTTTCCGAGCCCGGCCCAACGATTTAGATCGCTGACTTCACCACTTGAGTCGCGCACCAAAGTTACGATTCCGAATGCACCAACTGTTGCAACACCGTAGGCGAATAAATAATAGATTGAAGCTTCGAGGCCAGCTTTATTGAGTGCAATGACACCGGTTAGCAAGAAACCAGCATGTGCGATTGATGAGTAAGCCAGCATGCGCTTTACGTCGCGTTGTGAGATTGCAACAAGTGAACCAAAAATCATGGTGATTATCGCGATGACCATAAAAAATGGTCGCCATTGCCATTGAGCTTCAGCCAGAACTGAATAAAACAGACGTAACATCGCACCGAAGGCGGCGACCTTGGTTGCAGCTGCCATGAATCCAGTAATCGGAGTAGGCGCACCTTGATAAACATCTGGTGACCAAGCATGGAAAGGCACAGCGCCAACTTTGAAGAGCAAGCCAATAGCCACGAAAGCAATGCCTAGCAAGAGAATTACATCGTTTCCAGTGCCACCAACTACTGAGGCATGAATGCCAGCAAAACTTACGGTGCCGGCATATCCATATAGATAAGCCGAACCAAATAAGAAGAATGCTGAAGAGAAAGCGCCGAGAAGGAAGTACTTAAGTGCTGCTTCTTGTGATGCCAGGCGACGATGGCGAGATAAACCAGCCATTAAATAAAGTGGCAATGAGAGAACTTCAAGTGCCACAAAAAGTGTGATTAAGTCACTGGCAATTGGGAAAAGCAGCATTCCAGAGACTGCAAATAATGTGAGTGGATAAATCTCAGTTAAGACGGTGCCGCTTTGAGCTGCCTGACGTTCTTCATCCGAACCTGGAAGCGCTGCTGGGCTCGATGTGAAATTATCTTGATCGGCAATTAAGAAGATCGAGATGATTGCGATGATTAAGATCGCGCCTTGGAACAATAGGCCTGGGCCATCAATAACTACTGAACCCATGGCAGCAGTTGTCGAAGTAAAATCCCGAATTCGAATAACTTGAATCAATGCTAGAACTAACGAACCAAGTGCAACACTTAGTTGGGCAATTGGACGAATTGCTTTACTTACGAAAGCTTCAATTAATACGCCGATCAGAGCACCAGCCAAAATAATTAAAATTGGGGCAAGCAGTGAGTACGAAAGCGTTGGTGAGTTAAAGACCATTTTATTTACCCTCAACTGTCGGTACTGGATCGGTTAAACCTATTTGCGAATTCACGTGCACTGCTGCTGGGTTAATAACGTTTAACAACGGGGATGGGTAGAAACCGAGTGCGATGATTGCGGCCAGAACTGGCGCAATTGCTAGCTTCTCGCGCAGATTTAAGTCAGTTAAGTTCTCGTTGCCTGGCGTTGTAGGGCCATGAAGTGCGCGTTGAACTGGAATCAAGATGTAGAGCGCAGCCAAGATGATGCCTACGGTCGCGATGATCGCAGCTACTGGATAACGCGTATAAGTGCCTACCAGCACTAGGAATTCGCTGACAAAGCTTGATAAGCCAGGCAGTGCCAAGCTGGACATACCAGCTAAGAAGAAGCACCAAGCCATCACTGGAGTTACGCGTTGTAGCCCACCAAAATCAGAAATCGTTGATGAACCACGACGAGCTATCATCCAACCGCCTACGATAAATAACGCTGCGGTAGAGAAACCATGATTGAACATATAAAGAGTCGCACCTGATTGGCTCTGCGAAGTCATTGCAAAGATGCCCATTGTGATGAAGCCAAAGTGCGAGATCGAAGTAAATGCAATTAAGCGCTTTAGATCTTTCTGACCGATCGCCAAGATGGCTCCGTAAATAATTGAGATAACAGCGAGCACAATAATTACTGGGGTGAAAGTTTTACTGGCCTCTGGGAAAAGAGTTAAGCAGTAACGAATCATTCCGAAAGTACCGACTTTGTCGAGCACGCCTAACAAGAGAACTGAAGTTCCAGGTGTTGCTGATGCAGCTGCATCAGGTAGCCAAGTATGGAATGGCCATAGCGGCGCTTTGATGGCAAAGGCGATGAAGAAACCAAGGAATAAGAAGTTCTGGGTTGTCGAACTCATCTGCAGATTCGCTAATTTAGCCAGATCAAAAGTATGACCGCCTTGCGCACCTGACATTACATAAAGCGCAATGATTGATGCGAGCATCAATAGTCCGCCGAAAAGGCTGTAAAGCAAGAACTTAACTGCAGCTGCAGATCGTGCGCCGGTGCCGTATCCCCCGATTAAGAAATAAACCGGAACTAACATCGCTTCGAAAATCACGTAGA
>Ga0214919_10008835_pt1 | contig 13136 bp, 10 predicted proteins | sample LL1503_MetaG_FD_177994 | JGI IMG/M metagenome (GOLD analysis project Ga0214919, IMG submission 177994) | Freshwater microbial communities from Lake Lanier, Atlanta, Georgia, United States - LL-1503 | ecosystem: Environmental > Aquatic > Freshwater > Lake | place: USA: Georgia | collected...
GATCAGGTTGAGGTTCAGGGCAAGCTGGTCGGCCTGATCCGTCGCTACCACTGAGCCGTCCAAGGCCGGTGACCGCGTAGGCGTTCAGCCTCGAGCCAGCGCCAACCCTGCGGTGAGCGCCACAGCTCTATAGATCCGGTCTGGGCGAGATCGCGGGCGGTGAAAATCAGCTTGGCCTCACAGAGACTAGGAACGGCTGCATCGGCGCGGACGATCACCACTTCTGTGCGCGCGCAGAGGCTCTGCCATTGGGCTTGATCTGGTGCCTTTCGGCCCTGCCAGAGTGACAGAGTAACCGGAGCACCCTGCGGCGACCGGCAAACCTTACGCTCGCAGATAAACTGCGGCGTTTCATGGACGGTAAGGCCTCGGCGCCGGGCCCAAAGATCAGCCCCGAAGCGTTTGGCATCGGTCTGGACCAGTACAGCCTGCGCGCCTTGCCGATAGGCCCCGTTGGCCCCATCTGCGGCGATCCAAACATCTGGCATCGGGGGGCGTGGCCAAAGGCTGACCGCCAAGGCGGCGGGCACGCCCAGCCATCGCAACCGCCCCTTCCAAAGACAAACCCAAAGAAGCCCGACGAAGGCGATGGGAAGGGCTACCGTTGGCGCGCTGGGGATGGTGATCATGGCTGCTGGTAAGGCTGCGAACCATACCGAAAGGGCCGACAGGGCTGAGATCCCCCAGCCAGACGCGACCAATATGGGCGCTCCCAGTCCGAGGGGAGCCAAGACAGCACCCATGGCGAGGCCCGGCATGATGACAAAGCCGGTCAAGGGCTCGGTGACCATATTGGCCAGCAGGCCATAGGTCGCGAGGCGGTTGAAATGCTGGATGGCAAAGGGTCCCGTCGCCAAGCCGGCCACCGCGCTGGCCACGAGGCTGGCGACCAGACCCGTCGATGCCCATTGAACCGCGCGAATGAACCAAGGGGCATTGATCTCTCGGGTCGGCCTAACCCACGCCTCTGCGAGGGCCACGAGGGCCGCCGTAGCGGCAAAGCTCATCTGGAACCCAGGCTCCGCAACGGCTTCCGGCTCGATCATTAAGACGATCAGGGCGGCGATGGCGAGGCCATGCAGGGTCAGGGCTCGGCGGTCCAACAGGATGGCCATGAAGGCCAAGGAGGCGGTAATGGCTGACCGGATCGCAGGGGCGGGAGCACCCGAGAGCCCCAGATAGAGCAGCACCGCCACGAGCCCGACCGCTGCAGCAAGTTTCTTGCCATTGATCCGAAGGGCCATTTTGGGCACCGCAGCGATCAAAAACCGGATCGCGAAGAAGGCAAAGCCGCCGACAATGGCCATGTGCAGGCCCGATATGGACAGGATATGGGCCAATCCAGCCGCACGCATGTCGTTGACCTGCTGCGTCTGCAGCCAAGCCTCATGACCGCTGACCATGGCCGCCGCCACAGCACCATTGGTCTCGCCCATAACCCCGACGAGATAGGACGAAACCCGCCAGCGCATGGCATTGATCGCCAAGACAGTCCTAAGCCTGAAGGGCGGCGGGTCGAGCAAGATTTGGCGCGGCGCACCCAAGGCAAAGCCAGACCCGCCGATACCGTCATAATAGGCGCGGCGGGCGAAATCATAGGCCCCGGGACTGGCTGGACTGGGCGGCGCATTGAGGACGGCACGAAGGCGAATGGCGCTGCCGGGCGGCGTGGCCATCACATCCCGAACCGTAACCCTTAGGCGATGGGGTGTTTGGCTAGGCTCAAGGCCCTCGACATAGACCGGAGCAACCATAATCCGTCCACCCGAGGCCCCGGGCGACAGCACATCGATGACATAGCCCTCGACCGTTCGGGGTGTTGAGGTGCCTTGGCTGATGATCGGAGCCGCCACGCGGATCGTGCGCAGCTTGGCCGTGACCATACCTGCGCTGAGGGCCATCAGCAGCGCACAGGGGATAAAGAGCGCTGGCCTATATCGGCTGACCCAGACCAGAGCGAACAGGCACGCTGATCCTGCCAGCAGCAAAGACCAAAGCAGCGGCTCTGTTGGCATGGCCAAATAGATCGCGCAGCCCAGCCCAAAGGCGACCGGTAGCCACAGGACCCAGCGCTCGATCTGTGAGAGGACCTCATCCCTCACCCAAGGGCCAAGCCATTGAAACCCTTGCGCTGAAGCGGCTTGGGGATTACCACCCAAGCGGCCTTGCGCCGCCGCAGGCGTGATCGCGCCCGCGTTCGTCTCTAACCCTTGGATCTCGATGTCCGACCGCCCTGCCGTCGTCACCCGCTTTGCCCCCTCGCCCACCGGCTATCTGCATATAGGCGGTGCAAGAACGGCATTGTTCAACTGGCTTTTTGCGCGGCACTGCGGCGGCAAGTTCCTATTGCGGGTTGAGGATACCGATCGCGAGCGCTCGACCGAGGCTGCCGTCGCCGCAATCTTTGAAGGTTTGGACTGGATGGGCCTCAAGGTCGATGCCGAACCGGTGTTCCAATTTGCCCGCGCTGATCGTCACCGCGAGGCGGTTATGGATCTGGTCGCCAAGGGCCGCGCCTACCGCTGTTACATGACCGCCGAAGAGGCCGACGCCCAGCGTGAGCAGGCCAGAGCCGAGGGCCGCGCCCTGCGCTCGCCTTGGCGCGATCAGGTCGCCGGGCCAGATAGGGACAACCAACCCTTTGTCATCCGCTTCAAGGGACCGGTCGATGGGGACACGGTCGTTGAGGATCTGGTTCAAGGACGGGTGACCTTCCACAATCGCGATCTGGATGATCTGGTCCTGCTGCGAACCGACGGCGCACCGACCTATAATCTGGCTGTGGTCGTTGATGACCACGATATGGGCGTCACCCATGTCATTCGCGGCGATGACCATCTGAACAATGCCGCCCGCCAAAGCCTGATCTATGAGGCGCTGGACTTTGCCAAGCCCGCCTTTGCCCACATCCCCCTGATCCACGGACCGGACGGGGCCAAACTGTCTAAGCGTCATGGTGCCCAAGCAGTCGGTGACTATGCCGAACTCGGCTATCTGCCGGAGACGCTGCGCAACTATCTGGCGCGCCTAGGCTGGAGCCATGGCGATGATGAGATCTTCTCGGATGAAGAAGCCATCGCTTGGTTCGATATTGCCGATGTCAATAAGGGGGCCTCGCGCCTCGACTGGGACAAGCTCGGCCACATCAATGCCCACTATCTGAAGGCCGCCGACGCAGGCCGAATTTCCCATCTGGTACTCAAGGCCTTGGCTGCACGAGGAACCGTGCTCGATGCGAAGATTGAGGCAAGGCTCCGTCACGCCATGCCCCTCTTGCAAGATCGTGGAAAGACAGTCCTGGAACTGGCCGATCAGATGGCCTTCGTCATCGCTCAACGCCCCTTGGTGCTGGATGAAAAGGCGACCAAGGGCCTGACTGAAGAGACTGTCGCTCGGCTGTCGCGATTGCGCGATAGATTGCGTGTGACGCCGGATTGGACCGCCCCAGAACTCGAAACCCTGGTTAAGGATTTCGCAGAACAGGAAGGGGTTGGATTTGGTAAGTTCGGCCCCGCTCTTCGCGCAATCTTGACCGCAGGATTGCCAGCCCCTGACCTGGGAAAAACATTGGCAGCCCTTAACCGTGACGAAAGCTTGACGCGGATAGACGATAGGCTTTTGTAATCAAATTTAGTCACTATAAAGCTTAAGAAGCGCAGGGGCCGCCCCGCACACGACGAAGGATGATTGGCATGAACGACAAGACCACGCCCAAAGCGGCCGCAAGCCTAACCCTAGGCGGTAAGAGCTACGATTTGCCGGTGCTGTCCGGCACCACCGGTCCGGATGTGGTCGATGTGCGAAAGCTCTATGCTGACGCCGACGTTTTCACCTTCGATCCTGGCTTCACCTCGACGGCGAGCTGTGAAAGCAAGATCACCTATATTGACGGTGACGCAGGCGTTCTTTTGCACCGCGGCTATCCAATCAGTCAGTTGGCTGAGAAGTCCAGCTTCCTTGAGGTTTGCTACCTCTTGCTGAACGGCGAACTGCCCAAGGCTGACGAATTTGCGCAGTTCGAGCACAACATCACCTATCACACCATGCTGCACGCGCAGTTTGACCGCTTCTTCGAGGGCTTCCGTCGCGACGCTCACCCGATGGCGATCATGACCGGTACGGTTGGTGCCCTGTCGGCCTTCTATCACGACAGCATCAATGTCGATGATCCCGAGCAGCGCAAGATTTCCGCCCATCGCCTGATCGCCAAGATGCCAACCATCGCGGCGCGCGCCTTCAAATATTCTGTCGGCCAGCCCTTTGTCAGCCCACGGAACGATATGGGCTATTCGGAAAACTTCCTGCGCATGTGCTTTGCCGTGCCGGCTGAAGACTATGTGGTGAACCCCGTTCTTGCCCGCGCCATGGACCGGATCTTCATCCTCCATGCCGACCACGAACAGAATGCCTCAACCTCGACCGTGCGGCTTGCCGGATCGTCGGGTGCCAACCCGTTCGCCTGTATCGCCGCCGGTATCGCCTGTCTTTGGGGCCCAAGCCATGGCGGGGCCAACGAAGAGGCCCTGATGATGCTGAAGGAAATCGGCACCGTCGACCGCATTCCTGAATATGTTCAAGGCGTTAAGGACCGCAAGTACCGCCTGATGGGCTTTGGTCACCGCGTCTATAAGAACTATGACCCTCGCGCGACCGTCATGCAGAAGACCTGCCATGAGGTTCTGGCCGCTGTAGGTGACCCGAATGATCCTTTGTTGAAAGTGGCCATGGAACTGGAAAAGATCGCCCTGAGCGATCCCTATTTCGTGGAACGTAAGCTCTATCCGAACATCGACTTCTATTCGGGCATCACCCTCAAGGCGATGGGCTTCCCCACCGACATGTTCACCGTTCTGTTCGCTCTGGCCCGTACCGTCGGCTGGATCTCACAGTGGAAAGAAATGTTCGAAGACCCAGCGCGCAAGATCGGCCGTCCACGCCAGCTCTATACCGGCGCCCTGCAACGCGATTTCGTCGATATCGAACAGCGTTAAGCCAAGGGCCTCTGGTCATAATGAAAAGGGCGGGACCTCGCGGTTCCGCCCTTTTTTGTGTCTGGCTGCGACCCTAACCGCGCTTCAGAAAGTCCATCACCACATCTGCGGCCCGTTCGGCGGGATCAGGGCCACCTCGTCCCATCTTGTCGAGGGCGGCGAACTGGTCGGCGGACTGGTTGGCGCGGCGTTCGGGATCATCGAGCAGGTCGGACACAGCCTTGGCCATTAGGGGGCCGGTACAGCGATCTTGCAAAAATTCTGGGGCGACATAACGGCCCGCCGCAATATTGAACAGGGTGACATAGGGCGTGCGGAGCAAGAGCTTCAGCACCGCATAGGTCACCGCCCCGATCCGGTAGCCGACCACCATCGGACAGCCCGCCAGAGCCAGCTCGGTCGTTACTGTGCCGCTACAGGCTAAAGCCGCCGTCGAGGCCACCATGGCGTCACGTTTCAACGCTTCATCACGAAGGACATGGGCGCGAAACGGCCAACTTGCGACCTTGGCCGCAACCTCATCGGCAACGGTCGAGGCAGCAGGAACAACCACATGAAGCTGCGGATGGCTCGCCTTGATCAGCCGCAGGGCATCCTCAAAGGGCGGCAGGACCTTGGCGATCTCGGCGGGGCGGCTACCGGGCAGGACCAGCAGGATCGGATCATCAGGACCCGCGCCAATATGGGCGCGTAGGCGGGCCGGATCAGCGCCGTCAAACTCCATCGAAACCGCCGTATTGCCTACGAAGGTTACGGGCAGACCCTCGGCTTCGAAATAGGGCGCGTCAAAGGCGTGGATGGACAGGAGATGATCCACCGCCCCGGCCAAGGTCTTGGCCCTTCCCGGACGCGAGGCCCAGACCTGTGGGCCGACATATTTGATCAGGGGTAGCTTGGGCAGTTGTTTGCGTAGGCGCGTCGCAACCCGCAGCGTAAAGCCCCAACTGTCGATCAGGACCGCCACATCGGGCTGCTCGCGAACCGCAAGGGCGGCTGCCTCGTCGGCGCGCTTGACCACTCGGCCATAGGCGGCGACGCCTTCGAGTATGCCAAGGATCGACAGTTCTGAAATTTCAAAGGGGCTGACAATGCCCTGGGCGGCCATCTTCTCGCCGCCAATACCGACAAAGCGCACACCATCACCCAGCCGCGCCTTGAGCACGCGGGCCAATCCGGCGCCCAGCGTGTCGCCAGAGGCTTCGGCGGCGACCAGCATGACACAGAGGGGCTTTGTCTTGGGGTCTTGCGTCACCTTAGGTCCCTGCCCCGTCATCGCCCGGCGCATGGGGGATGCCGAGTATGAACAGACCCAGACTGTCGGCCGCCTCGATCACGGCCTGCCGATCCATGACCAACAAGGCCCCGGCCTCTCCGACAATCCCGCGAAGGCCAACACGGGCGGCGGCCCGAACCGTCGCAACGCCAATAGTCGGAAGGTCCACACGGCGCTCTTGGATGGGCTTGGGCGCCTTGGCCAGCACACCGCAGGCCTCGCCCGCCTCACCAACGCGAAGGGCCTTGGGCAGGTCCGCACAGCGGGCCAGCATGGCATCGGTGCCCTCTTGGCCCTCAACGGCCAGAACCAGCCCACGCACGACCACAGCGCCCTGCCCTATATCCATTCGGCCAATGGCCCGGGCGACCTCAATGGCGCGGGAAATATCAGCCTTGTCGCTAGCCTCTGGCGTCACAGCGCCCAGCACGCCCACGGGAAGGGTTAGGTCATCGACCACCTCATGGGCGCCTTCAATGATAAACCCCTCCATTTCAAACTCGGCCAGCAGAGCGCGAAGCAGGCCGTCATCGCCCTTGCGCGCCGCCGAAATAACCCGAGGCAGGGCCATCATGCCGCGCATATCGGGCTTTAGAGCGGCGAAGTCCGGGCGTGCGACCAGACCGGCAAAACAGACGGTCTCGCATCCGGCCTTTTTCAGCGCGGAAAAACACTTGCCCAGTTCGGCCATGCCGATGTCCGCGCCGGGAAACTCTGCCATGGCCGCATCGGCAAAGCCCTTGAGCCGCACGACAAAGAATGGACGACCCGCATCGACGCAGCGCTGAGCCAGCGTCCTTGGCAGGTCGCCGCCACCGGCGATGAGACCAAGCTTGCGCATGGGCTGGCTCAATCGTGTGGCAGACAGATGGGACGGTTGGCGTCAGAGCGGATGAAGTTGACGATCTCCATCACCTCGGCCGAACCCTGATAGACCTCCGTCGTATCATCCAGCCGCTCTTGGAACGTGCCCTCATCGGCAAACATCAGGCGATAGGCCGCCCGCAGATTGTTGATCGCCTCGCGCGAGAAGCCCCGGCGCTTGAGGCCAACCAGGTTCAGGCCTTCGAGATGGGCGTGGTTTCCCCAGACCGAGCCGTAAGGGATGATGTCCTTGGTCACCACGCCCCCGCCGCCGACAAAGGCATAGCGGCCAATCCGTGTGAACTGGTGCACGGCGCTGAGCCCGCCCATAAAGACGAAGTCTCCGACCTGAACGTGCCCACCGAGCGTGGCATTGTTGGCGAAGGTCACATTGTTACCGACGATACAGTCATGGGCCACGTGGGCCCCGACCATATAGAGGCTGTCCGATCCAACCCGTGTCACGCCGCCGCCGCCAACCGTGCCCGTATGCATGGTGACATTTTCGCGGATGACGTTGCGCTCGCCAATGATCAGTTCGGTTGGCTCACCCTTGTGGGCCAGATGCTGCGGTGGACCACCCAAGAAGGCCAAGGGATGGACCAGGGTCTGGGCCCCGATGGTCGTGTGACCGTCAACAACCACATGGGATGTCAACTTGACGCCGTCCCCCAGCACGACATTTGGGCCGACCGTACAGAAGGGGCCTATCTGAACATCCACGCCCAACTGGGCCTTAGGGTCGATGATGGCGCTGGGGTGAATTTGGGTCATTCAGGGGTTTCCACGACCATAGCGGCGAACTCACATTCAGCAGCGACCTTATCGCCGACCAGAGCCCTACCGCGAAATTTGAAAAGGGTAGACCGAGCGCGAACCACCTCGACCTCCATGCGCAGCACGTCGCCGGGACGGACTGGATGGCGAAACCGCGTATTGTCGAGCGACATGAACAGGATGGTCTTGCCGGTCACGTCAGCATCAAGCGTCTTGGACATCAAAAGCGCCCCGCTCTGGGCGATAGCCTCGACAATCAAGACACCGGGCATAACCGGATTGTTGGGAAAATGGCCTTGAAAGAACGGCTCATTGAAGGTCACGCATTTGATACCGACAATCGACTTGTGCGGGACATAGTCCTCCGCCCGGTCGACCAGCAAGAACGGATAGCGGTGCGGAATGCGCCGGAAAATCTCGCTTATATCGATAGAGATTGAGGGTTCGGCTTGGGTTTCGATATCGCTCATTCGTCATCACCTTTCACACGGCCCAAACTGGCAACGGGTTCGCGATCCGTCACACGTTGGGACACCCACGCTGTTTCGCGCAGCCAGCGACGGATGGGCCGAGCCGGATAGCCGCCCCAAGATTCGCCCGCTGGAATATCTTTCATCACACCAGAAGATCCGGCAATTCGGGCCCCTGCACCAATTTTCGTATGGTCCGCTGTACCGGCCTGACCGCCAAAGGCCGCGCCGTCGCCGACCGTAACGCTACCGGCAAAGCCAACCTGAGCGGCTATGACACAGTTGCGGCCGATGACGACATTGTGGGCGATCTGAACCATATTATCGATCTTGGTATTCTCGCCCACGACTGTGTCGTCAAAGGCTCCGCGATCGATGCAGCTCCCAGCCCCGATGGTTACGCCATCTTGAATAATGACCCGGCCAAGCTGAGGCACATCCATCGCCCCCTTGGCAGACCCAGTAATGCCAAAACCCGGCTCACCAAGGCGGACTCCCGCAAAGATGCGAACCCGATCACCAATCATCGCAAAGCCAATGGTGACATTTGGGCTGATCTGGCAATCACGACCGATTGAGACCCCGGGGCCAATGGTCGAATTGGCCCCGATGACGGTTCCTGCACCAATCATGGCGCCTTGGCCAACCACGACACCCGGTGCCAGTTCCACGCCCTCTTCGAGGTGAGCCTCTGGATGGATGGCCATCGTCCCCACATGCCGCTTTGGCCGAAAGAACGCTTCAGCACATTGGGCGAAGGCGGCCTGCGGTGTCGGCGTGATCAGGACCGCGCAGCCATCGGGAGCCAAGGCCTGCTGGCTTGCCGAGAGGAAACAGGCACTCGCCCCTGTGGCCTGCAGATCGGCTCGGTAACGGGGATCAGACTGAAAGCTAATGGCCCCTGCCCGCGCCCTGTTCAAAGGCGAAACGGTCGTCACGATCTGATCAGCCGTCTTTGGGTCAGCAAGGACCGCGCCCGTCAAATCGGCGAGCGCCTTGAGGGTGAAGGGCCCCAAATCGTCAAAAAACCGTAGGTCCGGCATGCGTCCCCCCGCGAAACAACTGCGGTGGACAGGCCGCAAAGCCCGCCCACCGCGTTAGATTATCTGATCGAGATCGCCTTACAGCGATGATGGATCATCAAACAGACTATTGAGCCGGTGCAGGCGCTGGCTCAAGACGCTCGCGCTCGAAGGCAAACTGCGTGATCTTGGCATTCAGCTTAACCACGGCCGCCTCCGTAATGTCCATGGCCGGATTGGCCAGCATCACGGCGTTACCATCAAGCAAGAGGCTGCAGGCGCGCTGTTGGAACACGTCGCGGACCAGAGGCAAAAGCTCATCATTGACCCGTGACAGGGCCTTTTGCTGCGTGGCTTCGATTTCACGACCACGCTGTTGAGCCTTGCGTTGCAGAGCCTGACCGCGCTGGTTCAACTGGAGCGCCTTTTGCTCCAACTGCTCCTGCGGCAGGGTTGCGCGCTGGCCTTCGAGGGTCTTGCCTTCAGCGACGATGGCGTTCTTTTCCGCAGTCAGTTCTGCATTGGCCTGGGCTTCGATGGTCTGGATACGGCTCAGCACGAACTTGCCAACCGTCGAGGACAGGATCGCGCGATCGCCTGAATAGACGCAAACGCCTGGAATAGCCGGACCGGTCGCGAGCGGCGCAACGGCTGGGACAGCAGGAGCGGTCTTTGCCGCAGCAGGTGCGGCTTGAGCAGCGGCCGATTGAGCCACAGCGAAGGTGGCTAGAAGGCCAAGGCCTGCAGCGCCGAGTGTTTTCAGGGACATGGATTTAGAACCTTGTTGATGTGGAGAAACGGAAAGCTTCGGTGCGGTCATAGGTTTCTTTTAGCAGCACTTGGCTGAAGTCAAAACGAATGGGACCCATAGGTGACTTCCAGAAGATACTGGCGCCCACGGTTGCGCGTGGCGTCAGATCGTCCTTGATCGTGTCGCAGTTGGTGGTGGCTGATGTCGAGACAGTGCCGTCCGATAGGGTCGTACCCGCAGGATAGGTCACGCAACTTTTCTTGGACTTGCTATCCAACATGCCCAAGGTTCCGAAATCGGAGAACAGGGCGGCCTTGATGCCGTACTGTTCGGGCAATCCGGTGGGAAGGGTTAGTTCGAGCGAACCAATCGCATAGGCCTGGCCACCCAAGGCATCATTATAGGTCAGGTTGCGCGGACCAATACCGGCGGTCTGGAAGCCGCGGAAGGTGTTGCCGCCCTTATAGAACCGGTCATTGATCCGGATATTGTCATTGCCGTAGGAGAAGATGTAACCCGACGACAGAGACGCGCTGAAAATAATATTGGGTGTAAAGCCGTGGTACCAATCGGCATCGGCTTCCGTCTTCAGATATTTCACATCCCCGCCGACGCCGGCAAAATCTTGCTGCAGATCGACCGAGAAGCCACGCGTCGGCTTGATCGGATCATTGCGCCGGTCCCAACGGTAGGAATAGCCCAACAGCGACGTGATCCGCGATCCGGCCTGTTCGCAGAGCAGGATTGAGACGCTGACGCCGCAAAGCCCTTGCTGCACAACCACATCATCACTGCGCAGATTATAGCGTGTCGACATGGAGGCATTCTGGGTCAAGGGGAAGCCGAGACGCACCCCTAAACCCGTCGATGCCGTATCGTAACCGGAATATTGCGAGAAATTGTACTTATAGGAGAACAGGTCCAGACCCGCGCGAAGATCGCGGTCTAGGAACCTTGGCTCAGTGAACGAGAAGTCAACCTGCTGCCGCATGGACCCCATCGAGACCTGCGCGCGCACACTTTGGCCCCGACCCCGGAAGTTCCGTTCCGTCACGCCAAGGTCGAGAACGACCTTATCCAAAGACGAATAGCCCGCGCTGAACGAGAGCTCACCGGTAGGCTGTTCGGTGACCTTGACCTTCAAGATCGTGCGGTCAGGCGCACTGCCCGGCAGTTCTTCGATCTCTACGTCCTTAAAGAAGCCCAGGCCCTTGACCTGGTTCTTCGAGCGGTCAACCAGAACCCGATTGAAGGCATCGCCTTCAGTCAGGCGCAGTTCACGCCGAACGACGGGGTCTAGCGTGCGAACATTGCCGACAATATCGATCCGCTCGACATAGACGCGGGGGCCCTCCTTGACCTCGAACACAACATCGACGGTCTTCGTGGCCTTGTTGGGCACATAACGCGGACGAATATCGACGAAGGCAAAGCCCGCCGCACCGGCCGCAAAGGTCAGGGCATCGGTCGCGTCTTCGATCCGCTTATCTTCGTAGATCTGCCCTTCTTGGATCGGCAGCAACATCCGTAAGATGTCGCCGTTCAATTTCTTGAGGTCGGTATCGACGGTCAGTTTGCCGAACTTGTATTTTGGGCCTTCATCGAGGCTATAGGTGATCGCAAACCCGTTCTTATCGGGGGCCAATTCGGCGACGGCCGAAATGATACGGAAATCGTAAAAGCCCCGGTTGCGATAGTGCTTACGCAGTTGCTCGCGGTCATATTCGATCCGGTCTGGATCGTAATTATCGTTCGAGGTCAGGAACTTGTACCATTCCGACTCTTTGGTCACGACGACGTCGCGCAAATCATTGTCAGAATATTCTTTGTTGCCGAGGAAGTTGATCCGCAGCACGCCGCTTTTGGGGCCTTCGTTGATCTCAAAGACCAGATCGATACGCTTTTGCGGCAGCTCAACCACCTTGGGCGTCACGGTCGCTGAAATCCGGCCAGAGCGGCGATAGAGTTCGATGATCCGCTGTACGTCCTTTTGGACCTTTGAGCGGGTAAAGATACCGCGAGGCCGGATGGTCACCTCATCGCGCAACTTATCTTCCTTGAGGTTATCGTTCCCCTCAAAGACCACCTGATTGATGATCGGGTTTTCGACAACGGTCACGACCAGATCGGTGGACTGGATGTCTAGCTTGACGTCGGCAAACAGCTCGGTCCGGAACAGGGTCTTGAGCGCCAAGTCGATCTGAGCCGGTCCGACCAGATCGCCGGGCTGGATCGTCAGGTAGGACAGGACTGTGCCCTGCTCAATGCGCTCATTGCCCTTAATGATGATCCGTTGAATAACCGCCGTCTGCGGGGCCGCTGCCGCCGGCGCACCGGTTGCCTGAGCCTTGGCCGGAGTAGACAAGGCCGTACCCGTTAGAAGCAAGGCGAGCCCCGACATGAGCCCTAATCGGGCGACAGTGCTGCGGGCGCTAGAATTCTGCATATGATCAGCCATCGACGCGGGGCGGAGGTTCACGAGAACAGTCCACCGAGGAAATGAAACACTTGGAGTTGCTGCAAATCGTTCCAAGTGGCGAACAACATCAAACTGAGCAGCATAGCAAGCCCAACCCGATAACCTGCCGCTTGAATTCCGGCATTCATGGGGCGGCGGGCAATAGACTCATAGGCGTAGAACAGCAAGTGGCCGCCATCTAACACCGGAATGGGTAGCAGATTCATGAACCCAATCCCAACCGATAGAACAGCGGCAAGGCCGAGCAGTGCGACAAAGCTTCCGATGATCTGCGTTGCAAAACTAGGGGCCCCTTCAGCACCGGCCTGCGCGACGGCACCCGAAGCCCGCGCGATCCCCAAGGGGCCACCCAACTGCTTCGCCGACTCACGACCGGTTACGATCCGGCTGAGATAATAGACGGTCGTATCCAATACGTCCCATGTTCGGCCAGCGCCGCGTGCCAAGGCCTCGATTGGGTTGTAGCGTTTGAGGACTAGGTCCCGCTGACGCGCTTGGTTGGACAGACC
>Ga0214919_10008836_pt1 | contig 13132 bp, 10 predicted proteins | sample LL1503_MetaG_FD_177994 | JGI IMG/M metagenome (GOLD analysis project Ga0214919, IMG submission 177994) | Freshwater microbial communities from Lake Lanier, Atlanta, Georgia, United States - LL-1503 | ecosystem: Environmental > Aquatic > Freshwater > Lake | place: USA: Georgia | collected...
CTGCTATAGTTATGCACAGCTACCGCATATGCCCAATTTCGCGTGTTGCGCGGAAATTTGCTAAGATCGCCGCTCTAGGCGTTACCCTGTCACTGGTTCAAGCCTCACTCACTACCAGTGCGCACGCTGCCGATAACAAAGCCCCGGCCTCGGCCGCGGGTGTGATCGTCGGCACCGTGACCAATAAAGCCACCGGCAACGGACTGATCGGCGCTAAAGTCGAAATTACCGCGCTCAACCTCAGCGCCTTCGTCGATAATACCGGACGTTACCTTTTGAACGCGCCCGCCGGCACGCACGAGTTGCTGGTGACCTACACCGGGCTAGATAGCCAGACCGTTCCAGTTGTAGTCAGCGGCGGTCAACCCGCCGTTCGCGACTTCGTCCTGACTAGCTCTGTGATGATGCTCGATGCGTTCAAGGTCGCTAGCATCAAGGAAGGCCTGTCCTCGGCCATGACTCAGCAACGTAATGCCGATAACCTCAAAAATGTAGCTTCGATGGATTCGCTGTCCGACTTGCCCAATATGAACGCAACCGAACTCGCGATTCGCTTGCCCGGCGTCACCTTCGCTAATCCTGGCGATGAAGTCGTCGAAGTCATCAGCGTGCGTGGTATGGGCGCAGGCATGACCTCCATCACCATTGACGGCGGCGGCATGTCCTCCTTCAGCGCACAAAACCGCAACACCCGCATGACCGCCTTCACCGGCAACATGTTTGAATCTCTCGAACTCACCAAAGGCCAAACCCCCGATCGCAGCGTCGATTCACTTGGTGGCGGCGTAAATTTCAAAACGAAATCTCCGCTTAATCAGGCCGAGAAGCGCCGCATCAGCTACAGCTTCACCGCTCGCCAAGCACCGTGGTTTACCGAGCAAGTCCCCCTACGTGAGCAACGTAGAACCCACGCGCTCTTTAACGCCGCTTACATTGAAAAATTCGCTATCTTCGGCAGCGACACCGAAAACCTCGCGGTCTCGGTCAACGCGTTCTACAGCGAAAATGCTTTTGGGTTTTTCCGCACCAATCGCGATTACCAACAGACCAGCATTCAACCCGCCTACGTCTGGGATTACCGGACCCAAGATAATTACAATAATCGCAAACAACGCAGCTTGAGCACCAAGTGGGACTACCGCCTCAGCCGTAACTCCCTGCTCAAACTCAATCTGATTTATAACGACGCACCGGAGCCGATGCGTCGCCAGTATCAAACCCGCGCCTTTGCCGGCAGCCAGACCACCGTGCCCAACGCCACCAGCACCGGCGTAGTGCCCGGCTGGACCGATCGGATCACCACTGTGCGAGCCGTACCCACTGCCGCCACCGCGACCTCTGCCACCACCGCAACCGCCCTGATCGACCAAACCTCCAACCTCATCAACCGCGACCAACGCCTCCGGCACATGGATTTCGGCGGTGAACACCGCTTTAGCGCGTTTGAGGCTGACTGGGGAGGTCTCTGGAGTCGTACCCGCTACCGCTACCTCGGCTCCGAAGGGCAACTTATCAATCGTATCGGCAACGTTCCCTTCATCGGTCCCAACGGCAGCGTCGGTTCCGCGACCAACAATGTTGTAGGTCCCCAAGGTGAGACCGGCGTTGGCTGGATCCTAGATCGCACCCAATCTGACCTTTATCCGCGCTTCATCCAAAATGGCGGTCTCGATTTCACTAACCCCAATAACTACCGGCCTGCCGTCAACGGCCTGAGCACTCAATCTGGTAACTTGGATATCGATTTCATCCGTGAAGCTCGGGCGAACCTGAAATACCTCCTGCCCATCAACGCCTTTACCGCCTACCTAAAGACCGGCGCCTCCATTCGCGACCACAACGTGGAACTATTCCGCGTTAATCGCCGCTGGAGCTACATCGGCACCAACGCGTTGCCCTACGACCCCTCGATTTTGATGTGGGACACCGTTAAAACGGGACGCAAAATTCCCCAGTGGGAAGCGGCCCAATTCTTCCAAAACGGTCAACCGACTAACCCTTCCCTGTGGCAGGAAGACAAATATTATTACGAAAACAACCGCCGCACCGCCTCGAACAAAGTTAACGAAGTGATCACCGGTTATTACATCATGGCTCAAGGTAAAATCGGCCGCAACGGGTTCTTGTTCGGTGTCCGACGCGAGACCACCGACACCACCGGCGAAGGCCGCCGTCGGGCTCGCGTGCTCACCACCACCGCCCAACAATTGGCCGATCCGGTCGCTACTGCGGAACGCGATAGCATCGCGTATAAAAACGATGGTACTTACAGCCAGAATTTCCCCAGCATCCACCTCTGGCGCGACCTCACCCCCAACCTCAAGGCCCGTGCCTCCTGGACCACTGGCTTCGCACGTCCTACGCTAGCTAATAACGTCGCCGCCCTGAGCTTCAACGATACCGCTCAGACCGTTACCTTCGGCAACCCAGACCTAAAACCCACCAAAGCCAAAAACTGGGATTTCTCGCTCGAATATTACTTCAATCCTTCGGGCAGCTTGACCGTCGGTTGGTTCCATAAGCGCCTTGATGATCTCATCGTCTCAAACTTTAACGTTGGCACGGTTACCGACGGCATAGAAAACGGCTACCAGGGTGAGTTCGTTGGCTATCAGATTCTCTCGAGCGCCAATGCCGGCACCGCCTACACCCAAGGCTGGGAATTTAGCTACATCCAGCAGCTTCGCTTTCTGCCAGGCCCCTTCAAAGGCCTTACGCTCAACGCGAACCTAACTCAAATTACCGCACATGGCGATTACGGTATCGTTGGCGCCTACATCAAGGATAAGGACGTGAACGGCTTTATCCCGCGCACCATGAATGTTTCCCTGTCTTGGAATTATAAGAAATACGGCGCCTCAGTAAGCTACAACTACACCGGCGAAAATATTCGTGCCGCCTACAACCTGGCGGCGCCTTCACGCAATCAATACCTCCAAGCCCGCCAACTTGTTAACGCCAACATTCGCTACTCTATTCGCCCAAGTTTGACGCTTAACTTTGGCGTACAGAACGTGTTCAACGAACCTCAAATCTATTATCGCGGCGTGAGCGACCAACTCGAAACCTTCCTCGTCAACGGCACGACCATTACTGCCGGTATCGAAGGCCGATTCTAAGAGAAAAAACGTCAGCCCTTCACGGGCCCACACCCTCAAAGCCGCGCCTAAACCACGCGGCTTTTTCTTGCCCGCATCCCAGCCACACCATCAACCCGAAGACCTCAGTCCTGTAATAATTACCAACCCAGCCAAGAGCAGATCGCACGCACTGCGGCCTCCGGCACGAACGCAGACCAGAGTAATTTCAGATTCAGAAAAATGATCGTCAATGTGATTAACCAGCCAAGACATTGCAGCCACCACGCGTTCACGAATTCGCCCATCTTGGCACGATCTCCTGTAAAGCGCATCAACGGCCAGCAGGCAAAACCTAGCTGCATACTGAGACAAACCTGGCTTGCAACGAGCAGTTCAGTGCTCTTCTGCTCGCCGTAAACACCGATCACCACCACCGCCGGCACAATCGCAATCCCCCGCGTCACTAAGCGACGCAACCACGGCCTCAGCCGGATATTCAAAAATCCCTCCATTACGATCTGACCTGCCAGCGTCCCCGTGATCGTTGAATTCTGCCCCGAGGCCAACAAGGCCAAAGCAAACAAAGTACCGGCAAACGTCACCCCCAGCACGCCGTCCAAAAGATGATAAGCCTGCTGGATCTCCGCTACCTCTCCATGACTATTACGGTGAAAAGCCGCCGCCGCTAAAACCAAAATTGCTGCGTTGATAAAAAGCGCGAACATCAAAGCGAACGTCGAATCGATCGTACCAAATTTGATGGCTTCGGCCTTGCCGGCCGAATTCTGGACGAACCGACGCGTTTGGATGATCGAGGAGTGTAAATAAAGATTATGCGGCATCACCGTCGCACCCAGTATACCAATCGCCACATACAACATCTCAGAATTGCGCAGAATCTCCAGCCGCGGAATAAAGCCACCCATCACGCCGACGATATCCGGTTTTACGAGGTATAACTCCACCGCAAAACAACCAGCGATTGTGAGGATCAACGTCACCACCAGTGCCTCCAGGTATCGAAATCCTCGATCCTGCAACAATAACACCAACGTTACATCCAACACCGTGATCACGCAGCCCCAGATTAGAGGAATCCCGAACAACAACTGTAGGCCAATCGCCGATCCCACCACCTCAGCCAAATCGCATGCGGCAATCGCTAACTCGCATAAAATCCATAAAAACCATACCACCGGCCGCGGATAATGATCCCGACACGCCTGCGCCAAATCACGTCCTGTTACTACCCCAAGCTTCAAACACAAATGCTGGAGCAAAATGGCCATCAAATTCGAGATCATGATGACCGCCAATAGCGAGTAACCGAATTTGGACCCACCCGCGAGATCCGTCGCCCAATTGCCCGGATCCATGTACCCCACCGCCACCAAAAAACCAGGACCGGAAAAGGCCAAAATTTTCCGCCAAAAACCAGCACCGGCAGGCACATTCACCGTCCGATGCGACTCAGGCAGACTCGCACCTCCCGCTCGGCGACGCCAACCGCTTCCTCCTTCAACGGTAGAATCTACGCGCAACTCACTCATCGCCGACTACCCCCACATTTTTTAGAAATATTTGTTCCCCGGTCGCTTTTCATGGAATGATCCAACACGCCCTATTTTGAGTAGTCAAAATAATTTACTTGTTGTGTCAAAGCCGCGGACTACTCCATTTAAACCAATGCCAAGCAGCACCGTTGAAAACTACCTCAAGCACATCTTGTTGCTCTCGGAGGGCGCCCAGGATCTGGTCTCTATGGGTGAACTTGCTGCGGCGCTCACCGTTGTTCCTGGCACTGCGACTACCATGATCAAGGCGCTAGCACGCGAAGGCTACGTAGCCCATCAACCTCATCAAGGCGTGAGCCTGACTGCCTCCGGTCGTACCGTCGCCCTCAGTGTATTACGCAAGCACCGCTTGGTCGAAACGTTTCTAGTCAATGTACTGAAAATGGACTGGGCCTCAGTTCACGCCGAAGCCGAACAACTCGAGCACGCCATTTCCGAAGAGGTACTCGACCGACTTGATGCCCTGCTCGGCTATCCCGCGACCGATCCGCACGGAGATCCGATTCCCAGCCGCAAAGGTAAACTCAACTTTCAAGTCTACGCGTCCCTAGCGACCTGCGCCCTCAAACAACCCTTACGCATCGTACGCATCACCGAACAGACGACCGAATTCCTGCAATTTGCCGATCAAAACCATCTGCTACCTGGATCTACCCTGAGTGTCACAGCTCGTAATTTAGCCGCAGGCTTGGCTACCATCAAAACTACCGGCACTCGCGCTCAAGCACTGAGCATCACGGCGGCAGGAAAAATTCTCGTCGAGCCACTGCGCCGCTGATTTCCGGACAGCATAAGGACCAGTTACGCCTTGCCGCGCTTTGGGCCGAGGCACCACTCTTATAACGATGTCGTCCACTTTTGCCCGCATCGTTTTCGGTCTCACGGCCACCTTTTTTGCTGCTTTTTTTATTTGGCCGATCTTCCAAATCCTCAAAGGAGGTTTTATCGATGCGGACGGCCACTTCACCCTCGCCTATATCGGCGCGCTGCTCGCCGACCCCACCTATCTCGGGGGCCTGAGAAATTCCTTCCTGCTCGCCTGCGCCGCGACGACCTTGGCACTTTTAATCGCTCTGCCTCTCGCCTTCATCAGCGATCGTTTTCTTTATCCAGGGAAAACCATTTTAGGCTCACTGGTACTGATCCCGATGATTTTACCTCCCTTCGTTGGAGCCATCGGAATTAAGCAAATTTTCGGTCAATACGGCGCTCTCAACGCCTTACTCGTAAATCTGCACCTCCGCCCCACGGGCTGGACATTCGACTGGTTCGCGGCGAACCAATTTTGGGGCATCGCTATCGTCGAAGCCCTCACACTGTATCCCATTATATACCTCAATGCGGCGGCGGCGCTCGCCAACATTGATCCCGCGATGGAAGAGGCAGCCGAGAACCTAGGCTGCACCGGTTTCCGGCGTTTTTGGAAAATAACCCTGCCATTAATCAATCCCGGATTATTTGCTGGCGGGACGATCGTATTTATCTGGTCGTTCACCGAACTTGGGACACCGCTCATTTTTGATTACGCCCAAGTCACCAGCGTGCAAATTTACTACGGACTCAAAGATATTGGCGGCAACCCCTTCCCTTATGCACTGGTCGCGGTGATGCTAGTGGCCTCGATCTCCCTTTATGCGATCGGCAAAGGCCTCTTCGGTCGGGCCGGCCACGCGATGATGGCCAAGGCCACAAGTAGCGGCGGCCCTCGCGCCCTCACTCGCAACCAAGGCTGGCTGTGCACGGCATTATTCGCCGCAGTGACCTTTATCGCCGTACTGCCGCATATGGGTGTCGTCCTAGTGGCCTTCTCCAAGGATTGGTACGGTAGCGTCCTCCCTCACAATTACACCCTCGATAATTTTTCGATCGCCCTTGGCCACGATCTCACCGTCCCCGCCATCGCTAACAGTCTTAAATTCGCCAGCATCTCCACCCTCATCGATATCGTGCTGGGTATTGCCATCGCTTACGTGGTAGTACGCACCAAAATACGCGGCCGGCAGATCCTTGATTTTCTATCGATGCTGCCATTGGCGGTGCCCGGACTCGTTTTAGCCTTTGGTTATTTGGCGATGGCACAGGAAGGAAAATTTTTCGAATTCATCAACCCCGTCCGAGACCCCACGATTCTTTTGATCATCGCTTATTCAGTCCGTCGTTTACCCTACGTCGTGCGCTCTGCTTCAGCGGGGTTCCAGCAAACCAGTGAGACCCTCGAGGAAGCCGCCCAAAATCTCGGCTGCCCGCCGCTCAAATCCGTCATCAAAATAACCCTCCCGTTAATCGCAGCCAATCTCATCGCGGGTGGGCTCTTGGCCTTTGCCTTCGCTATGCTCGAAGTCAGCGATTCGCTCATTCTCGCCCAGAAACAAGTTTTCTATCCCATTACCAAAGCGATCATGGAATTGTTTCAACTACTCGGTGATGGTAAATTTATTGCCAGCGCGCTTGGCGTATGGGCGATGGTATTCCTAGGCGTGACCATCGTTGGCATGAGCCTGCTGCTTGGCAAAAAACTCGGTGCCATCTTCCGCGTCTAACCATGCCTACCCTCTCCGATCTCGTCGCCTATTGCGACCAACGCACCCGTCGCAGCGCCTACAAAGATGCCCCGGCCGCCTTTAACGGCCTTCAAGTGTCCAACTCTGGTCGCGTGAGTAAGATTGGCGCCGCTGTGGATTCGGGCGTGATCCCGTTTCAAAAAGCCGCCGCCGCGGGGATCGATTTTCTGATCGTGCATCACGGCATGTACTGGGACATGCCTCGGCCACTCACCGGGCCCATTTACGATCGCGTCGCCACGCTCATCCGCGCCGATTGCGCACTTTATTCCAGCCATCTTCCGCTCGATGCCCACGCTGAGCTGGGTAACAACGCCCTCATTGCCCGCCAACTCGAGCTCACGCCAACCCGCGGCTGGCTACCCAACGAAGGCGGCGACATCGGCGTCATAGCCTCAAGCTCGCTCCACCGAAACAAGCTGCGCTCCAAACTCGAAGCCCTGTACCCACGAGTGATCGCTATTGAATACGGCTCACCTACGCCCAGCCAAATCGCGATTTGCAGCGGCAGCGGCAACAGTGCGCTCGCCTCCCTGGGCTCGACAGGTTGCGACACTCTAGTCACTGGAGAGCTGCGCGAAGAACACTTTAACTTCGCCCAAGAAAATCGCCTTAATCTCTACCTGTGTGGGCACTACGCGACCGAAGTTTATGCCGTGAAAGCCCTCGCGGCCGAACTGAGTGCCCACTTCGGACTACCGTGGGAATTCATTGCCACCGAAAATCCCCTATAACTTTCGGGCAAAGCAACCTTGGCAACTGACAGCTGATGACGTGGAGTGATTCTTTTACTCCCATGAAACGCATCGCGATTCTCCACGGACCGAACCTCGACCGCCTCGGCAAACGCCAACCCGAGATCTACGGCCGTGCCACCCTCAAAGACCTTGAATCTTTGATCCGTACCGAAGCGAAAAAACTCGGCTTCACTACCACGTTTTATCAGTCCGCCCACGAAGGGGCCCTAGTGGACAAAATCCACGCCCTCACCGATCGCGGCATCGAAGCTTTTATCGTCAATTTTGGTGCTTATTCCCACACCAGCATTGCGCTACGCGACGCACTTGCCGCCTCCGATAAGCCCGCGATCGAGGTCCACATTTCCGATATTAAAAAACGCGAAAAATTTCGTCACACTTCTATGACCGCTGGCGCCTGCCGAGCTATGATTTGCGGCAAAGGCTTTCCCGGCTACCTGGAAGCACTCCGCAAACTCAAAGCGCTTTAATTCGCTGCGACCTCCACGCTACGGCCTGCCGGGCCCTTCCACACCTTGCTCATCGATCCTGCCAAGCCCACCTGGTTCGTCTGCCATGCCAAACCACGCTGCGAAAAAAAATTCGCCGCACTCATGGCCGCAGAACGTTTCGAACATTATTTACCCCTCGTCTTAAGCGTACGTCACTACGCCAAAGAGACCAAGAAACACACCAAGCCGCTCTTCCCTGGCTACGTTTTTGCCTGCGTTCCGCTGGAATTAAAATCGCGCATCTACCAGCAGGATCTTCTGGCGCGTGCCATTACCGTCACTGACGAAGCGACATTCCTGCGCCAACTAGCCGATGTTAAAGCCATTGTCGCCTCGGGCTATCAAATCAGCGTGATGCCCTTATTCACCAAAGGCCGTCGTGTTAAAATTATCAGTGGCCCACTCCATGGCCTCGAAGGTTACGTGGATGACCCCGCTAATCCGCACGGCATCGTTCTCTCGGTCGACGTCCTGCAACAAGGACTACTCGTGAAAGTACCGGTTGAACATCTAGTCGCGCTTCCCTGAGCTTAGCCACACACCGACGCTGTCTTCAATGCGAAGGCCACAACGCGTGCCCGACGTGCAGCACTCCGCATGTCGCTAATGCCGCCGCCAGATCGTCGACTACTACGCCCCAACCCGCTGGCCAACGTTGCAGCTGGGAAATGCCTAGCGGTTTCACAATATCGAAAAAACGAAACAACGTGAAACCAGCGAGCAGGACGACTGCGGTGGAGAAACCCATCGTCAACTCCGACCAGCCGAGAAAACACAAAGGCATCGCGACAAATTCGTCCAAAATAATTTCTCCTGGATCCGATCGACCGAGCCGAACCTCAGCCTCGCCACAGATTGAAACGGCCAGATAACTAGCGACCGTGCTTATCGCCAAAACTCCCATCACGCCGAGTTCCATACCCAACACCAAACCAGCGGCATAAGCGAGCCCGAGCAACGATCCCCAAGTTCCCGGTGCAGGCAAAACCCGCCCCACTCCTCCTAGCGTAGCCATGTTGACCACCCACCACGTGGGTAAAAATCGCGGCCAACTCGGTTGCTGCAAGCGCATCACGGTTCCGATTTAACGCTGCTCAATCCAGCACGACACGCCCATGACGCCGAAAATAAGTAACTCCTGAAGTCACCGTCAGCACCGCCGAAAGCACGAAAAGAAAAAGCCCGAGACCATGCACCGCCGTCACCTGCCAGCGCGCCTCACCCGAAAATAAATTTGAAAAATCCTGCTTGAGCATACGCGCGCCCAGCAACCAACCGATCGCATTAAGCTGAATGAATGTCTTCAATTTCCCGCCCGCATCAGCCTCGATCACGATACCCTTGGTCGCAGCGACCATGCGCAAACCCGAAACCATAAATTCCCGACCCAAAATACAGAGCAACAAAAGCATCCCAGTAATCTTGTAGCCCATGAAATAACCCGTGCCTGCGACAAACGCGATCATGATGCCGAGCACCATCACCTTATCAATCACCGCATCCATAAAACGCCCGAAGGTGGAGACCGAATTGCTCTCACGTGCAATCTTACCGTCGAGCCAATCCGTGAGCGCGGCTGCGATAAAGAGCCAAAACGCGCCCGTCGCTGCCCACTGGAAATCAGCGTTCATCAGCGCCACGATCGCAAACATCGCAGGCAGACGGGAAAACGTAAGAATATTGGGCAACGTGGTCATCGCTTATTTAGTAGTGTCACAAACGCACGCCGATCGCCTGAAATCAATCCCGGAGCGCACCTAATGACTACTTCTTTGTGATTTCTTAGCGGAAACAGCGGTTAGCAAATCAGCATCGCCAGATCACCCCGAGTTAGGATTCAATTACACCATATCGCTATGCGCCACTGCATCTATCCCGGCACGTTTGACCCTATCACCTACGGCCACCTGGACGTACTCGGGCGAGCCGCGAAACTATTCGATCACGTCACCGTCGCCGTCGCCCAAAACGCCGGCAAAGGGCCGCTCTTCACGCCCGAGCAACGTCTGGCGATGCTCATGCCCAATCTCAACGAGTTGCCCAACGTGAGCGCTGTTATCTTTGGCGGCTTGCTCGTCGATTTCGCTCTCGCCCAGAAAGCCGATGCCATCATTCGCGGCCTGCGCGCTCTCTCTGATTTTGAATTCGAATTCAATATGGCGCTCATGAACCGTCACTTGCAGCCCAAGATTGAGACCATCTTCGTTATGCCCAACGAGCAATTCAGCTACACCAGCTCTACTCTCGTTAAACAAGTCGCCAAGTTTGGCGGTGACATCAGCCACTTCGTCCCTGCGAACGTCGCCGCCGAACTTAAAAAAGCCTACGCGCTTTAAGTGATACCAGACGAGATTAGCGTATTCGCCGTCCGACCATTACGCGCTGCGCCCAAGGGAAAAACTCCCTAGGCTCAGGCTCCGTAACGACCGATCCCGCGGGAATAACTGACTTAGTCCCGAGATTAACTGGCAAAGACAAACCTGCGGCCTCGCGTAATTTGTCCTTTTTGCTCTTTCGCTTACCCTTTACTCCGCCGGCGCTAAGTACGACCGGAACTAAAGGCTCAATTTCAACCGGTTCAAATCCTTCAATTTGTTCGCGCGGAATACCTCGGAGGTTGCGTTTCTCAATGAGCTGAAAATGCGCATGTGTTTCAGCGCTCACAAAACTCACGGCCACGCCTCGTGCACCCGCCCGACCGGTACGCCCGATACGATGCACATAATCAACGGCTGAACGTGGCAAATCGTAATTCACCACGACCGGCAGCTCTTCGATATCAAGCCCGCGAGCCGCTAAATCTGTCGCGATCAGCAAACGAATTCGTCCGGCCTTAAAATCGGCCAGCACCTGCGTGCGCGCCCCTTGGTTCAATTCCCCATGTAATGCCGTCGCATCAAGTCCAGACCGACGGAGTTTATCCGCGACATGCTCCGTGGAATATTTGGTCGCGACAAAAACCAGCACCCGCGTCCATTCGTTTTCCTCCGTTAGAAAACGCAGCAACTGGGTGCGCCGCGGTGCATCCACTTCAATAGCACGCTCCTCGATACAGGGCTCTTCTTTAAAAACGGGTGCCAGTTCGATGACATGCGGGGCCCGTAATAAAGCATCGGCCAACGCGGCTACAGCCGGTGGAAATGTCGCCGAAAACAATAAACTCTGACGCTCAAGCGGTAAACATTTCGCGATGCGCCCCCATTCTTCCGCAAATCCGAGCGCCAATAACCGATCAGCCTCATCTAGTACCAACACCGTAACGGCCTGCAGGGAAATCGCGTTGTGATCGATCAGATCCAACAAGCGCCCTGGCGTGGCCACCAACACATCCGCTCCACCACCCAAGGCCATCATCTGCGGATTAATCGAAACGCCACCGTAAACCACCAAAGTCTTGATGGGATCAGGCAAAAATCGACCAAAGCGCCTCACCGCTTCTCCCACCTGTGCGGCGAGTTCGCGCGTTGGGACTAAAATCAAAGCGCGTACGCAACGACCCGGCTCACGCCGGTGTAACGCCAAACCCTGTAAAAGTGGCAGGACGTATGCGGCGGTCTTACCTGAGCCCGTCTGTGCCGAGGCGCGCACATCTTCTCCTCTTAAAATCACTGGAATCGACGCAACCTGGATGGGCGTAGGGTCTACGTAGTGCTTCTCCGCTATGGCACGTAGCAACGGTGCGGAAAGACCAAGTTGAGAAAACGACATAACTATGGATGACGCCGCCTTCAGCCCATGGAAACGTAAAACAAACGTCTGCTAATTTCTCGCGTTGTGCAAAAATCAGGCCACCGCTTCGAGTGCGATACGCCTACACTCCTTCAAGTCCAACTTTCCGGAACCAAGCACCGGAATTTTATCCACCTTATGAATATGGCGGGGAATCCACAGGGCCGCGAATCCAGCCGCCAAGAGCCGATCGCGCACCTCCGCGACATCCAGCGAAATCGTCGACAACAACACCAACGACTCCCCTTTCGCCGCATCGGGCACTCCCATTACCACAGCGGCATAGGTTTCCAAATGCTCGAGACCGAAAACTTCCAAGAGCTTCTGCTCAATGGTTCCGTGTGGCACCATCTCAGCTCCAATTTTTGAAAAACGCGAAAGCCGTCCTTCGATGTACAGAAATCCTTCCTCGTCAAATCGGCCAAGATCCCCGGTCACAAACCAACCATTCCTGAAGGCCGACTGCGTCTTCTGCTCATCGTTCAGATAACCTGCAAACACATTGGCGCCCCGTAAGAGCACCATTCCTGTCGCATGCAGTGGCAGTTCATCCCACGTGTCAGGGTCCACGATACGCGCGCTCATACCTGGTACCAACCGCCCCACTGAACCGTCTCTGCGCCCTTCTTGCGGTTCATTAGTTGTCGCCACCATGGGCGGATGCGGTTGATTTAAATTCGCGGCCGGCGTCGTTTCGGTGAGACCGTATCCCTGTAAAATATTCAGGTGAAAACGTTCCAGGAAGCCGCGCGCTAGATCATCGGTCAATTTTTCGGCTCCGGTCACAACCAAGGTCAGCGAGCGCAATTCGCTCGGGAGGGCTTTCTTAAGAATCGGTCGAATGAAAGTCGGCGCGCCGATTAAAGACGTCGCTTGTTCATCCCGGATCGCATCGATGATTTTCCTCGTATCCAGCGGACTTGGCACCGTGACCACCAG
>Ga0214919_10008837_pt1 | contig 13132 bp, 10 predicted proteins | sample LL1503_MetaG_FD_177994 | JGI IMG/M metagenome (GOLD analysis project Ga0214919, IMG submission 177994) | Freshwater microbial communities from Lake Lanier, Atlanta, Georgia, United States - LL-1503 | ecosystem: Environmental > Aquatic > Freshwater > Lake | place: USA: Georgia | collected...
TCTGATAACCAAGTGACATATGTGCCATACGTAAATCTTCGAGTACGTAAGGATCCACGCCACGTGTTGCCATCAAATAATCACGAATAACGATGGCATGTCGCGCTTCTTCAGCGGTCCAACGTTCAATCCAATTGCCCCATGCGCCATCGCGCCCCATAGAGATTGCAATCTCGGTGTGATAGCTCGGCAGATTATCTTCAGTAAGTAGGTTAAGAATTAGCGAATCTTGGGCAACTGGAGTTAGCCGTGAATCTTTTGCTTCCCAAGCATCTCCATTTAGCGGCCCTGCATAATCGCGACCTTCTGACCAAGGGACATACTCATGTGGGTACCAATTCTTCTGTACCGATAAATGGCGCTCGAGTTCAACTGCAACAACTGGCTCCAGATCGCGAATCAAACGTGACTGGATCTGTTGGGACTCTTCGCTCATAGGTGAACGCTACGCGAGATAGGTGTTACTGACGAGTTAAAAGGCTTTTTTGGCGCGTTCTTGAGCCTGTAATTCGCGCCACTTGGCAATTTCGCCATGATTTCCACTTAATAAAATCTCTGGAACGGCAATCCCACGCCACTCTTGTGGCTTTGTAAAGTTTGGATATTCCAGATATCCCTCAGAATTATGTGATTCTTCTGCAAGCGATTCGGGATTACCAAGAACACCTGGAATTAAACGAGTGATCGCTTCAATCATTACCAGGGATGCCACTTCTCCCCCACCGAGTACATAATCACCTATCGAGACTTCATGTACGCGAACTCCAGCCTTTATAAATTCAGGTTGCGAATAATATTGGCGAACTCGATCATCAATTCCTTCATAGCGACCGCAGGCAAATACCAGTTGTCTAGCTTTGGCAAAGTTCTCAGCCATAGTTTGGTTAAAAGGTTTTCCGGCTGGTGTCAGAATAATTAGATCTACATCTGAAATTAAAAGTGGATCCAGGGCTTTACCCCAAATCTCAGGCAGCATAACCATGCCGGCGCCGCCGCCATATGGAGTGTCATCTACTGTGTTGTGGTTATCGGATGTAAATGTACGCAAATCGTGAACAAATAAATCAACAATTCCCTTATCTTGAGCCTTTCCCAGTAATGAGAGTTGAGCAGGTGCAAAGTACTCAGGGAAGATAGTTACTGCATCAATCTTCATTACTTTGCCTCGTTGCTGTAGAAGTCAGGTGGGATAACCGTCATGCGCTTGGCTTTAATATCAACGATCGGCACTAGCTGATGGACAAAGGGAATTAAGACTTCACCGTTCTCAGATTTGATTGAAAGGACATCTTGGCCGGGCAGATTTAGAACTTCAGTTACTTCTCCGAGCAAATCACCATCGACAAGGTATGCCTTACATCCAATGAGCTGCAGGACGTGATAATCATCTTCTTCAAAGCCGGGTTCATCAATATCTACCTCTGAATAAAGCAGCACATCTCGCAGCTTCTCAACAGAATTGCGATCAGATATTCCACTAAATCCCAGTAGCAATATGCCGTTATGTACGCGCGCAGATTCGACAGTTAAAACTCCGTGGCTATCTGTCTCTAATTGCGCACCTATAGCAAAACGTTCTTCTGCTAAATCGGTACGCACTTCAATAGTCGCTTCACCAAGAATTCCGTGAGCACGACCGATGCGTCCTACATTAAGGCGCATGGCTAGTGGCGTTAACTTCTTTAGAGTTAGCGAGCCTCATCGGTATCGATGAGATCAACGCGCACAGTGCGACCAGCAATTGCGCTTACGACAGTACGTAGCGCCTTTGCGGTGCGACCATTGCGGCCAATTACCTTGCCGATATCCTCAGGATTGACACGAACTTCTAGAGTTGTGCCGCGACGGTGAGTCTTCTCCTTGACGATGACATCTTCAGGATTATCAACGATTCCTTTAACGAGGTGCTCGAGAGCTTCGTCCATCATTGTTATTCGGCAGCCGCTTCTTCGGTTGGAGCTTCAGCAACTGGTGCTTCAACCACATCTTCTGTAGTCGCAGCTTCAATTGGAGCTTCTTCGACAACAGCATCGGATACAACAACTTCTTCTACAACAGGAGCTGGGTTAGCCTTTGCAGCTAACTTCTCTTGCGCCTTCTTCTTCATGGTTGTTGCGCCTTCTTTAGGCTCATCCATTGCTTGCTTAACAGCTGCTTCGTAAGCGATGCTCTTAGCTGGCTTTGGTGTTGCAAATTTAAGTGTTCCTTCTGTTCCTGGAAGGCCCTTGAACTTCTGCCAATCTCCGGTGACCTTAAAGATCGCCTCTACAGCGGCAGTTGGTTGTGCTCCGACGCCGAGCCAGTACTGCGCGCGATCAGAGTTAACTTCCATGATTGATGGCTCTTGCCCTGGAACGTAACGACCAATTTCTTCAATTGATAGTCCGTTACGAGCTTTACGTGAATCTGTTACGACGATGCGGAAAAATGGTGTGCGGATCTTTCCCATGCGCATTAAGCGAATTTTTGTAGACAAAGAAGTAGTGCTCCTAAAAAGTGTGTCGTATTTATCGCTTGTGCAGCGGGGTGCGCACTTACTTGATACAACTTTGGATATGGATGTTGTAGGGGTAGAGGGCCCTTCAACAGGAGGCTAATCTTGCCATTAACGCGGGCAGATACGAAATTGAGCCCTTATCCGCGTTCTTCAGCCGCCCTTTTCGCAGGGTTTCCCGATTTCGACTTCTTCTTCGCTGGCTGATGCGCCTTTTGCGGAGCCATTTGGCCAGCTCCTAATCCAGATCCAATTCCAGGTGGCATACCCATGCTTTGGGCCATCGCAGGTGGCATACCGCCGCCTTTACGCATCTGTCGCATCATCTTCTGCGCTGCAGAAAATTTATCAACTAACGAATTAACATCTTGAACTTTGCGTCCAGCGCCAATTGCAATGCGGGCACGGCGCGAACCATTTAATACCTTGGGATCGCGCCTTTCTAGCGGTGTCATTGATTGAACGATCGATTTAGTACGCACAATCTCTGATTCATCAAAATTCTCAATTTGTTTCTTCATTGCACCCGCACCCGGCAACATGCCCAGTAACTTCGACATCGAGCCCATCTTGGACATAGCTTCTAACTGCTCCAAGAAATCTTCCAGAGTGAAGTCATCTCCCCGTGCAAATTTTTCCTCTAACTTCGCAGTCGATTGGCCATCAAGCGCCTTCTTGGCTTGCTCTGCCAACGTTGCAACATCTCCCATGCCAAGGATGCGAGAGGCCATACGTTCTGGATAAAAGATATCGAAATCGATTAACTTCTCACCGTTAGATGAGAACATAATTGGTTGGCCAGTTAATTTGGCTATAGATAGCGCGGCACCGCCTCGTGCATCACCATCTAACTTGGTTAGTACAACACCATCGAAGCCAACGCCATCTTGGAAAGCTTTCGCAGTTCGAACTGCATCCTGGCCGATCATTGCGTCCACAACGAATAAAATTTCATCAGGTTTTACCGCATCACGAATATTGATCGCCTGCTTCATCAGCTCTTCATCGACACCTAAGCGACCAGCTGTGTCGACAATAACCATGTTATAAAGTTTTGATTTTGCAAAGACCAATGCTTGTTCGGCAACTTTGACTGGGTCACCAACGCCATTACCTGGCTCGGGCGCAAAGACCGGAACGCCAACACTCTCACCAACTACTTGTAATTGCGTCACAGCATTTGGACGTTGTAAATCCGATGCAACCAAGAGCGGCGTATTGCCTTGATCTAAATAAAACTTTGCTAACTTACCCGCCAGCGTTGTCTTACCAGCACCCTGCAATCCTGCCAACATAATTACAGTCGGTGGATTCTTAGCAAAGCGGATCCGGCGGGCCGCTCCCCCGAGAATTTCAATGAGCTCGGTATTTACGATTTCAAATATCGCTTGTGCTTGGTTGGTGCCAGATTGAATGTTGGGCAGTGCAGCGAGTGACTTTGCGCGAACAACATCTATAAAGGAGTCGACAACTGAAAGTGCAACATCGGATTCAAGAAGCGCCGATCTAATATCTGCGCAGGTATTTTCAATATCTGAAGTTGATATCTTGCCGCGCGAACGTAGCGACGAGAAAGCCCCAGTTAACTTGGCCGATAGCGAATCAAACATAGAAGGTGATCTTACGCCAGAGCCGCCGATAATCTATCGGCTACTTCCTGCGCGCGTGACTGCGTTAGCCCGCCACCACCGATTTCTGTTACATATAAAGTATCGATAGCTTCGGCGCCAAGAGTTGTAACGATCGCTGATTTAATATCGATCTGACACTTGGTAATTGCCTCGCCTATGCCAAAGAGCAGCGCTGGACGATCATGGCTACGAACTTCAATAATCGTGGCATCAGTTGCCGCATCCAAAAAGGTTTCAACAACTGGGGAAGGCACAGGAATCGATGGCAGATTTGCATAATCCGCAATACGTTGTGAAATCTTCGCACTTAACTCGCTGGCATCTTCTATGGCTTCAGCGATCATTTGATGAATTGCTGCGCCATCTACCGTTGGCGCGTATTGGTTTGGCGTAACTAACCATTTCATCACAGCGCTCTTTTCCACTGTCTGCGTCCGGGCCGAACGAACATCAAATCTGGCGAGATTGAGTACACCTGCAACTACCGACAACAGGCCAGGCTTATCAGGGGCGATGATCTCAATTGCAAAATCAGGATCGCGATCTTCAATAATTACACGAAGTTCTCCGGTACGGGCAAATTGCAATTGCTCATCAGTAAATACCGGCTGTGTTGCAATTGTGTTATCAGTCAAAGCGCTAGTTACGCGCGAGACTAATTCACTTAATAGGCTCTCTTTCCAATCACTCCATGCCGCGCGGCCCGTGGCTTGGCCATCGGCGATACTTAACGCATGTAATAGTTCTAAAGTTTGTAGATCAGGGATTACCGAAGTTACCGACGCAATAGTTGCCGGATCATCTAGGTCACGACGAGTTGCAGTAGCGCTCAATAAGAGATGATGTTTAACCAATAGTTTTAGAGTTGAAATATCGCCTTGCGAGAACCCAATTCGAGCAGCTAACGGTGCAATTAACTTTTCACCGCGTTCGCTGTGATCTTCTTGTGTGCCTTTCCCGATATCGTGGAAAAGCGCTGCGAATAAGAGTAAATCAGGGCGGTGAACGCGCCGAGTTAACGCAGCGGCATAGACCGCGGTTTCGACCATATGCCGGTCAACGGTATGGCGATGCAAGACATTGCGTTGTGGCAGCGAGCGAACGGCTCGCCATTCCGGAAGCCACTTAAAGAGAATCTCTTCTTGATCAAGGCCCTCCCAGATTCGCACCATGGGTTGGCCTGCACCAATTAAGGCAATTAAATTCTCGCGCGCAGCACGGGGCCAAGGGTTTGGCATTTCGCCGATTCCATCTTGATATGCGCTCATTAAACGTTGCAGGGTTGCAGGTGCAATTGGAAGTCCAGCTTGTGCAGCAATAGCTGCGGCACGAATTCCAATTACTGGATCGGCCGCTAAATCAAAACCATCTGTAATTGATACTTCTTGATGAGCGATAGTTATTCCAGGCGCGACTTGTGCGCTTCGTGGCCGCTTGAGAAAGCGACTGAACCCATCTTTGCCGCGATGATCTAAGCGATGCCAAGTGGATTCCAGTAAATAATCTACAGAGCGTGCAGCTTGCGCTATTGCGCTCATTAGCTCATCGGCGTCCCGATAATTTAATTCTTCTGCGACCTTATCTTGCTCCTGAAAAAGCAGCCGATCTTTATCGCGTCCGGTTACCTCATGAAGTGCTTCGCGCGCGTTCATCAAGATTGATTCCGCGGCGCTTACCTGTCCAAGCGAGACGCTTACTGCCCCGCTTTGCGAAATCGCACGAAGCGCGGTTATATCGCGCAGCCCTCCACGGGCCTCCTTTAAATCTGGTTCGAGAAGGTAGGCAAGTTCACCAGCGCGCAGGTGGCGTTCTGTAAGAGATTGGCGAAGTTGTGGCAATCGATCTCGCGATCTACTGCGCCAATCATCGATGGCATCATGCTGAACGGCGGTAACTAAATCAGCATCACCGCAAATAAAGCGAATATCGAGTAAACCTAAGGCTACTTTCAAATCCGAATTAGCAGCCTCACGGGTTTCTGCGCGGGTACGAACTGCGTGATCAACTTTAAATGACTTATCCCAGAGCGGATAGAGAATTTTATTTACGAGTTCAGATAAAGGCTTTTCCTCGACTCGACCATTGTGCAGAAAGAGAATATCTAAATCTGAACCGGGAGCTAGCTCGCCGCGGCCGTAACCACCGACCGCGGCGAGTGCTACCCCTGCTACACCGGTAAAGAGTGAGTTTAAGAGACGATCGCTCTCGTTCGATCTCTCTCGCCGCTCACGTGTACCCATGTAGCTATCTTACTTACTTGATTTACAGCAGGTGACGTTGCTTGGTTGCGACCCTCGGAGGTTAGATCGCATCCGTTCCACGTTCACCGGTACGGACGCGGACGATTGAATCAACTGGTGTTGTCCAAACCTTTCCATCGCCAATAGATCCGGTAGATGCAGCCTTAACAATTACATCTACGATCGCAGCAGCGTCATTGTCATCGACTAATACCTCAAGGCGAACCTTCGGTACAAGATCAACGGTGTATTCAGCCCCGCGATAAACCTCAGTGTGGCCGCGTTGACGCCCGAAACCACTGGCTTCAGAGACAGTCATGCCGGTTACACCTGCTGCTTGCAGCGCATCTTTTACTTCATCTAACTTAAATGGTTTTAGGATTGCTGTAATTAACTTCATAGCAGTGAACCTCCACGTGATGAGCTAGTCATTTCATAAGCAGTTTCAGCATGTTCGCTGAGGTCGATGCCTTCGACTTCGGCATCCTTCTTTACTCGGAAACCTATTGTCTTCTCAATAATGAAGCCGAGAATTAAGGTGACGATAAATGAATAAGCGAGAACTAGGCCAACACCAACTGCTTGCTTGACTAGTAGCGCTGTTCCTCCGCCGTAAAAGATTCCATCGATTCCGATGCTATTTACGACGTGTGTTCCGAAGAGTCCAATTGAAAGCGAGCCCCAAATTCCACCGACGAGGTGAACTGCAACCACATCTAGAGAATCATCAAAGCCCAGTGCGTATTTGATTCCAACTGCAAGCGAGCAGAGGATTCCAGCAATCAGACCAATAACAACAGCGGCCCAAGGTGCAACGAATGCGCAAGCCGGTGTTATTGCTACCAAACCGGCAACTGCGCCAGATGCAGCGCCAAGGGAGGTGGCATGTCCGTTACGAACCTTCTCAACTAGCAACCAACCAAGTAGTGCGCCAGCGGTTGCAACTTGTGTATTCATAAAGGCAAGTCCGGCAGTTCCATTAGCAGCGAGTGCAGAACCTGCGTTAAAGCCAAACCAACCGAACCAGAGCAAACCTGCGCCAAGCATTACCAATGGCAATGAGTGTGGTCGCATAGCTTCTTTGCGCCAGCCAACGCGTTTTCCCAAAACAATCGCAAGCGCAAGTCCTGCCGCACCAGCGTTGATATGAACTGCAGTGCCACCCGCAAAATCTTCCAAACCTTTACCTGCAAGGAAACCAGTTCCGGTGACGGTATCGCCGACTTTATTTCCAAATGCAAATACCCAGTGTGCAACTGGGAAGTAAACGATAGTTGACCAAATGGCGACAAACACTGCCCATGCGGTGAACTTAGTGCGATCGGCAATTGCACCAGAAATTAGTGCAGGGGTGATGATCGCAAACATCAATTGAAAGGCAGCGAAGACTAAGACTGGAATTGGATAAATTCCTCCGTTATTAGTTAGATCGTTAACCATTCCGCCCAGCCCAGAAAGTGAAATATTTCCATACCAAGCAGAATTGGCTTTATAGCCGAAGGCAAGTTCGAAACCATAAATTACCCAAAGAACACTGACAATTCCGATGGTAACCATCGACATCATCATCATATTCAGAACGCTTTTAGCGCGAACCATTCCCCCATAGAAAAATGCTAAACCTGGAGTCATCAAGAGAACGAGAGCTGTACTTGCCAATACCCAAGCGGTATCGCCCGAATTTAAAACAATCTCTTCCATTAGTTTCTTCTTTCAAGTATGCGCTGACTTCTTACGAGAGAGCCAACTGCGTGAAACCTCGCCGTTGAGATGGGGTAAAGATGCCCAGAGCGGGTTACGGGCGCTCGTTTTTTAGGTTAAGACGGGGTCACAAAAGGGCGGCTTGTGTTACAACTTTGTTACAGCGCAGCCCGAATTAATCGCTGGTTAACCCGGCCAAGTAGGCGCTGGCATCGAATGGCGCGAAATCCCGTTCGCCTTCGCCGGTTCCGACAAATTTAATTGGAATATCAAGCGCGCTTTCGATCGCTAGGGCGACCCCACCACGGGCGCTGCCATCTAATTTAGTAACGATTAACCCAGTAACCACAACTGCTTCTGTGAATATCTTGGCTTGAGCAATCCCGTTCTGGCCGGTTGTTGCATCAATAACTAATAGAACTTCAGAAATTGGCAGAGTCTTCTCAACCACGCGCCGTACCTTGCCAAGCTCAGCCATTAAATCGCTCTTATTATGTAAACGCCCTGCAGTATCAATTAATAAATAATTAACGCCAGAATCTTTTGCAGAAATTGCGGCATCGAACGCAACCGATGCCGGCTCTGCCCCATCCTTGCCCGCGATTACAGCGACACCGATTCGCTGGCCCCAAGTCTGAAGTTGATCTACAGCGGCGGCGCGAAAAGTATCCGCTGCTGCCATCGCCACTGAATTTCCAGAAGTTTTCAAGAGGTTTGCCAATTTTGCAACCGAAGTAGTTTTGCCAGTTCCATTCACGCCGACTACGAGTACAACGTTTACTGGATATGCCTCAGATAGCGCGCGTGGCTTAGCTGAGAGATGAGAGTTAAGAATTTGAGTAAGAGATGCGGCGGCATCATCGCCTTTTAAGTCTTGCGCCTTCTTTAAAATCTCTGCAGTAAGGCTTGGCCCTAGATCTGCAGCTAGGAGTTCTGCTTCAAGTTCTTTCCAATCAAGCGGATCTGCAGTCGATTGGCCCTTTAACTTAGCGACAAATTTACTAAATATTCCCATGGCAAACCAAAGTGGTTAGGCGGATTCAGAGTCGCGCAAGCGCTGTGAGATAACTTCGGTAACACCATCGCCACGCATAGTTACACCGTAGAGCGCATCAGCGATCTCCATTGTGCGCTTCTGGTGGGTAATGATAATTAACTGAGAACTCTCACGAAGCTCTTCCAGAATTACCAGCAAGCGACCTAGATTTACATCATCCAGCGCTGCTTCAACTTCATCGAGAACATAGAACGGACTTGGGCGCGCTTTAAAGATCGCTACCAACATGGCAACTGCAGTTAGCGACTTTTGACCACCTGATAGCAGCGAGAGGCGCTTAATGCGCGTGCCTGGTGGACGCGCTTCCACATCAACGCCAGTATTTAGTGGATCTTCCGGATTGGTAAGAATTAGTCGCCCATCTCCGCCTGGGAATAAGCGCGCGAAGATATCTTCAAAGTGTTTTGCAGTTTCTTCGTACGCTTCCATGAAGATACTTTGAACTCGATCATCGACTTCTTTGATGATATCCAGCAGATCTTTCTTGGTGCGCTTTAGATCTTCCAGCTGTTCTGCCAAGAACTTTAAGCGCTCTTCTAGCGCGTTGTATTCTTCTAAAGCAAGTGGGTTGATCTTTCCAAGTAGAGTTAAAGAACGCTCAGTTGCAGCTAAACGCTTCTCCTGTTGATCGCGACGATATGGAATTAGTTCGGTGGCGATGATTTCGCCATCTTCAGTCTCCATGAAAGTCGGTACATCATTTTGTGGTCCATACTCATTGACCAAAGTTGTTGTATCTACGCCGAGTTCTTCCACGCACTTAGTTTCAAGGGCCTCAATGCGCATCCGTTGTTCGGCTCTTGCAATTTCATCTTTGTGAACTGAAGAAGTTAGTTGTTCGAGTTCGCTGGCTAGCTCGCGACTGCGGGCACGGACTGTGAGAGTTTCGCCTTCACGATCAGAGCGTGAAGCCTCCAAGCGCGCACGTTCTGTTGCAGCCTTAGCGATAGAACGCTCAATATGAATTAACGCTTCATATGCAGCTTCAGCGATCGCAGATGAGATAAGCGCACCACGTGCCCGTGCGCCGCGACGAGAAACGGCGCGTTCGGATGCTTCGCGTTCAGCGCGTGCGGAATCTTCCAAAGCTTTCGCGCGAGCGGCAGTTGATCCAACGCGCTCTTCACTAGTTCGTACTGCAAGTCGGGCTTCAACTTCGGCGGTACGTGCTAGTGATACTTGATTACGCAAATTATCAGCGGTGCTGTGATCTGGTTCTGCAGTCTCACCCCGTGTGTGTAACTGCGCAGATGCGATGGAGAGTTCATTCTCATCGCGCCCCTTGGCCGATGTTGCCTCAGCGATTGCCAAATTAAGACGCTCGACCTCAGCGCTAGCAGATTTCATATTCTGGCCAGAGACTGCTAACTGCTCAGTTAACGCTGCGATACGAGCATCTGATTCATTTAATTTAGAAAGAGCAACATCGAAGGCGCCTTGCTTGGAATCTAGATCGCTCTGTGCCGTGACAATTTCAAATTTAAGGCGATCACAATTATGGCTAAGGGTTTCCAATTTCTTGGTTAAATCCTGGATCAGGGCATTTATTTCAATCAGAGATGTAGAAGAAGTCGATCCGCCACGTGCTCGCTTAGCGGTGATGACATCGCCAGCTCGAGTAACAACGGTTAGCTCTGGATTTGATCGCAAAATTGCTTCAGCTTCACGCGCACTTTCAACAACAACAGTTGATCCAAGAAGCGAGGAGAGTAAATCACCAATTTCAGAAGATCTGACATAGTTGGCAAGCGGTGTCAGGCCAGCGGGAATTGCAGGCGATGAATGCGAACCGGGTTCATAAACCAAGACATCAGCTTGACCTAAATTTTCGCTGCGCAAGGTAGTAAGTGCGCTAACTGCAGAATTTAAATCGCGAACAACAATTGCATCCGAATAGGTGCCGAGCGCGGCGGCAGTAGCTGCCTCCCAGCCGTTATCCACCTTTATGAGTGAGGCAACGCTTCCAAGAAGCGATAGTCCACGAGAGTCACGAATGAGCGCTGCTCCCCCATCTCGCGTTTGCGAGGTTAATTGCATCGCTTCCAACTTTGATTCTGTCGCATTACGTTCACGATCAGCGGCGCGTTCTGCTTCGATCAAGTTAGCTAAATTCAATTTTGAAGTATCAAGTGATTGCTTAGCTACTTCGAACTCGGAGTCGAGCCCAAGTTCTCCAGCATCTGCACCTGCAATATCCATCTCAAAGGTCGAATATTCACGTTGCGCACTCGCTGCACGAGCAGCTGCTTCATCACGAGCTTTAACTAAGCGAGCAATTTCTTCAGCGATCGCATCTAAGCGCGCTGCTAAAGATTTAATATGGCCCTCTTGGCGAGCGGTGCCTTCACGCTGATCAGCGATGGCACGCATGGCGGCTGCGATCTTATCTTCCTCAGCTTTTAACAACGCTTCCGCATTTGCTAACTCTTGAGTAGATGCAGCTAGTGAATTACGAGAGCTTTCAACACCGGCGCGTAATTGAGCTTCCTCTAAACGCAGTGCAGCGGCTTCTTCTTCAAGTGCTTGAGGATCGCGCCCTGCACTGCGCGCTTCTTCTGCTTCTTCAGCTAAGAAACGAGAGCGCTCTTGTGCAAGCGATTGTGTACCGCGGAATTTTTCACGTAGGGCGCTAAGTGCGTAGAAATTCTCTTGCGCAGCGATTAATAGCGGACTTTCAAAGGCGGCTTGCGCATCGAGTGATTCTTCTCGTAGTCGAACTTTTTCAACTTCGGCTTCAACAAGGGAGCGTCTTTCACGCAACGCAGTTTCATCAGCAACTTCAGCATCTAAAGTCTTGGAGAGAGAAATATAATCATCTGCCAGCAAACGCAACTTAGCATCGCGCAGATCGGCCTGAATCGTTGCTGCTTTCTTGGCGACTTCGGCTTGCTTACCCAGTGGGCGCAGCTGGCGGCGAAGTTCAACGGTTAAATCCTGCACTCGCGCAAGATTTGCTTGCATCGAATCTAATTTGCGAAGCGCCTTCTCTTTACGCTTGCGATGCTTTAGAACTCCGGCAGCTTCTTCGATAAAGCCGCGACGTTCTTCAGGTGTTGCCATCAAAATTGCATCTAGTTGGCCCTGTCCAACAATGACGTGCATTTCGCGACCGATTCCAGAGTCGCTAAGGAGTTCTTGGATATCTAATAGGCGGGATGCTTCACCGTTGATTTGATATTCACTCTGTCCGTTACGAAAGAGTATGCGGGAAATAGTTACTTCTGCATATTCGATGGGAAGTGCGCCATCGGTGTTATCAATCGTTAGTGAAACTTCAGCGCGGCCAAGTGGTGCTCTGCCGCTTGTGCCGGCGAAGATGACATCTTCCATCTTTCCGCCGCGTAAAGATTTAGCGCCTTGCTCACCCATAACCCAAGTAAGCGCATCGACCACATTTGATTTACCTGAGCCGTTAGGTCCGACCACGCAGGTGATGCCAGGTTCTAGGCGCAGAGTGGTCGCCGATGCAAAGGACTTGAAGCCCTTAAGCGTCATACTCTTTAAATACACGGCGTAAACCTACCGTTTAGGTGGCGTCTTTATATACAAGGCGCAAGTGAAGTACTACTTGAGGGTTGCGAGAATTTCATATGCCAATCGGGCGGCATGTTGTTCGGCTTCACGTTTGCTCTTACCAATACCTTCTGCGATTGCCTCGCCGGCAACCATCGCTATAGCGGTGAAACTCTTATCGTGATCTGGGCCAGTTTCAGTGACTTGATATTCCAAGGTGCCCTTGCCAAGTGATGAGACCAATTCTTGCAGTGCAGTCTTTCCATCAAGTCCTGCACCTTTGGCCATCGCACTTTCAAGGGTCTCTTTAATTAATTCGCGTACGACATTTGTGGTGCTTGCAAAACCCAACTCTAAATAAATAGCACCGATCAAGGCCTCTAGCGCATCTGCCAATAGCGAATTCTTATCTCGCCCACCGGTGACTTCTTCACCTTTGCCGAGGCGAATATATTTTCCAAGATCTAGAGTGCGCGCAATATCGGCGAGCGCGCGC
>Ga0214919_10008838_pt1 | contig 13132 bp, 9 predicted proteins | sample LL1503_MetaG_FD_177994 | JGI IMG/M metagenome (GOLD analysis project Ga0214919, IMG submission 177994) | Freshwater microbial communities from Lake Lanier, Atlanta, Georgia, United States - LL-1503 | ecosystem: Environmental > Aquatic > Freshwater > Lake | place: USA: Georgia | collected 2015-03-15
AGCTCCTGGCCGAGCAAGCGCGCAACGGTATCGGACAGCCCACCCGGAGAAAACGGCACAATGAATTTCACCGGTTTTGACGGAAAGGTCTGCGCCGACGCAAGCGGTGCGACCAACACCAGAACAATCGCGAACAGCGCAAACAAGGCACCCGAATATTTTCTTGAATTCAATGGAACGACTCCTAATAAAAGGCGAATGTGCATGATTCTATTCACCGCAGCGGCACAAGAGCGCCCACGCAAGGCGGGCCGGCGCAGCAGGCGCGGTTACGGGAATTCAAAGTGCATTCTGCGGACTTAGGCCGCCGCGACCAGGCTGCGACCGGTTGAAGTAAAGCGCACCGAGTGTATGTTCGTCAAGGCTTTGCGACCGGATTGACGCCCACGTCCACGAAGGTCGCCGGCGGCGCAAGCTCGCCACCGCAGTCAACGAGCATTTTCACGTCGGACCGGTTTCCTCAGTCGTATTTTTTGACGTCCTCGATGACCTTGTCGTCATTTGGCAAATCGCCCGGACATATCGCACGATCGTGCGCGATCAACCCGTGGTGGCGTCTGACAAACCCACCGGCGAAATCGAGGCGATAGATTTCACAGGTTTTGACGGGGAGGCATTTACCGGAACACTAAGTTCAACCACCGTATTGACAACTGTAAGCAGGGTAAGCAACTCGGCTGAACATTTACCAGATTTAATGACCTAGTTCCTCTTAAAAAAACAGAAACTCGCATTCTTATTCGGGGGCTCGAAAGTCAGCGTCACTCCTCAGCCTGAAAGCCCGAATCTTTCACGGCCTGGCTCCAGACCGCCGAATCGCGCCGGACGATGTCGGCCAGCTGCTGTGGCGTTCCGCCCGTGGGTTCCATCCCCGCCTGGGTGAGTTTCGCCCGCACCTCCGGCAGGGCGATCACCCGCTGCAATTCCCGTGAAAGCCGGGCGGCAATATCGGAGGGTGTTCCGGCAGGCGCAAAGAAGCCGAGCCACAAGGTCATGTCAAGCTGTTCCAGACCCTGCTCGCGAAACGTAGGAATGGTATTAAAAGCTGGATGGCGCGTTGTGCCGCTAATGGCAAGAATATTCACGCGCCCGTCGCGCCAAAGTGGTGCAATAGATGAGTCGACATCGAACACCGCGTCGAGTCGACCGCCGAGCAGTTCGGTCTTCATCGGAGCCGACCCTTTGTAGGGCACATGTATCGGGTCGATACCGGTCGCCCGCGCAAAAATTACCTGAGCAAAATGCGATGCCCCGCCTGCGGCAAACGAGCCGATCGGTACCTTGCCGCGCGCCTTGGCATAGCGCACGAATTCCGCAACGTTCTGCACCTTGGTATCTGCGTTAACCGCCAGCACGAGACGAAAATTGGCACCATGCATCAGCGGCACGAAATCGCGCACCGGATCGAAATTGAGTTTTTTGTTACTGAACGGAAAAATCGTCATCTGCGCGGAGCTGGCGATCAGCACCGTGTAGCCATCGGGCGGGCTCTTTGCGACGTACTCGGGGGCAAGACGCTGGTTCGCGCCGGGTTTAAATTCGACCAGCACGGGCTGCCCTAGGCCGGCGCGCATTTCCTCGCCGACAAAGCGTGCAAGCGTTTCCGAAGCGCCGCCACCGGGCGCAACACTGATCACGATGCGAATCGGTTTGCTAGGAAAGACCGCTTGCCCGTGCGCCGCGCCGCAAAACGCGAGTGCGAGCAGCACCGTCCCAAACGACCGCAACCCGCCCTCGCCGATACCACCCATCCCCGCCTCCCACCGTATTTAGTTGCACTCTAAGCGATACGCGAAATCCATGCGTGTCCGCTCAAGCGTACAATGCGCTCGAATCGAATGTCAAACGCTGGAATGTCGTGGTGCGACCACACCATTGCCGACCTGGATTGAGGTCATTCCGGATAAAGCGGCGCGGCAAAAATAGCGGCGCACGCGCCATCAACCGAGCCGCAATCGCCGCGTTGCAAAAGGCCGCGCGGCCGGATCTGGCGCAAACACCGCTGTTACCATGCAAATACAACGTCCGTGCTCGACGCTTGTCCGACCCACCTTTTTTGCCATAACCATCATGACCGCTCCGCACAGTACTGCTGCCGCCGACACAATCCTGAGCGGCGGAAACATTATTACCATGGACCCTGCCCGCCCCCGTGCAACTGCTATGGCGATCCGCGATGACCTCATCGTTGCCATCGGCAGCGACAAAGAGGTTGAGCGGACTGCAAACGCGCAGACCGTACACCGTAGCCTCGCCGGAAAGACGGTCATTCCCGGCCTTGTCGACGGACATGCGCACATGGACAGAGAGGGGCTGAAAAAGCGCCTGCCCACCCTCGCGGGAGTCCGCTCTATCAAAGCGCTGAAGGAACGCCTGCGTGCCATCGCCGCAACGCGACCAACGGGGACATGGATTGTTACCATGCCCCTTGGCGATCCACCGTTTTACTGGACCAAGCCCGAGATGTTTGAGGAAGGCCGCTGGCCCACCCGGCATGATCTTGATGAAGCGGTTAGCGCGCACCCGCTTTTCATCCTGCCGCCTTGGGGATATTGGCCGGGGCGTGTTCCTCTACACGCATTCGCCAACGGCGAAGCCCTACATTCAGTTGGCATCGATCGCACCACTAAGTCACCCTCCGCATTGCTTGAAATCGTGCACGACGCATCAGGAGAACCGACTGGCATGTTCCTGGAACACGGTCGGATGCCCCTCGCAGAATTCACCCTGTTTCGAGACGCACCCACCTTCACGTCACAGGACAGACTGGAGGCGTTGCGTGAGTCGATGCGCGATTACAACCGTGTCGGCACGACCAGCATCTTCGAAGGACACGGCGTTGCCCCCGAAGTGTTCGAAGCCTATCGGGCGGCTTACGATGGCGGAATGATGAGCGTACGCGCCCATCTGGTTTTGAGCCCTTCGTGGGGCAAGGCGAGCGCCGATGACGTCAAGGCGCTGGCAGGGTCCTGGCTCGGCTGGCTGCGCGGACGAGGCCTGGGCGACAAGTGGCTGGCGGCGAGCGGCGTCTACACCGAAATTGGCGATGATACGGAGCGCCTTCTTCGGGCGGCCTGCGCCCCAAACACAGGTTGGGCCGGTTTTTTGTACGACGCGACGATTCCACACGATGCGGTGCGAGCCTTGGCAATAGAGGCGGCTCGCAACGGTATCCGTGTATGCGGCGTCTGGCAGAACCTGCTTGAGGTTTTTCGCGAAGCAGACCGTGTGGCGCCAATCGCCGGGCAACGTTGGATACTCGGACACCAACATATTCTCGACAGCGAAAAAATTGCGCTCATCCGCGATCTTGGCATTGGCCTAACGGTCCACCCAAATTCACATATCTACAAACGAGGCTCCGAGATCCTCCAACTTGCCGGGTCGGGCCGTGAAAACGACGTACTGCCCATTCGCTCCCTGCTCGCGGCAGGCATCCCTGTGGCACTGAGCACGGACAATGTGCCGATTTCGCTGTTCGGGGCCATCGGGCACTCAGTGGCGCGTATCGACCGCCTTGGTCGACCGATCGCACCGGAGCAGGCGATAAGCGTCGAGCAGGCGTTGCACTGTGCGACCGTCCAGGGCGCCTGGCTTAGCTTCGAGGAAAACATCAAGGGGTCGCTCGCGCCGGGACGTTTGGCCGACCTGGTTATTCTTGATGACGACCCAACCAGCATCGCACCCACTTCGATCACGAACATCGCCCCGCTTGCGACCATGGTTGGCGGACGCTTTGTGTTCGAACGAGAGCCACGACAACCAACAGACCCGGCAAAACCGTGACTGCGCTCGGTTGAATTTGCGGTCGGCACGAATTGTTTTATGTATACAATGAAAACGGATGGTGCTATTGCTACGCCCTTGCTCACCTTTTTAATCGACCGAATTCCAGCTCTTCATGGCATACATCCCTTATGGCGCTTACTGGAGCACCCCCTTCGCCCGCTGGCAGGGTAGCTTTTCAGAGCTTCACTCGATTGAGTTTGCCGCCCATGTGGCGCGGCGCGAGCTCGAGCGGCGCAACATCGACCCGTCCGTGTTCGACTTGGGCGTGCTCGGACTGACCATTCCGCAGCGCGCGTGTTTTTTCGGACTGCCTTGGCTCACCGGCATGATCGGCGCGGCCAACGTCGGCGGACCGACCATCAACCAGGCTTGCGCCACCTCTGCACGGGGCATAGCAATCGCAATCGACGAAATCGCCGCCTCGCGTGCAAGCTGTGTCCTTGCCGTCATGGCCGATCGCACGTCAAATGGACCGCACCTTTACTATCCCAGCCCGACTGGCCCCGGCGGAACCGGGGGTCACGAAGACTGGGTGCTCGACAATTTCGGCCGCGATCCCTTTGCCCAAGTGGCGATGGTCCGCACAGCCGAGAATGTCGCGGCAAGGTTCAGCATCAGCGCCGCCGAACAGCACGAACTGGTATTGCGCCGCTATTCGCAGTATGGAGCAGCCAAAGCCGGTTTCCACGCGCGTTACATGACGCTGCCGTTTGAGGTGCCCGACGCCAAGTTCAATCGCTCGGTAAGCACCCTTTCCGGCGACGAAGGCATCCACGACACGAATACCGAAAAGCTCTCAAAACTCAAACCACTTGTTGAAGGCGGCACGGTCACCTACGGCGGCCAGACTCACCCGGCCGACGGCAATGCGGCCATGGTCATCACCACGCAAAACTTCGCCCGAGAGCTGTCTCGCCGCCCGGAAATAGAAGTGCGCGTATGCGGCGTAGGTCAGGCCCGCGCGGAAAAAGCCTTCATGCCCTACGCGCCAGTACCGGCTTCAAAAGCGGCCCTTGAGGCGGCGGGTATCGGCATACGCGATCTTGCCGCGGTAAAAACACACAACCCCTTCATCGTCAACGATATCGTTTTTTGTCGCGAGACCGGATACGACGCGCAAAAAATGAACAACAACGGCTGTTCGCTGGTATGGGGTCATCCACAGGCACCCACGGGACTGCGCGCGATCATCGAACTCATCGAGGAGCTAGTCGATATCGGCGGCGGATGGGGTCTGTTCAATGGCTGCGCGGCCGGCGATTCGGCCATGGCGGTGGTCGTCAGGGTCTCGGATACGCGAAAGACTTAGCAGCGTGGACACCGGGGTTCCCAGCGTTGTACACATGCTCAAAGCCGCGGCCGCGCGCGCGCCCGCGGGCGAAGCGCTCGTATTCGGTGATCGCCGGCTCGATTACGCAGCGTACCTTGCCTGTGTGGCAGGGTTTGCGCACGAACTGCTGGCGCTAGGGGCTCGTAACGCCCGTGTGGCCACCTTGCTACCCAATTCGATTGAAGCCTGCGTAGCCTCGTTTGCGATCCTTGCCGCCGGCGCTCAGCACGCCCCCCTAAACCCGATTTACACCGCACGTGAAATCGGCGATATTCTGGTCGATGCCGCGCCGGCGGTCATCATCGTCGACGCATCCCTCGCCGAACTCGCACGCCCCATCGCGCAACGGCTTGGCGCGGCATTCATCGTCCTTGGCGTGGGGATACGCCTGCTTGACCCCTCGACTGGAACGGCGATGTCGCTACCAGAACCGCTACCACGCGCCGATATGCCAGCCCTCTTGCAGTATACCGGTGGCACCACCGGACGCTCAAAAGGCGTAAACCTTTCGCACGGCGCGATTGCCACCAACGTATTGCAACGCGAGGCGCTGCTCCCGATCGCCATGGATCGCGAGCGTGTACTTTGCGTCATGCCGTTGTTCCACTCCTACGCCATGGCGATGGGACTTTTCCTTGCAGTGCACAGCCGTGCCTGCCTGGTTATCCTGCCTCGCTACCGGCCCGACGACCTGATGGCTGCCATCGAGAGCGAACGCATCACTTTCTTTCCGGGAGGGCCGACCATTTTCACTGGCCTGATGGCGCACGCTGATTTCTCGCGCACGAACTGGAGTTCGGTGCACACCTGCTACTCTGGCTCGGCAGCGCTTTCAGAAGAGACCCTGCGTCGCTGGCGCGACGCGGTCGGCGCTCCGGTCTATGAAGGCTATGGCCAGACCGAGGCAGGGCCTATTCTTTCGCAGAACCCGCGCGATGCCGCAAAGGCAGGCTCCGTTGGTGTCGCCCTACCCAACACCGAGATCCAGATCGTCGATATCGATTCGGGAGAGCGAGTCCTGCCTCGCGGCGAGCGGGGCGAAATCAGGGCGCGAGGACCCCAGTTGATGTCAGGCTATCGCAACCTGCCCGATGAAACAGCGAAGTCGTTGCGCAACGGTTGGCTTTACACCGGCGACATCGGCGAATTCGACGCCGATGGCTATCTTTACATCAGGGACCGCAAGAAAGATATGATCATCGTCGGCGGCTACAACGTCTATCCGCGCGAAATCGAAGATGTGTTGATGTTGGTACCCGGGGTGCAGGAGGCGGCCGTTGTCGGCAGGCCCGACGCCTACAAAGGGGAACTCGTGTACGCCTACGTGTCGCTGCGCCCGGCGCATCTGGTCACACCAGAGGAACTCCTCGACCACTGCCGCAAAAACCTCGCACGCTACAAGCTGCCCGCAGCAGTTGAAATTCTCGACAGCCTGCCTAAGACCACGATCAACAAACTTGACAAACCGCTGCTGCGGCAACGGGCCGCTTTGGTCACTCAGGCCGCGAAAAGATAATCTGTTTTTCAACGTAAAAAGGAGAAGCGTGACATGAACTGGAATCGTATCGTTGGTTTTGCCTTCCTGATGCTGCTTGGTGCGATGTGCCTGCCCGCCTCAGCGCAAGACTTTCCCTCCAAACCGGTCCGCCTCGTTGTGCCTTTCCCGCCCGGTGGCAGCGGCGACATTGCCGCACGCACCGCCGGACAGAAGCTATCCGAGATCTGGGGCCAGCCGGTGATAGTCGAGAATCGCTTCGGCGGAAACACCATTGTCGCAGCGGAGTTGGTCTGGCGCTCGCCGCCGGATGGGCACACTCTACTCATTCCGGTGGATTCGACGCTGACCATGAACCAGACGCTCTACTCCAAACTGCCCTATGTTCCGTCACAATTTCTGCCTGTCACGATGCTGGTGCAACAGCCCCTGCTTTTGAGCGCCGGGCCCAAAAACCCCAACATCAGAAACCTTGACGGCTTTTTGAAGGAGGTCCGCGCCAACCCAGGCAAGATCAATCTGGCGATTGGGGCGATTGTCACCCAGGTCACGGCCGAGCTGATCAAAACGGCCGGCGGCATTGATTTCACCATCGTGCCGTATCAGGGGAGCCCCCCAACCATGAACGCCATTCTCGGCGGGCAGGTTGATTTTTCCCTCAGCGACATCGGATTTTTCTCAGGCGCCCTGCGCGACGGGAAATTGCGCGGGCTCGCGGTTACCGGCCCGCGTCGCTCACCTGCTTTGCCCGACGTGCCCACCCTCGCCGAAGCCGGGCTGAAGGATGTCTCGGTCACCTCCTGGTTTGGAGTGGTTGCGCCGCCGGGGACACCGGCGGCGGTTATCGCAAAACTCAGCACCGACTTTCGACGTGTCCTGCAAATGCCCGATGTGAAAGAACGCCTGATCGGGCTCGGACTTGAGACTAGCCCGATGACGCCGGACGAATTCGCCGACCGGATCAAGTCCGAGTCAGCGATGTGGGAGCGGGTGATTCGCGCGGCAAACATCAAACTCGACTGATATTGGACACCGCAATGCATTTCTCTGATGAAGATGTTGCCCGCATCCTGAAACTTGTCGACGAAACAACTCGCGACGAAATTGAAGTTGAATGGAACGGCGTGGTGGTGCGTGCGACGCGCACCGGGAAGGGTGCGGTTGCATCGGCGTCACCCCCGGGGGGCGGCGAAAATCGCGGACCGGAGGTCCCAAAGAGCGCGATTGCGCAAGGCTGTGTTGCGGTAACCGCGCCGGTCATGGGCACGATTTACCTCAAACCCGAGCCGGGCAAACCGCCCTTCGTCAGTCAGGGGAGCCTCGTGGCGCACGACGATACGCTTTGCCTCATTGAGGTGATGAAGGTGTTCACAGCCGTAAAAGCCGGACAGGGCGGTGTTGTTGAAAAAATTTTTGTCGAGGATGGCCGGCTCGTCGAGTTCGGACAACCGGTGTTTGCCATAAGGCCGCAATGAAACCGGTTCGTCGGGTGCTCGTCGCCAATCGCGGCGAGATCGCCGTGCGTGTCATTTCGGCCTGCCACAAGCTCGGAATCGAATCTGTCCTTGCAGCCTCCGAGGCTGACCTCGACGCGCTGCCGGCGCGACTGGCCGGGCGAGTCATCTGCATCGGCCCCGCCGCAGCGGCGCAAAGCTATCTTCTCGCTCCTACGATCGTCCACGCCGCGCTGTCCGCGCACTGCGATGCCATTCATCCGGGCTACGGTTTTCTTTCCGAAAACGCCGTCTTCGCCGAATTATGTGAAAAAAACGGCGTCACGTTCATCGGTCCGCGGCCGCAGACCATGCATAACCTCGGTGACAAATTGCGCGCACGTGCTCTGGCCAAGCAGTGCGGCATACCGCTACTGCCGGGATCTTCAAGAGTCGAATCGGCCGTACAGGCCGAAGATCTGGTACGGGACATCGGCTACCCCGTCCTGCTCAAGGCCTCGGCGGGCGGCGGTGGCAGGGGAATGAAGGTAGCCACGGACGCGATCAGCCTGCGCTCCGGCTTTGAGACCGCCACCGCCGAGGCCTTGGCTTCATTTGGCGACGGCACGCTTTTTCTTGAGCGTTTTGTTCCCCGTGCGCGTCACGTCGAGGTGCAGATTCTGGGCGACGGCGAAGGCGGTATCATTCATCTTGGCGAGCGTGACTGCTCGGTACAACGGCGCTACCAGAAAGTCATCGAGGAGGCACCCGCTCCCGCGCTCGCCGCTGAATTGGTGCAGAAAATTCGCGACGCCGCGGTAAGGCTTGCGAACGCAGCCGGTTATCGCAGCGCCGGCACCGTGGAGTTCCTTGTCGATCCGGAAACTGCTCGCTATTATTTCCTTGAGGTCAATACGCGCATCCAGGTCGAGCACCCTGTCACTGAGATGGTCACCGGGATCGATATCGTCGGCGAGCAACTGCGCATTGCCTCCGGAACCGGATTGAGCCAAAGGCAGGACGGCGTGCGCTTCAGCGGGCATGCCATCGAAATGCGCATCAACGCCGAATCCCCCGCGCACGGGTTCCGCCCCTCCCCCGGCAGGATCGCTGCATGGCGCCCCCCCGTAGGATCACACATCCGACTCGACACGCATTGCCATGAAGGATATCTGGTTCCGCCCTACTACGACTCGCTGCTCGCCAAACTGATCGTGACGGGCTGCGATCGGCCGACCGCCATCGAAAACGCAAGGCAGGCATTGGCGAATTTTGTTATCGAGGGTGTGCAAACCACCCTGCCGTTTCTCGAGCGCGTGCTCGCCGAAGCGGCTTTCCACAACGCTGCTCACCACACACGGTGGGCGGAGGAGTTATTACAACAACAAGACGGAGTGCTGGCATGACAGACAACCTATACTTCGTCGACACCACGCTGCGCGACGGTCCCCATAGCCTGTGGGCGCAGAACATCACGGTCGGGATGATGCTGCCTGTCGCCGAACGGCTTGATGAAGCCGGGTTCAAGGGCATAGAGGTTATGGGATCGGGCCACCTAAAAAAATGTGTTCGCGACCTCAAGGAAGATCCGTGGGAAAAACTGAGCCTGCTCGCCGGAAAAATACGCAAGACCCCCATGGGCTTCATGATGCTGCCGAGCGTGACAACCTTTGATGTGACGCCGTTGCCGGTGCTGGAGGCTTACATCAGGTGCCTCGCTGCGCGCGGCATACGACGCTTTCAAGTCATGGAATCATCCAATGACATGGGAAACCGCATTCCGGAGACGGTCGATTACGTGCGAAAGGCGGGCGGCCAGAGTGCGCTTGCGCTCGTCTATTCAATTTCTCCGCGCCATACCGACGCCTACTATGCGCGCAAGGCGCTCGAAGCTGCAAAGCTGCGACCCGAAGTGATATACCTCAAGGATCCAGCCGGGTTGCTGACTCCAGAGCGGACCACCACCCTCGTGCCTGCGCTGCTCGCCGCATTGAAGGACTTTCCCGGTCAGATCGAACTGCACAGCCACTGCACTACTGGCCTTGCGCCGATCTGCTACCTCGAGGCGGTGAAGCTCGGCATACGCATCGTTCACACCGGTATTCCACCCCTTGCCAACGGTGCGGCCCAGCCGTCGGTGTTCAATGTTGCCCGAAACGCGCAGTTACTCGGTTACGCGCCGCAATTGGCGCTGGAATCACTGCGCTCGGTGGGCGAGCATTTCGCGGAAATTGCACGCAACGAAAAAATGCCTGTCGGCGCACCGCTCGAATATGACGTCGAGCAATACCTGCATCACATTCCCGGCGGCGTCATTTCACACCTGCGAAGCCAGGTTGCGCAACTTGGCATGAGCGCGCGCCTGCCCGAAGTGCTGGAAGAGGTGGCCCGCGTCCGCATCGATTTTGGCTATCCGATCATGGTGACGCCGTTTTCGCAGTTTGTAGGGAGCCAGGCTGTGCTAAACATCATGACTGGGCAACGCTATGCCCAGGTATCCGACGAAGTCATCGAATTTGCCCTCGGGCGCTGGGGAAACGAAGCCGCCGAATCCATGGATGCGGGAATCAGGGATCGAATTCTCGACCGCTCACGCGCACGCGAACTGTCCGTCCCACCAGCGGAACCCTCGCTCAAGGACGTGCGAAAACAGCTCGGCGGCGCAAGACTCAGCGACGAAGATTTGATATTGCGGCTGCTTGCGCCCGAGAGCGAAATCGCCACAATGCGCGCCGCTGGCGCGCCACGGCTAGAGTACGCAACCGGGGGAGCCTCATTTGTCAAACTCGTAGCCGCGCTGGCGCGCCGCCGCGATCTACGCAAGGTCTACGTTCGCAGCGGCAATATGGAAGTCACGCTCAGGTAAAGAGTCTGATCAGGCGCGCAAAGCACGGCTTTCCCTTATCCGTGCCCTGCAAATTTCCAAACTCTTGAATCACCTTAACGATGATTTCTACATACACACCGATCTGCCCCTAAGTTAGACTAAGTGTGCGCTTTGAGACGCGCAACCAACAACACAAAATCGGGGAAAACATGCGCACAGCAGTCACGTGGACAGGCGGCAAGGATCATTGGACCAGCAGGAAAGTCGGCGCGGACGAAATCAAGCTGTTCATGTGGCAAAAGCCGGCCAAGGCCGGGGTACCGCACGCCGGCACCGTTCTGTTCGTGCACGGCTCGTCCATGGCCTCGCAACCGACCTTCGACCTGACCGTGCCCGGCCGGCCCTACTCTTCGGTGATGGACTGGTTCCGCGAGCGCGGCTTTGACACCTGGTCGCTAGACAACGAGGGCTACGGCCGCTCGACCAAGACGCGCCCGATCAACTCCGACATCTCCAACGGCGCCGATGACCTGGAGGCTGCCAGCGAATACATCACCAAAACCACCGGCGTGAAAAAGCTGCTGGTCTACGGCATCTCATCGGGCGCCCTCAAGGCCGCGCTGTTCGCGCAGCGCCACCCCGAGCGCGTGGCACGCGTGGCGCTCGACGCCTTTGTCTGGACCGGCGCGGACAGCCCGACCTTGGAGCAACGCAAGAAAAAGCTGCCCGAGTTTATCGCCAAGAACCGCCGCCCCATAGACCGCGCCTTTGTCGAGAGCGTGTTCACGCGCGACCACCCGGACACCGCCGACAAGGCCACGGTCAACGCCTTCGCCGACGCCATCCTGACACTCGATGACTCCATGCCCACCGGCACCTACGTCGACATGTGCTCGAAACTGCCGCTCGTCGACCCGGAGAAAATAAGCGTGCCGTGCATCGTCATGCGTGGTGAATACGATGGTATCGCCAGCTTTAACGACCTCATTGAGTTCTACAAAAAGCTGCCCAACAACGACAAACAGTTCACCGTCATGGCCGGCATCTCGCACGCGAGCTTCCAGCAAAAGAATTACCTCATGGCCTATCACGTGCTGCATTCGTTCTTCACCCAGCCCGAACCCCTGTACCGCGGCTAAGACTGCGGCTTGGGTGCAGTCTTGGGTGCAGTCTTGGGTTCAGACTTAGGCCAAACTGAAGCGGCCCCAATCCGTCATTCTGGGGCCGTGGGGCGCAAGCCGTAGTGACGGGGGAGCGCGCGGATTTCTCCCGCCATTGCAAACGACCGAGTTGCCGGAGGAAGAGAAATGAAAAACATTTCATGCCTGTTTGCCGCCATTGCGCTATGCGCCTGCGCATCGCTGGCACATGCGCAGGCCTGGCCGTCCAGGCCGGTCAGGATCATCGTGCCCTTTTCACCGGGCGGCTTCACTGACGTGGTGGCGCGCATCCTCGGGCAAAAGCTGACTGATTCGTTGGGCCAGCCCTTTGTCATCGAGAACAAAACCGGCGCCGGCTCCACCATAGGCACGGACTACGTCGCCAAATCAAAACCCGACGGTTACACCCTGGTGGTGTTCTCGACCACGCAGGTGAGCAGCCCCTGGCTCTACAAGACGATCCCCTACGATGTGTTCAAGGACTTCACGCCGGTGATGAAGCTGGTCGAGGGCCCCTATGTGCTGATCGCCAATTCCGGCATGCCGGTCAAGTCGGTGGCCGAACTGCTGGCGCTGGCCAAAGCGCAGCCGGGCAAGCTCGATTACGCCTCGTCGGGCAACGGCAGCGCGCAGCACCTGGTCGGCGCGATGTTCGCCACCATGGGCGGCGTGCAAATCAATCACGTGCCCTACAAGGGCAGCGGCCAGGCAATGCAGGATATTGTCGGTGGCCAGGTGCAACTGGGGTTTGTCGGCATGCCCAACGCCCTGCCCTATATCCCCAGCGGCCGGCTGCGCGCCCTCGCCGTGACCACGCGCAAGCGCTCACCCGACCTGCCGGACGTGCCGACCATGGACGAGGCCGGCATCAAGGGCTACGACGCCACCATCTGGCTGGGGCTGCTAGGGCCTGCGGGCCTGCCGCGCGATATCGTCACGCGACTGCAAACCGAAATCACCAAGGCACTCAGTTCACCCGAAACCAAAAAACAAATCCTCTCTGCCGGCGTCGAGGTGAGCATCAGCACCGCAGACGAATTTGCCGCCTTGTTACGCAGCGAGTATGACAAGTGGGGCAAGGTGGTAAAAGCCACCGGG
>Ga0214919_10008840_pt1 | contig 13129 bp, 10 predicted proteins | sample LL1503_MetaG_FD_177994 | JGI IMG/M metagenome (GOLD analysis project Ga0214919, IMG submission 177994) | Freshwater microbial communities from Lake Lanier, Atlanta, Georgia, United States - LL-1503 | ecosystem: Environmental > Aquatic > Freshwater > Lake | place: USA: Georgia | collected...
CAGTGTCGGAAAAGTGCACGGTCTGCGGCGTGTCCGGCGAGAAGGCATTGTCAAACCCCGCCCGCCCCTTGCTCTGGTAAGCACGCAATCCGAACTCGTGTGCCTGGCCTATCATGTGCGAAACCTGCCCCGAAAATGAAAGATTGGTATAGCCGTCTGCATCCGGATTAATCCGCGTCGGGGCGGTTTTCGGCTCGCGCGCAGTGAAACCATTGGTGGCCAATTGCGCGACGTTCAGGCTGAATCGGGTGTCGCCGATTTTGCCGCCATAGCCGCCGGACACGCCGCGCGTGCCGTGCTCGCCCACCGTGGCCTGCATCTCGCCACGCGGGTCGCCAAGGCCACGCTTGGTGAAAATCTGAATCACACCGCCCACCGCATTGGCACCATAGAGTGCAGAAACGTTGCCGCGCGCGATTTCGACGCGCTCGATCTGGCCGAGCATTATCTGTCCGAGCTGCGCGGCACCGCTGGTGGCCGATCCGACCCTGATGCCGTCAATAAGGATCAGCGACGAGGTGCTGCTGCCGCCGCGCATGAACACCGAGCCGGTGGTGCCGATGCCGCCGTTTTGCACGAACTCCAGCCCGGCCTCGCGCTTGAGCAATTGGATCAAGTCGGTGGCCTGGGACTCGCGGATTTCCTTTTGCGTGATGACCGAGGTGTGCGGGATCGCCTCGTCAAGCTGCTGCTCGATACGACCGGCGGTGACGACCACGGCTTCGGCGGGTTTTTCCTGTGCCATGCCCGCTGAGGGCGACATGGCCGTGACTGCGAAAACAACGAACGAAAAGATCCCCAAAATAATGCGCTGCATGTGCTGCTCCCTGTGCTGGCCAGCATCCCCGCAGGCCCAGGCTTGATTAAAGCAAAGGGAGAACACCATCGATGGGTGGAAACGCGCACGGGATCCTGCCGCCAAAAAACCTGACGGGGCAGGGCAAACCGGGAACGTTCACACAAACCGACAGCCGCCTCCCGCGACCGCTTCAATCGGTTTTCTGGCCGGTCTCCGGGCTGGCAAGTCTTGATGCGCCCGCCTTCCCGCGGCCTTGGGGCCGCAGTGGCTTGAGATCGGCAAAGGATCTCATGGAGCGCACCCGCACTTGCTTACCGTTGCGGGGGCAGCACAGGTTGCCGGAGCTTGCGTGTTGCGTACTGCTCCGGATCCTGTTTCCCGTTTCACCCGCATCACACCATGCAATGCGGACACCAAAAAACGTGGGACATTATAGACTGCGCCTCAGCATATCGTGCGCGCCGTACGAAAGCCTACTTGTGCTTGAACGACGCTTTGCGCTTTTCGACAAAAGCGGACATGCCTTCCCGCTGGTCTTCCGTGCCGAACAGCGAGTGGAACATGCGGCGCTCGAAGAGCATGCCTTCATTGAGAGGGCCCTCGTAGGCGCGGTTGACCAACTCCTTGACCATCATCACCGAAGGCAGCGAAAAATCGCAGATCTGTGTCGCTGCGGCCATCGCCTCATCCAGCAGCTTGTCGGCCGCCACCACGCGCGACACCAATCCTGCGCGCTCCGCCTCTGCGGCATCCATCATGCGGCCGGTCAGGCACAAATCCATCGCCTTGGCCTTGGACACGGCACGCGGCAGGCGCTGCGTGCCACCCGCGCCCGGAATAATGCCAAGCTTGATTTCCGGCTGGCCGAATTTTGCCGAGTCGGCGGCAATGATGAAATCGCACATCATCGCCAGCTCGCAGCCGCCGCCCAGCGCATAACCCGCGACGGCGGCTATCACCGGCTTTCTCACCCGGCGCAGGGACTCCCAGTTGCGTGTGATGTAATCGCTTTTGAAAACATCCATGTAGGTCCAGTCCTTCATGGCGCCGATATCGGCGCCAGCGGCAAAGGCCTTTTCACTGCCGGTGATGATCATGCAAGCGATGGCCTCATCGGCGTCGAACTTGAGCAGCGCATCACCCAGTTCGCTCATCAGCTGATCGTTCAGTGCATTGAGCTGCTTCGGACGGTTGAGGGTGATGAAGCCGATACGACCGCGCGTTTCGACGAGAATGTTTTCGTAGGACATTATTGCTCCGGTCAGTGCTGGGTCAGTGCTGGGAAAAATTCGGTTTTCGCAGGTGGTGCAACCGCGAAGCCGGCCTTATGTGCCACGCACGGCGCCAAGGGTTTCGCGCGCGGCTGTACCGAGCATGATCGTATCCATGCCCACCGCCACCAGCGTGTAACCCTTGGCGATATAGGCCCTGGCGAGCTCCGCGCTGCCGGCATAAATGCCCAACTGGCGGTTGCTTTCCCGGCACCCCTCGGTGATGCGCTCAATTGCGGCAACAACACCCGGATTAGTCACCAGACCGGTTAAGTCGAGGCTTGCCGATAAATCGTAAGGACCGACAAACACGGCATCAACACCCGGCACGGCGCAGATGGCGTCAATATTTTCGACCCCGATCTTGTGCTCCACCTGCACCACAACCACCGTCTCTTCATTTGCCTGGTAAAGATACTCGCGCATGCCGTGGCCATAGCCCTGTGCGCGCACGATGCCGACCCCGCGCGTGCCCACCGGCGGATATTTGGCGTGGCGGACAATTTGCTCGGCCTGCCCGGCGGTGGTCACTTGCGGCACAACAATGCCGGTCGCGCCGGTGTCGAGCGCCCGCTTGATGGTTCCCTCGCCGTCATCGGCAACGCGGATCAGGCAAGGCACGCGCGCCGCCTGGATCAGCGTTTGCGCATCGCGCAGCGTCAGCGGCGCATGCTCGGTATCGATGAACAGCCAGTCATACCCGGCCATGGAGAGCAACTCGCTCACATCGGTCGATTGCAGCGTGACGATAGTGCCGAGCAAAAGCTCACCGCGACGCAAACGTTCGGCAAACGACAGGTTCATGATTTCTCCATATTGGCTTTTGTGGAAATACCCAGCTTGTAAGCGCCCAGGGGCAAGACATCTGCAAGCTTGATACGCGCCCGGTCAGGCTCGACCTCGGTCAGCGCAACCGTCTCGCGAAGCGTGGCGCGACTGCGTTCGGTGAGTTGCTGGTACTGACGCGTGGCATCACGCTTCCATGCCAGTTCTTCGTCGCTCAGCAGCCGCAGCACGCGCGCCGGCATGCCCACCGCCAGCGTGCGCGCCGGCACCTTCATGCCGGCCTTGACAAAGGCCAGGGCACCGACAAAGGCCGACTCGCCGATTTCAGCGTGATCGTTGATCACCGCGTGCATGCCCACCTTGGCGTTGCGGCAGATGCGCGCGGCGTGGATGATCGCGCCGTGGCCGATGTGCCCGTCCTCTTCGATCACCGTGTCCTCGCCCGGAATACCATGCACGATGCACGCGTCCTGGATATTGGCGCCGGCTTCGATGACGATGCGGCCAAAATCGCCGCGCAGGCTGGCGCAGGGGCCGACATAGACGCCGGCGCCAAGAATCACATCACCGATCAGCACGGCGCTCGGATGCACATAGGCCAGCGGGTGCACGACCGGCGTGATGCCATCTATGGAGTAGACCTTGACCATGCGAACTTGCCCTTTGAAGCGATTGTGCTGCCGTGCTGCCGTGCAACCGTGTTGTGCTTGAGTGACCGCGGGGAATTTTACGCCACTATCCTGCGCCGCTATCGGACGCGCCTACTTGAGAACACGCTCCAGCCAGGGCACCACCACCTGGCTGAAAATGCGCGTGTCGGGCCAGTCGCGATTGCGTCCGATATGGCCGCCCTCTGGATTGACCCAGGCCTCCTTGGGCGAACCGCTGCGCAGCAGCGCATACAAGTCCTCGATCGGCACCTGGCTGTCTTTCTCGCCGTTGACCAGCAACATCGGCGCGGACGGCTTGTCCAGCCAGCCCGCGGTCTTGAGCGACATGCGCGGGCCGTAGGCGAGGAACTCCTCCAGGGTGTTGGCGCCGTAAACGCTGGCGCGGGCGGCGAACAGGTCGAACAGGTATTCGCGCGTGCCCAAGGCCTTGGTCTGCCACTCACGTGAAAAATAAACGTCAACCGGCCCGCCCCAAACGACAGTGCCGCGCAGTCGGTCTTTTTCGGTGAAGCCCATTCGCGCCGCCCAGTGCCCGCCCCAGGAAACGCCCATGAAACCGATGCGCTTGGCGTCCACGTCCTTGCGCGTCGCCAGGTAATCGAGCACGCGCGAATACATGCGCTCGGCGCCGACATCAATCAGCATGGTCGACTCGCCGTTGCCGGGCATGTCGAGCGCGATATAGCCGAGCCCCGCGCTGATGTAACCCGGCCCGTATTGCTCGACAACATATTCCTTGTAGCTGTCGAGGCCGCCCACGCTCATCACCACCGGTGCCGGCTTTCTCGCCTTTTCACCTTTTCCAAGCGGGGCGGGAGGCGGCAATTGCAGGTAAGCGACGATTTCCTTGCCCTCAAACGGAATGCGTACCACCTCGATCGCCGGTTTGGCGAGGCGCGCGTAAGCGCGAAACGCCTCGGTCGCGCGCCGGTGGGCCGCGCGCTTGCCCTCGGAATTTTGCGTCGGCCACGCACCAAAACTGAAATAACGCCACGCCGCCAAATAGGCTTCGCGCGCCTGCAGTGGCTTTGCCGTCTCGTTCAGCCTGGCGTGGGTGAAATGCTTGTCGCCCTGCTGCACCCACGAGCGCGCCCACTCGTCGCGATCAAGCGAGTTGATGCGCGACAGGACCTCGCGCACCTCTTCGCGATCGTAGCCGGTCATCGGATAGGCGTTGCGATTGACCCTGTCCTGCACCGCGTCCTTGAGCTCGGGCCAGGTGCGCTGCTGCGCGATCTGCGCGGATACCCCGCCAGACAGCGCGGCGGCAAACGAAATGGCGATGACGGCCAGAAAACGCGGCAATGCAAGCATGGTGCCCTCCCTTTTTTGTGTCGTTTTATTGCGTCGTTCCAGTATCGCAGACGGGCATCGTGGCTGGAACAGTGTGCCCCGCGCACGCACGGCGTGCCCAGGGTGCACGATGGTGCCCGATGCTTTTATGCTTCATTTTAGCAGCCTGAGCTTGGCGCGCGCTGTTGTAAAATGCCGCATCAACGCGCGCCGCTTCGCACGCTCCGTTCCGAGCCCCCATGTCCAATCCTCCCGCCAAACCCAAAACACCCAGTGCAGAAACGCCGCACGCCGGCAATTTCATCCGCAGCATCGTCGACCACGACCTCGCCGCCGGCACCTACGCGGCCAAGCGCTGGGGAGGCAAACCCGGGCCGGCGAAAGACCACGAAGCCGCCCCGCCTGACGCGGCAAAGATCCGCACGCGCTTTCCGCCCGAGCCCAACGGTTACCTGCACTTTGGCCACGCCAAATCGATCTGCCTCAACTTCGGCCTGGCGCGCGATTACGGCGGCGTCTGCCACATGCGCTTTGATGACACCAATCCGGAAAAAGAGGAGCAGGAGTACGTCGACGCCATCCTCGACTCGGTCAGGTGGCTGGGCTTTGGCTGGGACTTTGGCGGTGAATCAAACCTGTATTACGCCAGCGATTACTTTGACTTCATGTACGAGGCGGCCGAATACCTGGTCGGTGCCGGCCACGCCTACGTCGATCGCCAGAGCGCCGAGGAGATGCGCGTCAACCGCGGCACGCTGACCGAGCGCGGCAAGGATTCGGTTTGGCGCGGCAAGCCGGCGGCCGAACACCTCGCGACCCTTCGTGAAATGCGCGCCGGAAAACACGCAGAGGGCAGCATGGTGCTGCGCGCAAAAATCGACATGGGCTCGCCCAACATCAACCTGCGCGACCCGGCCATCTACCGCATACGCAAGGCCAGGCATCACCGCACCGGCGATGCCTGGGGCATTTATCCGATGTACACCTTCGCCCATCCGATCGAGGACGCGCTCGAGCGCATCACCCACTCGATCTGCACCCTGGAGTTCGAGGATCAACGCCCGTTCTACGACTGGCTGCTGGCGAAGCTGGCAGAGGTTACGACCGCGCCCGATGGAACGCGGGTGGGCGGCCTGCTGGCCGCGCCGCTGCCGCATCAATACGAGTTCGCGCGCCTCAACCTGAGCTACGTTGTGCTATCCAAGCGCAAGCTCATCCAGTTGGTGGAAGAGAAACATGTCGACGGCTGGGACGACCCGCGCCTGCCGACCCTTCTGGGCGCCCGCCGCCGCGGCTACACGCCCGAGGGCTTTCGCCACTTCGCCGAACGCATCGGCGTGTCCAAGTCAGACTCCTGGATTGACTACTCGGTGCTCGAGGAATGCATGCGCGATCACCTCAACGAGATCGCGCCGCGACGCGTCGCGGTGCTCGACCCGGTGCGCCTGGTCATAGAAAATTATCCCGAAAACGGCGAGGAGTGGTGCGAAGCGCCGCATCATCCGCAAAAACCCGAATGGGGCAGGCGCAGCCTGCCGTTTTCGCGTGAACTGTGGATAGAGCGCGAGGACTACATGGAGGTCCCGTCCAAGGGTTACTTCCGCCTGTTCCCGGGCAACAAGGTGAGACTGCGCTACGGTTTTGTCATCGAATGCACCGGTTACGACCAGGCCAGCGACACCGTGCGCTGCACTTATCACGCCGATTCCAAGTCGGGCACGCCCGGTTCGGACAACTACAAGGTCAAGGGCAACATCCACTGGCTTAGCGCCAAACATGCCCATGCGGCCGAGGTGCGCCTTTACGACCGCCTGTTCACCGCGGCACACCCCGGCGCCGCAGACCGCGACTTCCTGCTCGAGCTCAATCCGGCATCAAGCAAGGTCATCCAGGCGCAACTTGAACCGGCGCTAAAGGATGCCGCGCCGGGCGAGCGCTTCCAGTTCGAGCGTCACGGTTATTTTGTCGCAGACCTGAAGGACGCCGGAAAATTCAACCGCACCGTCACCCTCAAGGACACCTGGAAAAAATAAGTAACCCCCCTGAAAAGCCCGCCTGGCGCGGGTTTCCATCTTTTTCGCCTTCGCTGGCGACCATCCACAAACGCCTGAAAGCCTCTTTTTTGAGCGCCAAACCCCTGAATGTGGCAACATAGCTACCCCCGGAGCCGCCGCGGGGTTGCAAAGATGTCAAACCGCCAGGGAGCGGCTCTCCCCAAGGCAAACATAAGGAGTATCTGAGTTGCAGGAAATCATGAAATTTCTTAAAAGCAGCGGCGAAAAGCTCGACTCCGAAATCGCCGCCGGTACAGGACTCTCCCTCGCCAACGTGCGTGCACGCATGCTCGAGCTGTCGGCCAAGGGTGAGGTAATCATGTGCCACTCCATCCGCTACAACGACGGCAAAAAAGTTGAAGGCATGCTGTGCCGCGTTGCCGGTTACATTCCCCCAGTCGGCCCAGGCCGCAAATCCAAGGCGCAACCGGTCAGCAACTAACCGGCCTCTGCAAAAAAAGACAGGCTCAGCCTGTCTTTTTTTTTGCCCACACCGACTGTAAAAATCCGCGACAATCGTCACTTCAACCCGGTGGCGCGCACCCCGCGCTTGCGCGCAACACCCTCCCGAGAGCAACACTTGACCACTGCCGCCCCCCAATCCTTCGCCGCACTGCGCCTGCCCGGCTATCGCGCCTATTTCATCTGCGGCGCGCTGGCGATGATGGCCGACAGCATCGAGCACGTGATCAGCTACTGGATCATTTTCGAAAAATTCCGCTCGCCGGCACTGGGCGGTTTCGCCATCCTCGCGCACTGGCTGCCATTTTTGTTTTTCTCGGTCTGGTCCGGCGCCCTTGCCGACCGCTACGACCCGCGCCGCCTGATCCAGTTCGGCATGTGCTGCTTCATGGCGGCGTCGCTGGGCTGGGGTTATTTTTTCATCACCGACACGCTGCAACAATGGCATGCGATGGTGCTGCTGGTGCTGCACGGCTTTGCCGGCGTGTTCTGGCACCCCGCGGCGCAGCTGCTGATCCACGACATCGTCGGCCCGGCGCAACTGCAGTCGGCGGTGCGCCTCAACGCGACGGCACGCTATCTCGGCCTGTTGTTCGGCCCGGCGGTGGGCGGCGCCATCCTGCTGATTTTCGGCGCCTCGTACGGCATCGTGCTCAACGCGCTGATCTACCTGCCCTTTGTGATCTGGCTGTGGAAAGCGCCCTACGGCCCGCGCTTTCGCAAGGAAGCTGCGCCCGCGGTTCCCACAGCACGCGCCGTGCGCGGCCTGGCCGATGTAGTTGCCACAGTGCGCGAAATCAGCGGACACCCGGTGATCGTGCCAATGATCCTGCTCGCCGGCCTTGCATCGCTCTTTGTCGGCAACGGCTACCAGCCGCAAATGCCCGAGTTCGCCCACGACCTGGGGCACAAGGACGCCGATTTCTCCTACACCATGCTGCTCGCCGCCGATGCGGCCGGCGCGCTGACCGCCGGCCTGCTGCTCGAGAGCCGCAGCCTGCTGCCGGCGCGTGCGCGCACCGCCTGCATCCTCGCCCTGCTCTGGTGCTGCGCCATAGGCGGCTTTGCGCTGGTCAAGCTTTACCCGGTGGCGCTGCTGCTGCTGTTCGCCGTGGGCTTTCTCGAGCTGTCCTTCAACGCCATGGCGCAGACCCTTGTGCAGTTGCACGCACCGGCGCACCTGCGCGGCCGCGTCATCGGGCTGTACATCCTGTCCAGTCTTGGCATGCGCGCCTTCAGCGGCGTCACCATAGGCATCGCCGGCGGCTTTATCGGCATCCACTGGTCGCTGGCGCTGTCGGCGATGGTTTTGTTTACAATCATCGCGGTACTGCTTTCGTTCACCATAAAAAGGGCCGCGGCAACGGGCTGATCGCGTTTCACCCGGCGCACCGCCCCCGACGCAACAAGGAGGAAGAATGCTCACCGGCGACATGCTGCGGCGCTCGGCAGCGCGCTTTCCGGACAAGCCGGCGATCATCCGCGACGGCGTCCGGCTCAGCTACAGCGAACTTAACGGCCAGGCCAACCGCTTCGCCCATGCCTTGCTCGCCCTCGGCCTGCCCAAGGGCGCCAAGCTGGCGATCATTTCGCGCAACCTGCCCGAATACGGCGTGGTGTTTTTTGGCGCCGCCAAGTCAGGCCTGGTGCTGGTGAATGTGTCGCTGCTGTACTCACCGGACGAACTCGAATACGTGCTCAACAAGTCCGACAGCGAGGCGCTGGTGTTTGACGCCGCCTTCGCCGACAAAGTCGCGGCGGTGCGCGGCCGCTGCCCGAAAATAAAGACACTGGTTTGCATCGGCGCGGCAGACGGGGCGACGCGCCTCGAGGACTTCATTGCCGCGCAGGCCGCGACCGAACCGGCCGTAGCGATGGAAGAGACCGACGCCTTTTGCATGACCTACACCGGCGGCACCACCGGCCGGCCCAAGGGCGTGCTGTGCAGTCATCGCGCGCGCACACTCACAGCGCACACCGTTGCACTTGAAGAGGCGCTGGATGAGCGTGACGTTGTCGCCATCGTCACGCCGCTATTTCATGTCGCGGCACTGAACATCATGTTCCAGCCGGCCGTATTGGTGGGCGCCACCTGCACGCTGGTGACGCCCTGGTCGGCCGACACGTTCATGGAAACCGCGGCGCGCGACGGCGTGACGGCGGCCTTCATGGTGCCGACCCAGGCCAATATGCTGGTGTCTAGCCCGAATTTTGACGCCACCAAACTCGCCACCTGGCGCAAGCTTTCTTTCGCCGGCGCACCCATGCCCGACTGGGTGCAGGTCGAGCTGAAAAAACGCCTGCCGCAACTGCTGCTGACGCAGATTTACGGCCAGTCTGAAATGGGCGTGCTCACCTCGCTGCGCGACTGGCATCTGCCGGCCAAACTCGGCTCGGTGGGGCGGCAGGCCTACAACGTCGAAGTGGCGCTGTTCACCCCCGAGGGCAAGCCGGTGGCTTCGGGCGAACTCGGCGAGATCGGCAGCCGCGGCGACAACCTCATGCTCGAGTACTACGGCGAACCGGAGCAAACTGCGGCCTTTTTCAAACACGGCAATGGCTGGGGTCTCACCGGCGACGTCGGCATCATGGACAAGGAGGGCTTCATCACCCTCGTCGACCGCGCCAAGGACATGCTCATTTCCGGCGGCGAGAACGTCTACCCGAAGGAAATCGAGGACATCATTTTTCAACTCGAGGCGGTGTCCGAATGCGCCGTGTTCGGCGTGCCCGACGCCAAGTTTGGCGAACTGCCGGCGGCCTATATTTCGCTCAAGGCGGGCGCAACGCTGAGCGAAGCGCAAGTCATCGAACATTGCCGCACACGCCTGGCTGAATTCAAACGCCCGCGCAACGTGAAATTCGTCACCGAGTTCCCTAAAACCCCCATAGGCAAGATACAAAAAAACATTCTTAAAGAGCCCTACTGGAAAAACAGGACAAAACGCATATGAATCCCGCTCCCTACGAAAAATATTCCAGCCTGCAACTCAGGCGCCACCCCGAGGGCATTCTCGAGATCATCATGGGTGCGCCGGGCAAACTGTCCACGGCCGATCACGCCATGCACGGCGAGCTGTCAACGATCTGGCGCGACATCGACACCGATGCCGCGGTGCGCGTCGCCATCATTCGCGGCGAGGGCAAGGGTTTTTCCGCCGGCGGTGACCTGCAACTGGTTGAGGACATGGCGAACGACTTCGCTGTGCGCTCGCGCGTCTGGCGCGAGGCGCGCGACCTCGTCTACAACGTCATCAACTGCTCCAAGCCGATTGTCTCGGCCATGCACGGGCCGGCGGTGGGTGCCGGCCTTGTGGCCGGCCTGCTCGCCGACATTTCCATCGCCACAAAGACCGCGCGCATCATCGACGGCCATACGCGCCTGGGCGTGGCCGCGGGCGACCACGCCGCCATCGTCTGGCCGCTGCTGTGCGGCATGGCCAAGGCCAAGTACTACCTGCTGTTGTGCGAGCAGGTCAGCGGTGAAGAAGCCGAGCGTATCGGCCTGGTGTCGCTCGCCGTGGACGAAGCCGACCTGATACCCAAAGCCTTCGAAGTGGCGACCCGACTCGCCAAGGGCTCGCAGACCGCCATACGCTGGACCAAGCACAGCCTGAACAACTGGCTGCGTCTTGCCGGCCCGACCTTCGATACGTCGCTCGCCCTCGAATTCATGGGTTTCTCCGGGCCCGACGTGAAGGAAGGTGTCGCCTCGCTGCGCGAACGGCGCGCACCCAACTTCGACCCGAACTGCCCGTTCTAGCAGCCCGCCTTATACGCCCTGCACGCCATCCACGCCAAACACGCCCTACAATAAGGAGCCGCACCATGGATCTCGGAATCTCCGGACAAACCGCGCTGGTGCTGGGCGGCACGCAGGGCCTCGGTCTCGCCTGCGCGCAGGCGCTCGCAGCAGCCGGGGTGCGTGTGCTCGCCAACGGCCGTTCTGCCGCGGCATGGGAGGCGGCACGTGACACGCTGCCCGGCGCAAGCTTTGTACAGGGCGACCTGGGCAAATCCGCGGAGCGGCTGCGCATCATCTCGATCGCCGAAAAACTTGGCCCGGTGTCCATCCTGGTCACCAACGCCGGCGGACCGCCCACGGGCCAGTTCGAGGAACTCAGCTCGGAGCAATGGCGCGCCGCCTTCGAAACCAACTTTCTCGGCATCCTGGAGATCACCCGCGCGCTGCTGCCGGGCATGCGCGCCCGCCGCTACGGCCGCGTCATCAATGTCACCTCCTTCGTCGTGAAAGAGCTCTACCCGAACATGTCGCTGTCCAATTCCTTTCGCGTCGGCCTGACCGGCGCAATGGGTTCGATCGCACGCGAGTGCGCACGCGATGGCGTCACCATCAACGGCATCCTTCCGGGCCTCATGGACACGGGCGCGCTGCAGCGGGTGTTCCGCGACCGCGCCGGGCGCAGCGGTGAAACCGAAGCGCAAATCCGCCAGAGCATGGCGCAAAGCGTGCCGATGCAACGCCTGGGCACGGCCGCCGATTTCGGCCCGATCTGCGCCTTTCTTGCCTCGCGCCACGCCGATTACATCACCGGACAAAACATCTGCATCGATGGCGGCCTGACCAAGAGCGTCATCTGAGTCTTTTCGGAGCATCATCTGAAAACCGCAACGCGGGCCGCTTGCATCGCCAGGCTTTGCTCAACTGAGCTTACCTTCGGTTACCATGGGCTACTGTGGTGCAATAACATGAAACATGAGGGCACGCGCACACGCGAACACAAGCACACGAGCGCCGACGTCCCTGTCAAGATGGTCACCACAAGCACCGTCATCACGACCATGCCGCACCACGCTATTCTGAGGAGGAATTCAATGCTTTTCACCCATCCCGCCGCGCTGTCGCGCTTTGCCTGCACAGCCCTTTGCACACTGCTCGTCGCCGCCCTCCCGCTCAGCGCCGGCGCGCAATCGGCCTATCCGAACAAACCCATTCGCATGATCGTGCCACTGGCCGCGGCCAGCGCCGTGGACAATGCGGCGCGCCTGGTGGCGCAAAAAATGTCTGACAGCATGGGCCAGAACATCGTCATCGAGAACATCCCCGGCGCCTCCGGTCTGATCGGCACAGAACGGGTGGCCAAAGCCGCGCCCGACGGTTACACCATAGGCGGCTTCAACGACAGCATCATGACCATGCTGCCCAATCTGAACCCGAAGTTAAATTGGGACATCCTGCGTGACTTCGAACCCGTTTCGCTGGTGGGCACCATCGAATGGGGTCTCGCCGTGAGCAATGATGCGCCCTACAAAAACGCCGCAGACCTCATCGCGGCGGCCAAGGCCAACCCGGGCAGGATCAACTACGCCTCCGGCGGCAACGGCAGCCCGCAGCACATCGCCATGGCCTTGTTTGCCAGCACCGCGGGCATCAACATGACGCATATCCCCTACAAGGGTGCGACCCAGGCGGCACTCGACGTCGCCGCCGGCCAGGTGCCGGTGACCATGCAAGGCATAGGCACGGTGGCGGCGCTGATCCGCGGCGGCAAGCTGCGCCTGCTCGGCGTGGGCACCAGGGGACGGCTGCCCGCATTCCCCGCGGCGCCGACGCTATCCGAATCGGGCCTTCCGGGCTTCGAGTTCAATTCCTTTTTTGCCATCACCGCACCTGCCGGGACGCCCAAGGACATCGTCGCGCGTCTGAACGCAGAAATCGTCAAGGCGCTGGCCGATCCGGACGTGCGTGAAAAACTCACCGCGCTCGGCTTCACCATTCGCGGCACCTCGCCAGAAGAACTCAACAGCGTCACCCGAGCCCAACTGGCCAAG
>Ga0214919_10008841_pt1 | contig 13128 bp, 9 predicted proteins | sample LL1503_MetaG_FD_177994 | JGI IMG/M metagenome (GOLD analysis project Ga0214919, IMG submission 177994) | Freshwater microbial communities from Lake Lanier, Atlanta, Georgia, United States - LL-1503 | ecosystem: Environmental > Aquatic > Freshwater > Lake | place: USA: Georgia | collected 2015-03-15
TTCGGCTGCCTGTGCTGCTGCGGGACCGGTTGTGTCACTGGGCAGCGGCAGTTCGGTTGTGAAGAAAAAGTGGGCGAAACCCGCGCGTGGAGCGATTACCCGGAAAAGTCGCGCCTCAACCGCAAAAAAGCGTGTGGTGCGTGCCGAGCCCCCCGTACGGCCCTCGGTCGGTCAGCTTGCCGGACTGCACGACGACCGCGACGCGCTGAATCTGAAGTCCAGCGCCGTGCTGGTGATGGACCAGGACACCAAAGAAGTCCTATTCCGTAAAAATGACCAGGTGGTGCTGCCGATCGCTTCATTGACCAAGCTGATGACCGGTGTGTTGATCAGCGAAGCCCAGCTTTCCTTGGATGAGCCCATTGTCATTAGCCAGGATGACGTCGACACCGAAAAGGGCAGCCACTCCCGCCTGGGTGTGGGCACGGAGCTTAGCCGTGGCGAGTTGTTGCATCTGGCTTTGATGTCCAGTGAAAACCGTGCCGCCCATGCGCTGGGCCGCACCTATCCGGGGGGCCTGGCGCGCTTCGTCGGTTTGATGAACCAGAAAGCGGCCTCGCTGGGCATGCGCGACACCTCCTATGTCGAGCCGACCGGTTTGTCCAGCAACAACCGCTCCAGCGCTAAAGACCTGGCCACCTTGGTTAACTACGCCTACGGCGATCCGACTCTGCGCGAACTGTCAACCTCCCCCGGTTACCAGGTGTGGGTCGGCAGCAAGGTGCTGCAGTACAAGAACACCAACCGGTTGGTGAAAAATCCCGACTGGGATATTGGCCTGCAAAAGACCGGCTACATCAGCGAGGCAGGTCAGTGTCTGGTGATGCAAACCAAAATCGCCGGGCGCAAGCTGATCATGGTGTTCCTGGATTCGGCCGGCAAACTGAGCCGTATTGCTGATGCCGAGCGCATGCGGCGATGGCTGGAGGGCTCACTGACCGTGCCGTCCAAAACCGGCCCAGTGGCCACTGCCTGGCCGGCGCGCGACCAGGGGCTGCCCCGCATCAACTAGGCCTGTCACCGCCTGTGCTTGGCGAACGCTTCAGGGGTTCATGCCATACCGGTATGGCCCAAGCTGTGTGAAATGGACTCTGCGGTGGCGCGCAGAACAGTGAGCCAGCGGTCGTCCATGCGCCCGGACGGTGCTGAAATCGACAAGCCCGCCACCAAGTGGGATTGGTCATCGTAGACCCCGACCGCCAGGCAGCGCACACCCAACTCCAGCTCTTCATTGTCGGTGGCGAATCCGTGTTGTTGAACCACGCTCAGCGCACGCTCTAGCGCTGCAGGCTCACGGATGCTGTTGACCGTGTGCCCCGGAAGCCCGGTTCGCAGGGCGTAATTCCGCACCTGTTGCACCCCATCATGGGCCAGAAACAGCTTGCCCACCGAGGTCAGGTGCAAGGGCGCCCGTCCGCCGATGGCGCGCACCACCTGCATACCCGATCGTTCGCTGTAGGCGCGCTCGATATAGATGATCTCGTCACCCTGGCGCACGCTCAGGTTCACCGGTTGTTCAATGACATCGTGCAGAGCGCGCATAGGCCCCAGCGCGGCATCTCGCACATTCAGCCGCCCCTTAACGACATTGCCCAGTTCCAGCAGGCGCATACCCAAACGGTAGGTGCCCGGCTGGGCGCGGTCGACGTAGCGACCGATGACCAGGTCATTCAGGATACGGTGCGTGGTGGAGGGATGCAGTCCCGCCGCTGCGCTGATGTCCTTGAGCGACATGGACGACTCGGTCGACGCGAGGATATCTATCAGGTCAAAAACCCGCTCAATCACCTGTACCGAGGGGACCGTGGGCCCCGGCAGGGTGCGGGTGTTCATGCGGTATTGGCCAAGCTGGCACGCGCTGCATCGGCGCCTGTAAATGGTCGCCAGTGGCCCTCAAGAAGCAACTCAAATGGGCCGAAGCGAACCTTGTAGTCCATTTTGCTGCTTTGTGCGATCCAATAGCCCAAGTAGACGTGGCGTAGTTGTAACTCACGCGCCTGCTCGATCAGCCATAGCACGCCATACGTGCCGTAGCTGGCTTTGTCGGCGGGGTCGTAAAAGGTGTAGACCGCCGACAAGCCGTCGTCCAGTACGTCCACGATAGAGACCATTTTGAGCACGCCACTGCTGCCTTCCGGTGCGGGTTCCCGGAACTCGATGAGCCGCGAATTCACGCGGCTTTGCAGCAAAAACTGGATGTACTGCGCGCGACTGTCCTCATCCATGCCCCCGCCGCTGTGGCGGCTGCGCTGGTAGCGCAGGTAGAGGGCGTAGTGCTCTTCGGAATAACCCAGCTGGACGGCCCGTGCCTGCAGGCTGGCATGCTGGCGGACGGCGCGTTGCTGGCTGCGGTCAGGTTGGAAAGTCGCAGCGGCGACCCGCATGGCCGTGCAGGCTTTGCAGTGATCGCAATACGGGCGGTAGGTGAACATGCCGCTGCGCCGGAAGCCCTTGGCCACCAGTTCTGAATAGGTGCTGTTGTTGATCAGGTGGCTGGGGGTCGCCACCTGCGAGCGGGCCTGCCGATCTACCAGATAGCTGCAGTCGTAATGCGCAGTTGCATAAAACTGCAGCGTTTGCAGCGGAAGGTCTTTCAGGTCAGTCATGGCGTGCGCTGGGCAAAATGTGCTGCCAGTATAGGGCGCTGAATTCCCACTGCAGGGGCGGCTGCAGCGTGGCGGTGCGCAGATGGCGCAGAAACTCGACCCGGCTGATGGGTGCCGCCCCGAGGCTGGCCATATGCCCGGTTTGCTGCTGGCAATCCACCAAAACCACCTCCTGTGCCCGGCACAGCGCCACCAGGGCTGCCAGGGCGACTTTGGAGCCGTTGGTCTGGTTGGTGAACATGGATTCTCCGAATACCGCCCGACCGAGTGCGACGCAATACAGACCGGCAACCAGTGTGCCGTCGATCCAGACCTCGACACTGTGCGCAAGACCCGCGCGGTGCAATTCGGCATAGGCTTCGACCATGGCGGGGACAATCCAGGTGCCGGGCTGGCCCTTGCGTGCCGTCTGTGCGCAGCGGCGGATCACCGCCTCAAACGCCGTGTCAATGCGCACGGCGCAATCCGGATTTGCCACAAATTTACGCAGATGCTGTTGCAGCGAGCGGTGCAAGCGGAATTCTGCCGTGCGAAGCACCGTGCGGGGGGCCGGGCTCCACCACAAAATCGGCTGGTCGTCGTTGAACCAGGGAAAAATGCCGTGCGTGTAGGCGCGCTGCAAGCTCTCCACGTCGAGCGCGCCGCCTGCCGCCACGAGGCCGGGTGCTGGCGCATCCGGGCCCCAGGCCGCATCGGGAAATGCATCGCCAGGTTGTAGCCAGGGCAAATGGGGTTCGGACATGGGGGACGGTTCACGTTGGCGCCGGTCGCAGCGGCAGCGGCAACCGACGTGCGCATGGTACTGCCGTCATCGCTGCGGCCCGCAAAAAGGGTGCCGGTTAGAATCAGCGGGTCGGGGCGTAGCGCAGCCTGGTAGCGCATCTGGTTTGGGACCAGAGGGTCGTGAGTTCGAATCCCACCGCCCCGACCATCTTTCTACAATGCCAAAGCCGTGTCTTTGGCATTTTTGTTCCTCCCTACACCCCGCAACTGCCCGTAGCTCAGTTGGATAGAGCAACAGCCTTCTAAGCTGTAGGTCACAGGTTCGATTCCTGTCGGGCAGGCCAGTGTTCTACCCGTGCGGATCCGGTTGTGCGCTGACGACCGGCATACCCAGTCCCAGCCAGCGCAGCGCGCTGCCGCCTAGCGCGGCGGTATTTCCGGTGCTCAGCAGGCGGGTCGTGCCCGCGATGCCCTGCGGTAGCAGCAGCCCGGCCTGTTCCAGGACCCGCCTGGTTTGCTGGCTGACTGGCGGCCCTGCTTCCAGCAGCGTGGTGTGTGGGCCCACCAGGTTTTGCAGCAGGTCGCCGACCAGGGGATAGTGTGTACAGCCCAGAACCAGTTGGTCGATCTGACCGTCCATGGCACCAAACCCGCCCATAGCCTGCACATAGCGCGCGCACAGTAACTCCGCCGTGCCGGCCTCACCGCTCTCAATCGCGCCGGCAAGACCATCACAGGCTTGCAAGACAAAGCGTGCTTGTCCTTGCAGCTTGTCCAGCAGGGTCTTGAATTTGGCGCTTTGCAGTGTGCTGCGGGTCGCCATGACGCCCACCACCTTGGTTCGGCTGGCAGCGGCTGCGGGTTTGAGCGCAGGCTCCACGCCGACGATGGGAAGCGAAGGCCAGCGTTCGCGCAGCGTGTGGATCGCCGCAGCCGTGGCGGTATTGCAGGCTACCACCAGGGTTTTGACGCCGTGCTGCGCGACCAGGTAGTCCGCCACGCGCAGGGCGCGGGCGTTCACGTAGTCGTCCGTGCGCTCGCCATAGGGTGCGTGGGCGGCGTCGGAGAGGTAGACGAAGTCTTCCTGCGGGAGTTCCGCGCGCAGGGCGCGCAGCACGCTCAAACCGCCCACGCCGCTGTCAAATACCCCGATGGGGGCAGCAGCGTACGCGCAGCGGCTCACCCGGGTGGCCCTCAGGCGGTGGTCAGCGGGATGGATTTGAATTCGCCGCTGGCGATGCGCTCTTTCCAGATCGCCGGGCCGGTGATGTGGGCGCTGGTGCCGCCGGCGTCGACCGCCACGGTCACCGGCATGTCGACCACATCAAACTCATAAATCGCTTCCATTCCAAGGTCGGCAAAGCCCACGACCCGGGCCTGCTTGATCGCCTTGCTCACCAGGTAGGCGGCACCGCCCACGGCCATCAGGTACGCGCTATGGTGCTTCTTGATGGCCTCTATGGCCACCGGCCCGCGCTCGGCTTTGCCCACCATCGCAATCAGCCCGGTCTGCGCCAGCATCATTTCCGTAAAGCCGTCCATGCGGGTGGCGGTGGTCGGGCCGGCCGGGCCGACAGCCTCGCCTGCAATGGGGTCGACCGGGCCCACGTAGTAAATCACCCGGTTGCTGAAGTCCACGGGCAGGGGCTCGCCTTTGGCCAGCAGGGTTTGTATGCGTTTGTGCGCGGCGTCGCGCCCGGTCAGCATCTTGCCGTTGAGCAACAGGGTTTGGCCGGGCTTCCAACTGGCAACTGCAGCAGGGGTCAGGGTGTTGAGGTCCACGCGCTGGCTCTTCTGGGTGTCGGGCGTCCAATTGACGGCCGGCCAGAGGTCCAGCGAGGGCGGATCCAGGTAGACCGGGCCGCTGCCGTCCATCACAAAATGGGCATGGCGGGTGGCAGCGCAGTTCGGAATCATAGCCACTGGTTTGCTCGCAGCATGGGTGGGGTACAGCTTGATTTTGATGTCCAGTACCGTGGTCAGCCCGCCCAGGCCTTGGGCACCAATACCCAGTGCGTTGACTTTGTCATACAACTCCAGCCGCAGGTTCTCCACCGGGGTGAGCACTGCGCCGCTGCTGGATTTGGTCTGCAGTTCATACATGTCCAGGTCGTCCATCAGACTTTCCTTGGCCATCAGCGCCGCTTTCTCCGCCGTGCCGCCAATGCCAATGCCCAGCATGCCCGGCGGGCACCAGCCTGCGCCCATGGTGGGCACGGTTTTGAGCACCCAGTCGACCACCGAGTCACCCGGGTTGAGCATGACCAGCTTGCTCTTGTTTTCGCTGCCGCCGCCTTTGGCCGCGACGGTGACTTCCAGTTTGTCGCCTGGAACCAGCTCGGTGAAGATCACCGCAGGCGTGTTGTCCTGGGTGTTTTTCCGCAGGAATTCCGGATCAGCCACCACGCTGGCGCGCAAGGTGTTACCGGGGTGCTGGTAGGCACGGCGCACGCCTTCGTTGATGGCATCGTCCAGACTACCGGTGAAGCCTTCCCAGCGCACATCCATGCCGACTTTCAGAAAGACGTTGACGATGCCGGTGTCCTGGCACATGGGGCGGTGACCTGTCGCGCTCATCTTGCTGTTGGTCAGAATCTGGGCGATAGCATCTTTGGCGGCGGGGCTTTGCTCGCGGGCGTAGGCCCGCGCCAGATGGGCGATGTAGTCGGCGGGGTGGTAGTAGCTGATGTACTGCAGCGCAGCGGAAACGGACTCGATCAGGTCGTTTTGGCGTATGGTGGTGCTCATGGGTGTAAATTTGCGCCAGTTGCGCGGTGAAACAGGTGCGGTGAGTGTAGCCAGGGCCTGCCGGACGGCCCTGCCGCGTCGCGTCAGTGGCTTGTAAGTGCAGACCACGAATATCCGCGCCATAAATCTATTCGAGGAGAGACATTGGTGAGCACGTCAACATCTGCGATTGAATCGGTCCTGGTCGAAAACCGGGTTTTCCACCCCCGTCCCGAAACGGTGGCTGCCGCGCGCATCTCCGGCATGGACAGCTACCTTGCCATGTGCGCCCACGCCGAGGCCGATCTGGAGGGCTTTTGGGCCACGCTGGCCCGCGACAACCTGGTCTGGAACAAGCCCTTCACCCGCACGCTGGATGAATCCAACGCGCCCTTTTACCGCTGGTTTGACGACGGCCAGCTCAATGCCAGCGCCAACTGCCTGGACCGGCACATGGGCACGCCCACCGAGAACAAGACTGCCATCATTTTTGAAGCCGACGACGGCGCGGTCAGCCGGGTTACTTATAAAGAACTGCTGGCCCGCGTCAGCCAGTTTGCCAACGCGCTCACAGCCTGTGGCATTCAGCGCGGCGACCGCGTCCTGATTTACATGCCGATGACGGTAGAAGGCGTGATCGCCATGCAGGCCTGTGCCCGCATCGGAGCAACCCACAGCGTGGTGTTCGGCGGCTTTTCCGCCAAGGCCTTGAATGAACGCATCATCGATGCCGGTGCGGTCGCAGTGATTACCGCCAACTACCAGATGCGTGGCGGCAAGGAGTTGCCCCTCAAAGCCATTGTCGACGAAGGCCTGGCGATGGGCGGTTGCGAGACTATCAAAAATGTGTTGGTCTACGAGCGCACGGCCACCGCCTGCAATATGGTTGTTGGACGCGACAAAACCTTTGCCCAGGCCTTGGCCGGTCAGAGCACCGACTGCCCCCCGGTGGCCGTGGACGCTGAGCATCCCCTGTTCATCCTCTACACCTCGGGATCGACCGGCAAGCCCAAGGGCGTGCAGCACTCCACCGCCGGTTATCTGCTGTGGGCCAAGCTGACCATGGATTGGACCTTTGACCTGCAGCCCAGTGATATTTTCTGGTGCACCGCCGACATCGGCTGGATCACCGGCCACACCTATGTGGCCTATGGGCCGCTGGCGGCTGGTGCCACGCAAATCATTTTTGAAGGCGTGCCGACTTTTCCGAATGCCGGGCGCTTCTGGCAAATGATCGAGCGCCACAAGTGCTCCATTTTTTACACCGCGCCAACCGCCATCCGTTCGCTGATCAAGGCGGCCGAGTCCGATGCCGCAGTGCACCCCGCGCGCTCGGACCTGAGCAGCTTGCGCATCCTCGGTTCGGTGGGCGAGCCCATCAACCCGGAAGCCTGGATGTGGTACCACAAGCATGTGGGCGGCGAGCGCTGTCCCATCGTTGACACCTTCTGGCAGACGGAGACCGGTGGCCACATGATCACGCCGCTGCCGGGTGCCACGCCGTTGGTTCCGGGCAGTTGCACGCTGCCGCTGCCGGGCATCATGGCCGCCATCGTCGATGAGGTAGGTAACCCCATTCCCAACGGAACCGGCGGCATTCTGGTGGTCAAGCGCCCCTGGCCCTCCATGATCCGCACGATTTGGAACGACCCCGAGCGCTTCAAGAAGAGCTACTTCCCAGAGGAAATGGGCGGAACGCTGTACCTGGCCGGCGACGGCGCAGTTCGCAGCGCCGACCGGGGTTACTTCCGCATTACCGGGCGCATCGACGATGTGCTCAATGTGTCCGGCCACCGCATGGGCACCATGGAGATCGAGTCCGCCCTGGTGTCCAAAACGGACCTGGTGGCCGAGGCTGCCGTGGTGGGCCGCCCGGACGCTATGACGGGCGAGGCGATTTGTGCTTTTGTGGTGCTCAAGCGCCCCCGCCCCAACGGTGATGAGGCAAAAGCCATTGCCAAAGAACTGCGAGACTGGGTTGCCAAAGAAATCGGCCCAATCGCCAAGCCCAAAGACATCCGCTTTGGCGAGAACCTGCCCAAGACCCGCAGCGGCAAGATCATGCGACGCCTGCTGCGCTCCCTGGCCAAGGGCGAGGCGATCACGCAAGACACCTCGACGCTGGAAAACCCGGCGATCCTGGACCAGTTGGGCCAGGCCTACTGATGCCCCTTGGGTTTCCCGCCCCGCATAGTGCAGCGATAAGCGGGTGCTCTTGGGCCTGTAGCGGTCTATTTGAGCGCGAGTATCCAGTCCACCTTCAATAGTCGTCCAGCACCGCGCCTTTGCTGGCGGTGGAGGCATTGAAGGCGAACTTGGCTTGCACGCCGCGCATGTAGCGGGGTGCGGGCGCTTTCCAGGCGGCGCGGCGGCGGGCGATTTCAGCGTCCGGCACATTCAATTGCAGTAGTAACGCGTGCGCGTCGATGGTGATGGAGTCACCTTCGTGGATCATGGCGATCGTGCCGCCTACCGCCGCTTCGGGCGCAACGTGTCCCACCACCATGCCCCAGGTGCCGCCGGAGAAGCGGCCGTCGGTAATCAGGCCCACGCTCTCGCCCAGGCCGGCACCGATGAGCGCACCGGTGGGTGCCAGCATTTCGGGCATTCCGGGGCCGCCTTTGGGGCCAAGGTAGCGCAGCACCATCACGTCGCCGGCGACGATCTGCCCCGCCAAAATGGCTTTCAAGGCGGATTGCTCGTCGTCAAACACCCGTGCCGGGCCGGTCATCACCGGTTTTTTCAGCCCGGTGATCTTGGCTACACATCCTTCTGGCGAGAGGTTGCCTTTGAGAATGGCCAGGTGGCCCTGGGCGTACATCGGGTTGTTGATGGGGCGGATCACGTCCTGGTCCGCGCGGGGTGCGTCCGGAATGTCCTTGAGCACCTCGGCAATCGTCTGGCCGGTAATCGTCAGGCAGTCGCCGTGCAGCAGACCGGCCGCCAGCAGAGTTTTCATGACCTGGGGAATGCCACCGGCGCGGTGCAAGTCCACCGCCAGGTATTTGCCGCTGGGCTTGAGGTCACACAGCACCGGCGTCTTGACGCGCACGCGCTCGAAGTCCTCAATCGTCCACTCCACGCCGGCGGCATGCGCAATCGCCAGAAAGTGCAGCACCGCGTTGGTCGAACCGCCGGTGGCCATGATGACGGCGACCGCGTTCTCGATGGACTTGCGCGTCACGATGTCACGCGGCTTGATATCTTTTTTGATCGCCTCGATCAGGACCTGGGCCGATGCTTTGGCTGAATTCAGCTTCTCGTCATGGGGATTGGCCATGGTGCTGGAATAGATCAGTGAGATGCCCAAGGCCTCAAAGGCGCTGGACATGGTGTTGGCCGTGTACATGCCGCCGCAGGAACCGGGACCCGGAATGGCGCGTTGCTCGATTTCGTGCAGATCGAAGTCGCTCATATTGCCCGCCGCGTTCTGGCCCACGGCCTCGAACACGCTGACGATATTGAGATCCTGTCCCTTGTAGCTGCCCGGCAGAATCGTGCCGCCGTACACGTAGATAGCCGGCACATTGGCCCGCAACATGCCCATGAGGCCTCCGGGCATATTTTTGTCGCAGCCGCCAATGACCACCACGCCGTCCATCCACTGGCCTTGCACACACGTCTCGATGCAGTCGGAAATCACCTCGCGGCTGACCAGGCTGTACTTCATGCCCTCAGTTCCCATGGCCATGCCGTCCGAGATGGTGGGGGTGCCAAACACCTGGGCGTTGCCGCCCGCCTCTTCGATGCCCGCGATTGCCGCGTCTGCTAATTTTTGCAGGCCGCTGTTGCACGGCGTAATCGTGCTGTGCCCGTTGGCCACGCCCACCATGGGCTTTTTGAAGTCGGACTCTTCATAGCCCATGGCGTAGTACATGGACCGGTTGGGCGCGCGCGATTTGCCCTCCGTGATATTGGCGCTGCGGCGGTTGATGGGCAAGAGGGGGCGTGCGGTGTCGGTCATGGTGCTGCGGCAGTGCCGGGTTGGGATGCGAAGGGTAAGCCGACATTTTACGAGCGCGGGCACAATAGCCCCATGCTGCTGCACCCGCAAATTGACCCTATTGCCTTGCAGATCGGCCCTCTGGCGGTGCATTGGTATGGCTTGACCTACCTGGCCGCGTTCGGGCTGTTCATGGCGCTGGGTCGGCTGCGCCTGCGGCACCCGCCCTATGTGCACATGCCACCAGATCGTGCATGGACTGAGGGCGACGTGGAAGATTTTTTGTTCTGGGGCGTGCTCGGCGTGGTGCTGGGTGGGCGCATCGGCTACTGTCTTTTTTACCAGCCTGCGTATTACGCCCTCAACCCCCTGGAGATATTGGCGGTTTGGAAGGGTGGCATGGCTTTTCACGGCGGCTTGCTCGGTGTGATCGTCGCCATGGCAGGGTTTGCTCTGGCCCGGGGTCGCAATTTTTGGGAGGTCGCTGACTTTGTCGCGCCCTGTGTACCGACCGGGCTTGCCTGTGGCCGCTTGGGTAATTTCATCAACGGCGAGCTTTGGGGTCGCGTTGCCAGCCCAGATTTACCCTGGGGCATGGTATTTCCCGGTGCTGGGGGCGCGCCGCGCCACCCATCCCAGCTGTACCAACTGGTGTTGGAGGGTTTACTGCTCTTTGTGCTCCTGTGGTGGTATGCGCGCAGCGGCCCATTGCGGGCCCGGGTTTCCGCCGCGTTCTTGGTCGGCTACGGAGTCTTGCGCTTCGCGGTAGAGTTCTTCCGCGAACCTGACGCGCACCTGGGTCTGCTGGGTTTGGGCTTGAGCATGGGGCAGTGGTTGTGTATCCCCATGGTGCTGGCAGGAGCTGGCTTGTGGTTGTGGGCCGGGCGCGCCGGGCAACCGGATGCGTCATTTCCTTGGAAGAAGAGCTGAATATGAACGTGTTTGTCGCGCTGCGGGCCGCCTTTCCCGCCGATCTGGATGCGCCTGCTGTACAGACTGAAGAAGGGTTGGTCTACAGCTGGTGCGATTTGGAGCGGGCTACCGCCATGGTGGCCAATCTATTCGATGCGTTGGACCTGCCGCCGGACTCACGGGTCGCCGTGCAGGTGGAAAAATCCGTCGAGGCCATGGTGGTGTACCTGGCGACCCTGCGCGCCGGGCTGGTGTATCTGCCGCTGAACACGGCGTACCAGAGCGCTGAGCTCGATTACTTCATCGACAACGCTGCCCCTGCTGTGGTGGTCTGCGCGTCGGCCCGGTTCGGCGCCATCAGCAAGCAGGCTTTTACCCGCGGCGTGCAGTATGTTTTCACCCTGAATGATGACCGTACCGGCAGCCTGCTGGAGCGCGCGGCGCAGCATAGTGACGTACACCAACCCGCGGCGCGAGCGCCCGCCGATCTGGCCGCCATTTTGTATACCAGCGGCACCACCGGGCGCAGCAAAGGCGCGATGCTCAGCCACGGTAATCTGCTGAGCAATGCCCGGGTGCTCAAAGACTATTGGGGCTGGCAGCCTGGCGACGTGCTGATCCACGCGCTGCCTATCTTCCATGTCCACGGTCTGTTTGTGGCCATTCACGGCGCGCTGCTGAATGGCAGCATGGTGCTGTGGATGAACCGCTTTGAGCCGCGCCGCGCGATTGCCCTGATGGCCCAGGCTACGGTATTCATGGGCGTGCCCACCCTCTACACCCGCATGCTGGCCGAACCCACCTTAGACCGCCAGGCCACCGCCTCCATGCGTTTGTTTGTGGCCGGTTCTGCGCCCCTTTTGCTGGAGACCTTCACGCAGTGGCAGGAACGCACGGGCCATACGATTTTGGAACGCTACGGCATGAGCGAGACGCTGATGCTGACCTCCAATCCCTACCACCCCAACGGCGTGGGGCAGCCCACCGCACGCCGGGGAGGCACCGTCGGGTTGCCTTTGCCCGGTCTGCGCTTGCGGGTGTCTGGGCCTGACGGCAGCGCATTGCCCACCGGCGAAGTCGGCGGCATTGAAGTCAGCGGCCCCAGCGTGTTCGCGGGCTACTGGCGCATGCCGGAAAAAACCGCCGAAGAGTTCACCGCAGATGGCTTTTTCAAAACCGGCGATGTGGGCTTGGTCGACGCCCAAGGTTTTGTCAGCATTGTGGGCCGCAGCAAAGACCTGTACATCAGCGGCGGCTACAACGTCTACCCGGCGGAGATTGAGGGTTTTATGAACGCCTTGCCCGGCGTGGCCGAGACCGCCATCGTCGGCGTGCCGGATGCGGATTTCGGCGAAGTCGGCGTGGCGGTGGTCATCGCCAAACCCGGCGTGCAGCTACAGGCGGCGGACTTGCTGACCCAGCTCAAAGGCTTGGTGGCGCGCTTCAAGGTGCCCAAGCGCTGTTACGTGGTTGACGAACTACCGCGCAACGCCATGGGCAAGGTTCAGAAAAACCTGCTGCGCGCGCGCTACATGCCGCCTGCGGATGCCACCCCCTAAAGCCAGGATCCGGCGATGAAGCAAAACATCCTGATTGTTGATGACACCGCGCTCAACCTGCAGTTGCTGGTCACCATCGCCAATAGGCTTGAAAACTGCGAAGCCCACGGCTTTACCGATCCGATGGCCGCGCTGGAATGGTTGGCGCACAAGCCGGTTGGCCTGGTGGTGGTGGATTACATGATGCCGCAGCTCGATGGTCTGGAGTTCATCGCACGCGTGCGCGGCATGCCGGCCTCCCGCAGCACGCCCATCGTGATGATCACCGCCAACGAGGACAAGGACATTTGCTACCAGGCACTGGAAACCGGTGCCAGTGACTTCCTGCCCAAACCGGTCGATCCTTTGGAGTTTTTGGCGCGTGCCAAACACATGCTGGCGCTCAATGCGGCCCAGCTTGCGCTGGCGGACCGGGCCGCGTGGCTGGCGGCCGAGGTGGAACGGGCTACCGCCGAGATCCGCTCGCGTGAACGCGAAACCCTGATGTATCTGGCCAAGGCTGCGGAGTACCGTGACGGTACGACCGGCAGCCACATCCAGCGCATGGCGCACTACGCCCAATTGATTGCGAAAGGCCTGGGCCTGGATGCCGCGCACCAGGAGCTTGTGGTCGATGCGTCGGCTATGCATGACATCGGGAAAGTTGCGATTCCGGATC
>Ga0214919_10008842_pt1 | contig 13128 bp, 13 predicted proteins | sample LL1503_MetaG_FD_177994 | JGI IMG/M metagenome (GOLD analysis project Ga0214919, IMG submission 177994) | Freshwater microbial communities from Lake Lanier, Atlanta, Georgia, United States - LL-1503 | ecosystem: Environmental > Aquatic > Freshwater > Lake | place: USA: Georgia | collected...
TCCAGCTCAAAATGTTGGTTCTGTTGTTGGTGAATCTCATCTTCGCAAGATGAGACGTCTTGCTGAAGGACATGCACGAATTACACAGGAAGAATTTGCAGCTTGGAAGAATGGTGATTGGGGTTTCGTTTCAGAAAATTCTGAATCATCGTCACCATGTGATTATTGTGGAGAAGATATAAAAGATAAAGATAAAAAATCACATGAACAAGAATGTTCATCGTCTTATTCAATGTAATTACTGTATCTAAATAGAGGTCCGCCTGGTGGAAAGGAATACCACCAGGCGGATTTAATACACATTTTTATTTTTGTGCACTGTCATATAGTAAATCATATGACACATTTAAGTATCATATTTCTTTTAATATGTTTGCTTAAAGTTAAAAATGTTTGCCGTGTACATTAATTGCACAATTTAGTAGAATATTTTAATGAAACGTTCTCTGTGTTTTGACGATGTTCTTCTTGTTCCTCAATATTCTGACATTGAAACTCGTTCTATTGTTGATTTATCTGTAACAGGTATTAATGAAACATTTGCTCAACTAATTCCTTCTCAGCCTCATCTTCGATGTCCGATAGTTGGCTCTCCTATGGACACCGTAATGAGTCCTGCTGCTGCAGTAGTTCTTGATGAATATGGTGGTTTTGGTATTCTTCATCGATATTGCACAATTCAAGAATCTGTTGAATTGTATCTAGATTCAGCCATAAAATCAACTTCACATGTTCCAAATGTTATGGTTGCCATCGGAGCAACTGGTGACTATCTTGAAAGAGCAGAAGCCCTTTATTCAGTTGGATGCAGAAATTTTTGCATTGATGTTGCTCATGGGCATCATTCACATGTTAAAGATGCATTATCGGCTCTTAGAGATAAGTTTGGCTCAGATATTCACATTATGTCAGGCAATGTAGCGACTATTGAAGCCTTTAATGACCTGGCAGACTGGGGTGCCAATTCTATAAGAGTGGGAATCGGCGGAGGTTCTATGTGCTCGACGCGAATTCGTACAGGACATGGTGTTCCGACGTTTCAATCTATTGTAGATTGTGCACAATCAGACCGAAATGTTTTGCTAATTGCCGATGGTGGAATTCGCAATTCTGGTGATATTGTCAAATCACTTGCTGCAGGAGCGGACATGGTTATGCTCGGATCTTTGCTAGCCGGACATACTGAATCACCAGGCGATACTGTTGATAAAAATGGACATGCATGTAATGAAGCTTATTCTTCGCATACACAGCTTTTCAAGAAATTTAGAGGTATGGCTTCAAAAGAGGCACAAATTAATTGGAGAGGAAAAGTGTCTGTAGTTGAAGGTGAATCTACAATGATTCAATTTAAAGGTTCTTTAGGAAATACATTAACAGATCTTATTGAAGGAATTAAATCTGGTCTATCATATTCAGGGGCAAGAACAATTCAAGAATTGCAAACAAAAGCTAAGTTTGTAGAAGTTACATCACAAGGTGTTCGAGAAAATAGCCCACATGGCGTCGGCGGGCTTTAATCGGTTTCAACTTCTTCAAGCTCTTCGCTTTCATTGTGTGTACATCCGCAACCAACTTCAACTTGATTCATTCCACAATTACATGATTCACCAAGTGCAAGTGAGGAAGTTCCACAGTTGCATTCTGTTTCAAATGGGAGCATACCACAGCTAGAACAAGTTTCCGCTTGATTACATCCACACTGTCCATCAACCAACATCATGCCACATGCTGGACAAGCTTGTTCATCTCTAACCCCTACAAGGCTTTCACCTGCATATGATCCAATAGGTTCGCCAAATGTCTCTTGAAGAATTTTTCTAAGTTTTTCATTATTCATGATGCATTAAATATGTCTTATCTCGTTGTACTTTCAAATTTTTATTGTGTAACTTAAAGAGGAACATGAACACTTGTAAGCTAGAAAAAATGCTGGAACTGCGTGAGTCATTTATGAAAGCTCTTGCAGAAAAACATCCTGCAGTTCTTCAGGATTGGCCAATTGATATCACAAAGAAATCTTCTCAACAGACTGTTAGAGATACTGTTCTAAAAGGCGTTGAAGAAATCTTTGAATCTCTTGCACATCTTAAGGCGTGGAAACCACATAGGACAACTGAAATTTCTGAATTTAATAGAGAAGAATTTCTTGAAGAATACGTCGACGCTTTTAATTATTTTCTATCAGTCCTCGTTATGATGAATGTTTCGGCTGATGAGTTTTTTGACGCTTATGTAAAAAAAGACTCTATTATTCATGAAAGAATTAGAAAGAATTACTAAATTGTTTATTGATACTAATTGGTCTGTTCTCTCGACTGCGCTTAAAGAACAGAATAAGTTTTCTGAACTATTTTTTAATGTCGAGACTTTATCTGATCAGCAGAAACAAGATCTTTTAAAGACATTTGTTCTTTCACTTCATTCAGAAGCATCTGGTTTAGTCGATGCGGTCAACTATAAAGAGCATCGCCTTGTAGGACATCCAGTTGACAAGCAGAAAATAGTCTATAAATCAGTTGATGCCTATCGTTATATTTTAGCAATATTAAATCTATGGGGTATCAGTGCTTCAGAGTTTTCAACTGCTCTTACTCAAAAGGATGATTTTCTTCACTACAGGCATAAGTTGTCTCAAAAAAAGTGGGATGGTCAACCAATTGTTCTTTTTGATGTAGATGATGTTTTGGCAGAATTTAGAAAATCATTTTGCAGCTATGTCACGCTTGAATCAGAAGTTTTTATTGATCCTGAAAATAGTGAATACTACAATGTCAGTGAATTCAAGAAGCACGGACTAAGCAATGAATATTTTTTTAGAACTTTTATTGAAAACCACGGTCTTCTTCTTCTTGAAAAAAATGAGATTTACTCTAATCTGCTAAAAGATCTAAAGTCTCGTGGCTACTGGATTCAGATTCTAACGGCACGCCCTGAATCAAATTTAACAGCTTTTTACGACACTTATTCGTGGTTGACTTGTCATGGAATAGATGCAGATGGAGTTGCATTCACACCTGAAAAATTGACATGGGCAGCGAGTCAACCTTTCTATTCTGAAGCGAAATATTTCGCTGTTGATGATTCAGCAAAACATGCGGCTGAATATGTAAAGCATGGAATTCCTGTAGTGGTTCCACAAAAATCATATAATTCTGAAGTAGCTGGTCTTGAGAACATAACTTATGTTCCTGCCGGCTCTAATCCTCTTGATTTTATGCAAAAACTTTTTGCTTTATAAAAGTGTAATCTTTAAGTTTTGCAGACTATAATTGAAAAACCCTTCAAAGGAGACAAATATGCCTATTAATCGTGATATCAAGCCTGTTGAGCTACCAATGGTTCTTAAGTTCGGCCAGAAACCAAAGACACAATTTCATAACAATCTTGATGCTCTTAAAGTTGAACTTGTTGATAGTCCAACTCGACAGCAAGCTTGGAACGTTGCTTGGCACTACGTTAAGGCGACATGGGCTGATCGCCCAGATATTGAACCATCGCAGGCAACATCTCAAGAACTATCTAAGAATCTTGAAGATGTTCTCGGTGGAAGAACTCTGCCTGCTCCTATGGAATGCCTTGGTTTCACTTTTCGTCTAAGTGGTATGTCTTTTCAAGAAGTGACACATATTATTCGTCATCGGGCAGGTACTTTTGCCGCACAATGCACTGGTGACCGTGACCTTCGAGACGATGATGCTGTTATTCCAGAACCAGTTGAAAACTCGCCTGAATATCTTGCCCGATGGAAGAAAATTGTTGAAGATTCAAAACAGCTCTATGCTGACATGACAGATTCCAAGACTGTATCTATGATGGATGCACGCATGGTTCTTCCAAAGTGCATGACGTCTTTCTATTATATGCGTCTTCCGCTTAAGGAGCTCATTGGTTTCATCTATCAGCGACAAGATGTTCAAATTCAACCGGAAAGCGACAACATAATGGCTATTAAGATGGCACTTGAGGTATGCAAGGTCATTCCAGAACTTACATCAATTCTTGACTTCAATAAGCCTGACATGCACTACATCAAGACTTTCCGAGTCAAAGAAGGTGATAAGTTCGTTTCTCGTGGTACAAATCTTTATTGGCCTGAACCCAAGAACGACAAGTTTGACTTTCATCCACAAGACACAATCTATCAAGGTCGCCGCGAAGATCTTAATGGTACTCATGGCACTCCACAGAACAAAAAGTTTACAAAGATGTGGAGCGATCTTACTTCTCAGTTTGAAGGAGTAAAGAGGACGCATGAATCATGGAAAAATTCAGATCATTGACAAGAATTACTGAATGACAACAAAAAATATAGTCGAACTTGGGCCAAATTATAAGAAAGTTACGCTGTGTCATCCAAATTTTTTAGGTGAAAATTATGATCCTGGAAAATGTGCAAGAATAAATGGAAAATGGCTCGTTATTGCTGGATCTCGAAAGAATGAAATTGATGTAGTTGTACAATCAAAGTCCCTGGAAGAATTTGAGTCAATCAAAGAAATTGACTATCCTGTAGGTCCTGGCTATCAATTTTTGTGGATAAATCCAGCAATACTTGTCGTCGGCGGTTCTGGTCTTGGTGCAGCAGTTCGAATTCTTGAGCAAAGAAATGAAGGCGGGCTAAAAACTTCAACGATCATTTATTCAAAAGGAATAAGTGCAGAATTGGCAATAAAAGCTTTTCCTTCTCTAAAAGAAGTAAATAATATAATTTTTTGGGATACGACACATAAAGGTAGACCAAAGAATCCTCTTGATCCAATTAATCCACAGAAGGATTGTCACGTATTCTTTGCAGGCCCAAAGTCTCTACATGAAGCCCTAAAGAAAGACCCACGACGTCCTGATATTCATTTGAACTTTTAACAATTACATTTATCAAAAAGGAATTAATAATGAAACGCAAAAAAATGTATCTCGCATCTGGTTGGTTCAATCCTGTTCAAGACGCAGAACTTACAAGGCTCGAACAGATTCTAGAAGCACGATCAAGTTGGATTGACATGGCTTCACCACGTCGAATTTTTATCTGTCCGCCTAATGCATCTCGAGAAGTACAAGATGCAACGTATTCGGGAAATCTAAAACATATTCGTGAAGCTGATTTTCTAATTGTAAACACTCGTGATAAAGATCTCGGAACAATTATGGAGTGCGGTTATGCAACAGCTTTTGAAAAGCACATCATTTACTTCTGCGCAGGTCTGCCACCCGGCGCAAAATTTAACCTAATGCTTAGCAGATCAGGTGCAAAAGTTGCAACTTCTTTTGAAGATCTAGAAGACTATCTTAATCGTTGTGCAGAATCCGGAACGATGCTTTATGAGCCATACGATAAAGAAATCGAGTGATCTAGCATATAGATGTGCAAAGAATTAGAAGCTCGCAGTATAGTGAATTATCGTCTTATTGTAACAACAATATGACTCATGAAAGCAGATAAAATTATGTTAAAGGAGAAGAGCTTGGAAAAGCTTGAGTCCATGAGGCGCCCGACGAAGTTTGTCGGTCTTCATGCGCACTCAGGCTTTTCCTAATGAAAACTACATTTGATGGTCTTAGTTATCCTTCAGATCATATTGACTTTATCACGTCTGAAGAGCAAGGCATGGATGCTTGGGCTCTTACAGACCATGGTAATGCAAATGGTTTGACCCATGCTAGAGTTCATACTCTTAAAGTTCAAAAGGCAGGAAAGAAATATCGTCAACTAAATGGTGTCGAATTCTATTTTGTGCCATCTCTTGAAGACTGGTCGGCAGAATATGCAAAACATCAGCAAGACGTAAAAGATGCTAAAACAGAGAAACAAAAGGAGAAACTAGCAAAATCTCCTGTCGTTGAAGACTCTGAAGATGCAATTGACCAAGAAGGTCTTGTCATTGAAGATGAAAATGAATCTAAGCAGTCAAAATCTGCTAAACCAATGTGGAAGCGCTACTATCACCTTGTCGTTGTTGCCAAGAACAGAGTTGGTCTTGCGAACCTCTTTACTCTTGTCAAGAAATCATACAAATATGGCTTCTATCGATTCCCACGTATTGACTACAAGATGCTCAAGGAACACGGAGAAGGCCTTGTTGTATCAACAGCTTGCGTCGGTGGCTTCGCATCAGGCGCCATTTATCAAGAATTTCCAGAACTTCGATTCGATGATCTGAAGCCAGAACTTCTTCAAGGTCCAGAAGCTGAATCAAAGGTAAAGAACGTCATGGGACGTCTTGAGAATATGGTCGACAAATTCACGGATGCTGTCGGTAAAGATAATTTCTTTCTTGAGATGCAATTCAATGATCTTGCTGCACAACATCTAACAAATTCCTGTCTTATTTCACTGTCTAAAAAGACAGGAATTCCTCTTATTGCAACGGCAGATTCACACATTCCTAATCCGGAACAGTGGCAAGCTCGCGAACTTTATAAGAAACTTGGCTGGATTGGAGCGAATCTTGAAGGTCAGAAACTTCCAAAACGCGAGGAAATAAAGACGCTTCTTTATCCTAAGAATGCATCTCAAATGTGGGATGAATTTGTCAAAGGACACGCAATCTATGATTTTTATCATGGCAATGAAGAAATTGTTAGAGATGCAATTGAAAGAACTCATGACATTGCATGGCAAAAATGTGAAGACGTATGGATTGATACAAAGGCCAAACTTCCAAATTTTGACACTCCTAAAAAGTCTGCTTTTCAACAACTCTCTGCACTATGCAAAGATGCAATGGTCAAAGAAGAGCTTGCAGATAAAGATGAATACGTCAGTCGAATTAAAGAAGAACTAAGCGACGTCAAGTTCCTTGGCTTTGAAAATTACTTTCTGACAATGCATGCTATCTTCAAAGAGGCATCAAAACGTACACTTCTCGGTCCTGCGCGGGGATCTGGAGGTGGTTCTCTTATCAATTATCTTCTTAGAATTACTCAAGTTGACCCAGTAGAACATAAGCTTCTATGGTCACGTTTTCTAGGTAGACATAGAATCGGATTCCCAGATATCGATTCAGATGCTGCTGACAGAGATGTGTTCATTGACGTGGCAAGAGAGCTCTTTGGAAATGATGCTGTCATTCCTGTCTCTAACTTTAATACACTCAAACTTAAATCTCTTGTCAAAGACATCTCTAAATTCTATGGTGTTCCATTTGAAGAAGTAAATGCAATGACAGGTCCTCTTCTCGATGAGGTCATGCCCCTGGCGCGGGATGAAAATACAGAAAAAGGAATCTTCATGTTGAAGCATGAAGATTGCATGGAGCATTCAGCACGTTATAGGGACTTCATGGAAAAATATCCTGATGTTCTAGAACATGTCAAGACTCTATTCATGCAGAATCGATCTATTGGTCGACATGCCGGCGGTGTCGTCATTGCCCCGGCTGAAGTTCTTGAACAAACAATGCCTCTTATTAGTGTAAGAGGTGAATTTCAAACTCCTTGGTCTGAAGGTGTCAACTTTCGGCACCTCGATGATAATGGCTTTCTAAAGTTTGACTTCTTGGGCCTTGCACTTCTTCGAGATGTTCAAAATTGCATTGGTAGAATTCTAAAGAGACAGAACGGAACTGACCCAACCTTTGAAGATATTAGTAATTTCTTCGACAAACATCTGAACTGCCGATATAACAAAGCTGAAGATCCTAAAGTCTGGGAACATGTCTACCACCAGCGTCGGAAGACCGGTGTATTTCAATTTACTGCAGAAGGAGCTCGTAAATTCTGTGAAGATGCTAAGCCAGTAAACATCACAGAACTTGCTGCAATTACTTCGATCTATAGGCCTGGTCCGCTTAAAGCCAATGTTCATCGCCAATATGTTGATGTTGTCAATGGTGTGGCAGAAGTAAAATTTGAACATCCTGTCGTAGAAGAAGTGCTTAAAGACACCAAAGGCTTCATTATTTTTCAAGAAGACTTTATGCTTCTTGCTCAAAAAGTTGCCGGCTTCACACCTGGAGAATCTGACAAGATGCGCAAAACTCTTGTCAAAAAATCTCACGACGTCGCTGCAGGAAAAGACGCCGAACGCGAATCTCTTCGAAAGAAATTTGTTGACGGAGCAGAAAAACTACATAATCTTGATAGAAAAATCTCAGCTGATCTTTTCAGTAAAATTGAGTACTTCGCTGGATATGGGTTCAACAAATCCGTGTACCTGTCACAGCCTGTGAATACTTACTTCTCTGATGGTAGAATTAAAGAAGTCAAGGAAATTCAACATGTTGAGGCTGGAGACATCCTTAGGTCTCATGATGAAAAGTCTGGAATGAACGTCTTAGTGCCTGTATTGGCAAGACACGACCATGGAATTCTTGACTTGGTTGAAGTTGAACTAAATACAGGAGAAAAAGTAAAATGCACATGGGATCACAAGTTCAGAACACAGGAGACGGGGGAGATGCTTCCGCTGTGGATGATTCAGAAAAAGGGACTTTCGATTGTTGTAAATCCTAGTTTCAGAACAACTAACACGACAAATATCAAATCAATAACTCCTATCGGTCAACATCAAACATATGACCTCGAGGTTGATCATCCAGATCATCAGTTCTATCTTGCAAATGGAATGCTCACGTCAAATAGTCATGCTGTAGCCTATGCATTCGATTCATATTATGCAGCTTGGTTGCATACGCATTATGAAAAAGATTGGTTGTCAACTATTTTGCAGTCAGAAAGTAGCAGCCCTGATGGTCTTACAAAGACCATTGATGAAATTAAGCAAATGGGCTTTAAGTTCGCTCCTTTTGATGTTAATTTCTCAGGAGAGGTATGGACGTATTCTGAAGAAATTCAGGCATTCGTGCCGCCTCTAGGATCCGTCAAGGGAATTGGAGACGGGGCGATGAAAGAGATTATGAGCAATAGGCCGTATAATTCTCTTGATGATCTCCTGTTCAATGAAGACGGTTCATGGAAGCACTCTAAGATGAACAAGACATGTTTTTCTGCTCTATGCAAAATTGAAGCGATGAATTCTTTGAAGGAACTAAAAGAAGGTATTGTCAAGAATCATCGCCAGTTGCTCCTGACTCTTACTGAAGAAAAGAATTATGATCTTCTAAAGAAAGGACGTCAAGATAATTCTAGGGCAAACCTGAAGCGCCTTCAGCTTGCATGTGAGACTCAAAGAGACACGCTTGATATTCTTCTTCAGATTTATGAAGATGAGGTTGACTGGGATAGATCAGAAAAAATTGCCAATTTCGTTGATCTTACATCTTCATCTCCTGCTGAACTAATCTTTCCAGATGAACTTATGGAACACCTTAAGACGAAGTCAGTAAAGTCTGCGCTAGATATTCCTGAAGGCGGCGGCGACGTCGCTTGGTTCTGTGTTACAGAGTCAGTAGAAAAGAAGACAAAGAACGGAAAATCATTCTTGCGATTGAAAATTCTTGACAAGAATAGTAAGATGGGTACAATGAGAGTATGGGGCATGAAAACACCTGTTCCTCCTTACACAATTTGGCTTGCAGAAGTTAAACATGACAACTGGGGCTATTCAGCAACTGGTTGGAAAATGAAGCAGCTTGATGCATGATGGAGAAAAAATGGAATTAGAAGTTCTTAAAGTATGCATTGACGGTTCTGATTGTTCAGGAAAGACATCGCTATGGAATACGATTCATAATATTTCAGGCTATAGATGGAAGCTTGAAGATCGTTCTTTCGTTACAATGGTTGTTTATTCTCGGCTTCATGGTCGCAAGAAGCTTCCCGATTATCAGCGGCAGCTTATGGAAGATCTTAGCAATCTGAACAACAAGTATATTCTTGTAAATCCTTCATGGGACACAATTGAAAGCAGGTATATGCAAAGAGGCGACGACCTGCATGATCTTGAAGCATTGAGAAAGATTCATGGCTTGTATTCTGAAGAAATTGAAAAGATTTCTCGGTTTCCAAATGTTCTTGTTCTAAATGGAGAAGATGATCTTGGTGATATGGCTCACAGAGCTCATTCATGGCTCAAAAATCAAGAAAATGTTTCCCTTGAAGGCGTTGTAAGCCTTGTTCAGAGCCATGTTCAAGGATCAAAAACCGGTGAAGTTTCTCCGCTTAAATTTTCTCTTATTGATGATGGAAATTTTTCAGAAGACGATGAAAGAATTCTATCCTATGATCATGTTCATCAGCACTTCGATAAAATTAAACCAGCAACAGTTGTTGAATTTAATCGAATGGTCCACGATTTTATGGAAACGATCGACAAGGAGCTGCGAGGAGATAACATTTATAATTCTCCTCAAGGCTTGTCATCTCGAAGGTTCATTTTTCACCAAGAAGCATGTGTATCATTTGTTCAGGCAATGGTCCGAGACGAAATGCTTAAGTTTCATGTAACTTGTAGATCATCACACGTTCTTGACGTGTTTCCAGCTGATATTAGGCTGTTATATCATATGTGCCACAGGGTTCACAAGCGTCTTTCCTTGCCTGTTGACATGAGGGCTCAGCTTAATTTTACTCTTAATTCTGCTCACCTAATTACGTAAATGAGTCAACCAACAAAAAAAGAAAAAGTATTAGTAACTGGTTGTGCCGGCCTTTTAGGCAGTCATTTTACTCGTCATCTTCTAGATACAAATTATACTGTTATAGGAATAGATGACTTCAGTGGCGGATACAAAGACTTTTCCGACGATAGCGTCGTTCTCTATGAGGGAAATCTTATAGACACTAAGTTTGTAAATAGAGTCTTTTCTGCTGAAAAACCTGATTATGTCTATCATTTTGCAGCCTATGCTGCTGTTGGTTTAAGCCCATTTATTCGTAATTTCAATTACATGAACAACGTAATTGCATCTTCAAATGTCATTAATTCATGTATTAATGAAGAAGTCAAGAAAGTTATCTTTACATCTTCAATGGATGTATATGGTTCATTGCAGCCGCCCTATACAGAAGAAATGAAACCGATGCCTGAAGATCCATATGGAATTGCAAAATATGCAGTTGAACAAGATCTTGCTGCAGCAAGTCGCTTCTTTGGTCTAAGATATTCAATTGTTAGGCCACACAATGTCTTCGGTGTTTATCAGAATATTTGGGATAAATACAGAAATGTTCTAGGCATCTGGATTAGAAAAACATTATCTGACCAACCCTTGACCATTTATGGAGATGGTCAGCAGATTCGTTCTTTTTCAGATGTAAAGTATTATATGAAACCATTTTCAGCTCTAATGCACACAGGAGATGGTGAGACTTATAACATTGGTGCCGACACACATATGACAATTAATTCAGCAGCTGAAAGTTTTTCAAAAGTTGCAGCAGCAAGAGGGTATTCTACAAACATTGTTCACCTTGAACCTCGAGATGAAGTGAAGGTTGCATATTGTGATCATACAAAAGCAAAAGATCATCTTGGTTTTCAAGACGATACGAAATTTGAAGAGCTAATTGATGATATGTTCTCTTGGGCTGAAAGTCAGCCTGTACGCCCTGTCAAGACAATGACATATGAGATTGAAAAGAATATGTACTCATATTGGAAGAAATGAAGATAGTTAAAGGCCATGACGTCGTCTGAATTAAGAAAAATTATTAGAGACTCTATTGAGAGTAAGATAAATGAGATCTCCTTAAAGGTTGACTCTCCTCCTGATAATTTTTCAGATTTTAGATGGATATTTTCAAAGGCACTTAATGAAGCAGGAGCTCCTCGGCATATCATAGCAGAAGCTTACGAGAATGAACATGTTGATTCAGAGTTATTTGAAACAATGCACATGTCATGGACGCATATACGAAATGAAATGAAAAATATTCACGACCCAGATGAAAGACAAAATGTTTGGGACGCTATAAAAGAATTTTATATTCACGATGCCGTTAACAGCGTATTAAATAATATTATTTATTGAACCAAATTAGCTTTAAATGAATACAATGGTTCTGAAGGTTAAAGCTGCTCAATGACTTACTCTAACAACCCAGAATTTGTTGTTTTTTCAGGACCAATGTTCTCATCTAAGACAAGTAGTCTTCTTTCTACGCTGGAAAGATACAAATATCAGCATAAAAAGATAGTCGTTTTTAAGCCGGCAATGGATGACAGATATAGTACTGCAGAAGTTGTTACTCATGGTGGATGGAAGACTTCAGCTATTTGTGTCAAAACGGGCGCTGATGTACTAGGATACATGTCAAATCTCCAGGATAATCCACAAGTTATTGCAGTAGATGAAGCATTTATGATTCCAGGTATTGCCGAAACTCTTATTTGGCTCTACAGAAGCGGATTTACAGTTATAGTCTCTTCGCTTGATATGTCAGCAACAGGAAATCCATTTCAAGAAATTGAAAAGATGCTGCCTTGGGCAACAAGGGTTGAAAAATGTACTGCAATTTGCACAGTATGCGGTAAAGATGCACACTATACTCATAAAAAGATGACAGGTGGTGGCGAAATTGAAGTCGGCGGCGCTGAGCTTTATGAGCCTCGCTGTATTTCTCATCATTTGGCAATTGATCTTCGTGTATTAAACCTATAGAACAAAATGAATCATAATTTTATTGACAATGCCAGTTCATGCTTGCAATGTGGAATAGCTAGATTTTCTGACCAAAATGATCCGAGGTTTTATAAGTGCCGTCCAACTTGGCATGAAACATGGATGAAAATTACGAAAAATATTGCTGAAAGATCTTATGACCCTCACCTAAAAGTTGGAGCAATTATTGTTTCAGAGGACAATACGCAAATGTTGTCTATAGGGTATAATGGAAATTATGCTGGAGGGCCAAATCATCGTGAATCAGACGTTCAAGGAGAGGGTGGCTTCTTGCATGCTGAACAGAATGCAATTATTAAGTGTGACTATAATTTTCCTAAAAACAAAATTATGTATGTAACTCATAGCCCTTGTAGGTTATGCTGTAAATTTATTATTAATGCTGGAATATCTAAGGTCATCTATTCAGCTATTTACAGGGATGAATCTGGGCTTGAATTACTAAGTGACAAAAGTATTGAAGTAATTAGATACTGCGAAGATATATAGTTAATCTATAAACATGAAAAAGCTTACAGAAAAAGATATTCTTAGATTTATAAAAGAAGAGTGGGCTGCTAAAGTTGCTGAACTTGAAGAGGTTGCTGAAATTACAGCAACAACA
>Ga0214919_10008843_pt1 | contig 13126 bp, 9 predicted proteins | sample LL1503_MetaG_FD_177994 | JGI IMG/M metagenome (GOLD analysis project Ga0214919, IMG submission 177994) | Freshwater microbial communities from Lake Lanier, Atlanta, Georgia, United States - LL-1503 | ecosystem: Environmental > Aquatic > Freshwater > Lake | place: USA: Georgia | collected 2015-03-15
GTCACAGCAGCCTGACCTTATACATACAACTATTTCTGTCCGGCTACGGTTTAGAGCTAAACGACCTAGAAACATTCCGGACTTGGGATAGTAAAACGCCAGGACATCCAGAATTTGGTCACACCGCAGGTGTTGAACTAACAACCGGGCCGCTTGGCACTGGCCTAGCAAGCGCAGTTGGTATGGCAATGGAAACTCGTTACCTCCGTGGACTCTTGGATGATAATGCTCCAGCGGGCACCAGCATTTTTGATCACCGCATCTGGGTAATCGCTGGCGATGGCTGTTTACAAGAAGGCATCACGTCTGAGGCTTCATCACTTGCTGGTCATCAAGAACTTGGCAATCTAGTTGTTATCTATGACGACAATCACATTTCAATCGAAGGCGATACTGCAGTTTCATTCAGCGAAGATGTTTTGGCACGTTACTCGGCTTATGGCTGGAACGTCGATCATGTTGATATGGCTGCCGATGGCAGTGTGGACATCGTTGGGTTAGACGCTGCGTTAACTCGCGCGAGCGCCGTTACTGACCGTCCAACCATTGTTCGCGTGCGAAACATAATTGGTTGGCCAGCACCAAACCTAAAGAACACCGGAAAGGCACACGGCGCAGCTCTTGGCGATGCTGAAGTTGCTGCCACCAAAGTTTTGCTTGGCGCAGATCCAGACAAGAGTTTTGATGTTTCGCCTGTTGTACTTGCGCATACTCGCGAAGTTGCCGATCGTGGTCAGGCGCTGCGCCTAGCTTGGGAAGAACGTTTTGTTCAGTGGCAAGCAATTAATCCAGATAAAGCCGCGTTACTTGAGCGCATGAAAGCGCGCGTCCTTCCTGCTGGTTGGAGCGCGGACATTCCTAAGTTTGAATCCGGCAAAGAAATTGCAACTCGCAAAGCATCAAGCGATGTCATTCAAGCAATCGCTGCTGCCCTGCCCGAATTCTGGGGCGGGTCAGCCGATCTTGGTGAAAGCAACCTCACGACTATCGAAGGCGGAAAGTCGTTCCTGCCTGCATCTAGTGACATGCCTGATGCCAGCACGCACGGACGTATCTTGCACTTCGGTATTCGCGAATTCGCAATGGGCGCAATTCTGAACGGCATTGCAACTAGCGGCTTAACTCGCCCATTCGGTGGCACATTCATGGTGTTTAGCGATTTCATGCGAGGCACAGTTCGCCTAGCAGCGTTAATGAACTTGCCAGTTACTTATGTCTGGACACACGACTCAATAGGTGTTGGTGAAGACGGTCCAACTCATCAGCCGATTGAACATTTGTGGGCGCTACGTGCTATTCCGAATCTGGCGGTTATTCGCCCGGCCGATGCTAACGAAACAGCTAGCGTTTGGCAGGCAGTAATTGAAAACAACAAACCAGCAGCTTTGGCTCTTTCGCGTCAGAACTTGCCTGTGCTCGATAGCACACACACTACAAATGTCGATTTAGTGAAGCGTGGAGCTTATGTATTAGTGGATGGTTCTACTGCACCGCAGGTTGTCTTGATAGCAACTGGCTCCGAAGTGAGCCTTGCACTCGCGGCCCGCGAACAACTTGAAGCCGATGGCATCAGTACTCGCGTTGTGTCAGCGCCTTGTTTGGAATGGTTCGATGAACAGCCTGCAGAATATCGTGAATCGGTCTTACCAAGCTATGTATCAGCACGCGTAGCGATTGAAGCTGGCATCGCACAAGGTTGGTGGAAGTATGTTGGCCTTCGTGGCGATGTAATCAGCATTGAGCATTTCGGCGCCTCAGCCGCCGCTAGCAAGCTCTACAGCGAATTTGGACTTACCGCTGAGGCAATCGTTGCATCAGCTACCGCTCTAATCACAAATGAATCGAAGTAAGAAATGCAGAACGAAAAACTAGCCGCGCTCTATGAGGCAGGCGTATCTATTTGGATTGACGACCTTGATCGTCACCGAATTGAATCTGGCAATCTTCAGGAACTAATCGACACCAAAAGTGTTGTTGGCGTGACAACTAACCCAAGTATTTTTGAAAAAGCAATGACTTCTGGTCTAGCTGAATACCAACCACATCTGGCTGAACTTGCAAACGCGGGTGCATCAACTGAAGAAGCAGTGCGAGCACTTACTGTTTACGATGTAACTGCAGCATGCGACATCATGAAGCCAGTTTGGGAGAAGTCGGGCCATGTTGATGGCCGAGTTTCACTTGAGGTTGATCCGCGTTTGGCAAACGACACAGCAGGCACAGCGGCGCAGGCGCTAGAACTTTGGCACACCGTTAATCGCCCGAACTTAATGATCAAAATTCCAGCAACAAAAGCAGGCCTTCCGGCAATTACCGAAACTCTTGCTGCCGGAATCAGCGTAAATGTAACCCTGATTTTCTCGGAAACTCGTTATGTTGAAGTGCTTGAAGCCTGGCTAGCTGGGCTAGAGAAGGCTGCAGCCAACGGGCACGACTTAAGCCTGATTGAATCTGTTGCTTCGTTCTTCGTTAGTCGAGTCGATACCTTGATTGACAAAGAGCTTGATGCACTGGGTACACCTGAGGCCACTGCAGTGCGTGGCAAAGCCGCAATCGCCAATGCTCATTTGGCTTGGCAGGCATTTTTGGATGTCACAGCTGGAAAACGCTGGTTGGATCTGCAGAGTAAAGGCGCTCATGTTCAGCGACCACTTTGGGCTTCAACTGGTGTTAAAGACCCCGCCTATGACGACACACGTTACGTGATTGAACTTGTAGCGCCAAACACTGTGAACACCATGCCTGAGGCCACCATGAACGCAGTTGCTGACCATGGTGTACTTCGTGGCGACACAGTCACTGGCACCGCCCCTGCCGCTCGTCAAGTGTGGGCAGACTTAGCCCAACTTGGCATTTCAGCCGACGCTGTTTTTACTGAACTTGAAACTGATGGCGTTAACAAATTCATTACCGCTTGGGAACAACTACTAACCAGTATCGAAACCGCACTGCAGGGTGCCAAGTGATCAACCCATTACGCGATGTAAACGATCGCCGACTCCCCCGAGTTGCTGGCCCGTGTTCGCTAATCCTCTTCGGAGTCACTGGCGACTTGGCTCGTAAAAAAGTAATGCCCGCAATTTATGACCTTGCGAATCGTGGCTTACTCCCACCAGGGTTTGCACTAGTTGGTTTTGCGCGCCGCGATTGGGAAACTCAAGACTTTGCCCAAATCGTTCATGACTCTGTTCGCGATCATGCTCGCACCGAATTTCGTGAGGAAGTTTGGCAACAACTTGCCGCGGGTATTCGATTTGTGGCAGGCGATCTGCATAGCAACGAATCTTTCGATGAACTTCGTCGCGTTGTAGACGAACTTGACGCTACCCGTGGCACACGCGGCAATCACGCGTTCTACCTTTCGATTCCTCCTGGCTTATTCCCGGATGTCATTAATCAGCTTCGCCGTTCAGGTTTAGCAACCGCGGCCAAAGATGCTTGGCGCCGTGTAGTTATTGAAAAGCCGTTTGGTCACGACACCAAGAGCGCGCGCGATTTGAACAAAGTTGTTGGAACTGTATTCGACAGTGGTTCGGTATTTCGCATCGATCATTATCTCGGTAAAGAAACTGTGCAAAACATGCTGGCGATTCGCTTTGCAAATGCAATGTACGAGCCGATTTGGAATTCAAACTACGTAGACCATGTGCAGATCACTATGGCTGAAGACATCGGCATTGGTGGTCGCGCTGGTTATTACGACGGTATTGGTGCTGCCAGAGACGTTATTCAAAATCACCTACTTCAACTTCTTGCGCTAACCGCAATGGAAGAACCGAACTCATTTCAGGCGGATTCTGTTCGCGTAGAAAAAGAGAAAGTACTTAGCGCACTCGTTCTGCCTCGCGACATTGAAAAACACAGCGCACGCGGACAGTACTCAGCCGGGTGGCAAGGTGGCGTTGAAGTCAAAGGCTATCTTGAAGAAGATGGCATTAATCCGAATTCGATTACTGAAACTTATGCCGCTATTCGCGTAGACATTGATAACCGTCGTTGGGCTGGTGTTCCGTTCTATCTTCGCGCTGGTAAACGACTTGGTCGTCGCGTAACTGAAGTAGCGGTGACTTTCAAACGTGCGCCACATTTACCATTCAGCTCAACCGCAACGCAGGAGCTGAGTAACAATGTGATTGTGTTCCGCATTCAGCCTGACGAAGGTATGACCGTGCGCTTTGGTTCCAAGGTTCCAGGCACTGCGCTTGAAGTTCGCGACGTGAACATGGACTTCGCTTACGGTGACACGTTCACCGAAGCTAGCCCAGAGGCTTACGAGCGATTAATTCTTGATGTTCTCTTAGGTGACCCTCCACTTTTCCCACGTCATTCTGAAGTTGAACTGCAGTGGCGCATTCTGGATCCAATTCTGGAACGTTGGGCTAAGCGAGGCCAACCTGAGCAGTATCACAGCGGAGGCTGGGGTCCCGATTCCGCTTACGAAATGATGGCCCGTGACGGCCGGATGTGGCGTCGACCATGATCACTTTGGAAAACACTCAAGCCAACGCAGTAGCTGCGGCAATCAATGACGAGCGTCGCCGCATGGGCAGTCCGACTGTCGGCATGGTTCTGACTTTGCTCATTCTCACGGATGAGATGCATCAGGCTGAGGCACTTGCTGCCGCAAGCATTGCGGCTCGCGAACATCCGATGCGAGTGATTGCCCTGATTGAACGACCAGGTCGCGACACCGCGCACCTTGATGCACAGATTCAAGTTGGTGGCGATGAAGGTCCAGGCGAGTTAATAGCTTGTCGTTTACATGGCGAGCTTGCTAAACATGCAGGATCTGTTGCCATTCCCCTACTGCTTCCTGACACACCAGTTGTTGCCTGGTGGCCGGGCGATGCGCCAGATAGTCCATCAGAAGATCCGATCGGAATGCATGCGCAGCGCCGCATTACCGACACCTCAACGAGTGCGGCTTATATCCAGGAACTCGGCATTCGGCTCGCGAATTATCAGCCTGGCGATACTGATCTTGCTTGGACTCGAACCACGCCTTGGCGCTCGATGTTGGCTGCCGCACTGGATCAGCCAGTTGGCCGAGTGCAAGAAGTAACTGTGCATTCAGAGCCACGTTCGGCTAGCTCACTGTTACTTGCTGGCTGGTTGCGTAAGCGCCTGCATGTGCCCACCAAGATTGTCCACGACAAAGGTCCCGGGATTACAAAAGTTGTGCTTAAAACTTCTCAGGGAGAGGTTTCACTATCGCGTCCCGATGGCCGGGTAGCCCAGCTTTCCATCCCGAATGCCCCAGAATCCCCTGTTGCACTGCCCCGACGCAATATGGCCGAACTTTTGGCTGAAGAGCTTCGCCGCCTTGATCCTGATGAGATTTACTATCAAGCACTACGTGGCGTTAACGCTGTACTTCATCCTCCAGTTAAGGATTCGAAGTCAAAGCCAACTAACGTGAAATCAAAACCGTCAACTAAGGTCGGAAAAACCAAGACAAAGGTTGCCAAGCCCACTTCTACAAAGTCAGCCACTACCAAGCCTAAGAAGACGGCCAAGTAGTTATGGGAGACATCCAGGTCACTACTTTGCCAACTGCTGATGCAGTAGTTGAATCTGTGGTTGCGGACTTGGTTGCGCTAATTTCAAAGAAATCTATTGGCGATGCCGATGTTCACGTCGCACTCACCGGCGGTACGGTCGGCGTGGCTATCAACGCCGCCTTACTTTCAAACCCAGTAGTTCAAAGTTGTCGCACACTTCACCTCTGGTTTAGTGACGAACGTTATGTTCCGCGCGGCCATGAAGACCGCAATGACTTGAACTTGGAACCACTGTTGGCAAACTTTGCGGGAAGAGTTCATCATGTTGCTGGCCCTGAAACCAGCGAAAACGTGCAAGCGTCAGCTGCTGCGTATGCGCAGGAACTACATCTGGCTACGACCACCCGTTTCTGTGCCGATAACACTTTGATGGATGTTTCAATCATTGGTCTTGGACCAGATGGCCACATTGCCTCGATCTTCCCACATTCGCAGACGCTGTATTCAACAGATGCTGTTGTGGCGGTTTCAGACAGTCCTAAGCCGCCGCCAGTTCGAGTTTCATGGACTTACCCAACTATCAATGCCTCGCGTGAAGCGTGGATTGTGGCTTGCGGCGAAGCTAAGTCTGATGCCGTTGCTCAAATACTGGCCGACGAGCCAATCACCGAGCAGATGATTGCCCAGACTCCGGCCTGTGGCGTGCACGGCAAGTACGAAACCCGCCTAATTACTGACTTCGCAGCCAGCTAAGATACTTTTCCGACCGTTGCAGTAAATACTGTCGAATTACCAACGCTGTTCGTCCCAGTAATCAAAGCTCCCAAGAAACTACCCTTTAGGTTCTTGCTCACCGTAAAGGAAGCTTTCGTTGCACCTTTAATCAACTTACATTTGGGTGCTGGTTTGCCAGTTGTCAAAACCTTGTTGCTCGCTGCCGTGCACGAGTACCACTGATATGTGTAGAAAACGGTGAGGTAGCCCTTCCATGTCCCCGGCGAAACTGTAATCGATTTATTGACCTTAGCTGAGCCCTTCAAGGTTGCACCTTTGACATAAGTAGCCTTAAGTGCAGCAGGGGTTTCGCCAGCATCATCAAAAACTAGGTAGTTCCATGTGCTGCCAGGACTCGGGAAGCCAGTTGCTCTAGCAGTGATGTGCGCGTGGGCGACACCTTTAACCGTATCAAATGCATGATCACCAATGAAAGTAGGCGCATCGCCTAAGAAGTAAACGCGTCTAAGTTTCTCTGCCCAGTTGAACGCCTGTGTTCCTATGCTTGTCACACCCGCTGGGATAGTGATCGAGCCCAATTTACTTGCACCGTAGAACGCTTGGTCTTGGATACTTGTCACACCCGCTGGGATAGTGATCGAAGCCAGATTGTAATTCTGGTAAAACCAGCCTTCCCCGATGCTTGTCAAGCTCGTTGGAAGAGTGATCGAAGTTAATGAGTCCATATGACTAAACGCCCATCCCCCGATACTTGTGACGCTGTCGGGGATATTGATCGAGGTCACTGCAATCGCACCATAGAAAGCCTGGTCTCCAATGGTGGTTACGCCCGATGGAAGAGTGATGGCCGTCAATTTATTCGCGCCATAGAATGCTTTGGTGCCAATACTTTCCATACCTGCTGGAATGTTGATCGAAGTTAAGTAACTTGCTTGAGCGAACGCTAATCCCCCAATGCTTTTCACACTTGCTGGGAGAATGATGGAATTCAGGGTAAATGAGCCAGCAAATGCTCCAAAGCCGATACTTGTCACACCTTCCGGAATAACTACCGCACCGACACAACGCGTTCCATCAGAAACGACACCATCAGTAATTTTGTAAGCTGTTTTGTCATCCTGACCTGTTGGTAAACCTGTCGCACATGCGTATGAGCCATTGGCGAGGACTACACCATTCTCGGCGTTCGCTCTCTGGGCCGTTGCTGAGAGCAGAAACATAACCAATGCCGCCGCAACAGCAATAACAGAAATCTTCCGAGCGAAAAAGCCAACAGTGACCATCACAAAACTCTCCTATATGCAGCAAACCATTACTAGGCCCAAACGAAGTATGTGCAGGCTCTGCCAACAAACTTAGCATTTATGATTGGGAAAATTCCGTACCAGGGCTGAGCGTAATTCTCCACTACAGCGAAACCATCTTTACCGACTTCTGAACTCTGTCGGAACCAGGATCATTCAATCCGGGCATACATCAAACGTTGACTACGGCTCATTCTCCATAGTAAAAACTGCTGGTGACGAGCAAGATGGAAGTTACCGCCAACCCGTAACCATAAAAGATTCTGCTCCTTCGGGTGAGTACTCGATCTGGTTCAGCGCCACGGACGTTCTCGGTAACCGCCGCTTCGCACTAACAGAACTCAAGTTCTCGGTTCAGTAAGTAGCCCAACCGTGCAAGGCTCATGAGAGAAAATTCAACCGATTAAGCCTTGCCGGCTGGAGTTTCGACCCCTCTCGGGCGCGCAAAAAAGGGACCATCTCGGTGTTTATCTTCAAGGCACAGTAACAGTCATTAACCGACCATAAGAGCTATGCAACTAATTGTGGGGCTACCAGATTTCTCTGAGAGCCCCACAATTATTGTTCAATTCCTAGCGATTTTGAGTTACCTGTATCGCAGCTGATGCTGTGCCTCGACCAGCAGCATTCTGCGCCACTACTCGAACCGAATAGGTTTTTCCATTTGTCAATTTAATTTGCTTTGGCCCCGGCACATTTCCAAGAGACCTCCAAGGTCCTCCATCGACAGAGTAACCATAACGAATGATTGGGCTACCTCCATCACTTAACGGAGCATTGAAATCAAGGTTGATATAACCAGCCCCTGATGTAACAACAACATTCTCTGGCGCACTGGCGACAGTGACTGGCGTGAAGGTAATAGCGTTTGACTCCGCTCCAGGACCATCGATGTTGATTGCACGCAGTTTCAGTGTGTAACTAGTGCCACCGACCAAACCGTTTACACGTGGTCGAGTCAAGGTCCCGGAGCTGTCAACAGAGGCCCAAGTTGTGCCATCGTTGATTGTGTATTCATAACCACTAATTGCACTTCTACCATTTCGTCTTGGCAGATGCGTTCCGATTACCACTTGGCCATTAACTGCTTTAACCCCCCAGATTTTTGGCGCGCTAGGTGGATAGAGGACATGAACTTGCATTCCAGAGAAGGTTGATCCCCAACCAGTCGTTCCGGCAAGCACAGAAACAGAAGTGAGCGGACCATTATCAGCAAACACATCCGCGCTTTCAGTCGGAGCATTTCCCTCGAACCTAACCTTCTGGATCATCCACTCCTGCCTGAATGCGTTAGCACCAATACTCTTGACTGAAGCAGGGATTGTGATTTGAGATAGCCAGTTGTTGCGGAATGCGCCGGCACCAATAGTGGTCAAAGCGCTACTCATAGTGAATGGTTGGAGATGGTTGTCGGCAAACGCTCGATCTCCGATCGTAGTAACCGAATTACCCATAGTTAGGTACATCACACCGTTGCCGTAGAAGGCACCCTCTTCAATCGTTGTGACCGAACCTGGCAGATTCACGTAATCCAGATAAACCTGGTGGCCAGCATAATTGGCAAATGCCCATGCCCCAATAGACGTGACTGGATTACCACCTAGTTGTGCTGGAATCGTCAACACTCCTGGGCAAGGGCCAACGCAACCCGTGACAGTAACCTTGTTCTGCGCATCCGTCGTGTAGGTGAAATTTTCATGATTAACCCGAACCCAGAGGTCCCACAAGTTTGTACCCCAGCCAGAGGTTCCCGAAGACACATCAGCGAACTTCAAATCTGGATTTCGGCCCCATGAATTCCAACTATAAGTTACGGCGTCGCCCAGGAACGTCAATGAAGTTAACGACTTATCCCAGAACGCCCACTCGCCGATGCTTGTCACAGTGTGACCATCAATAGATGCAGGGATTACCAGCTGGGTAGCACACGAACCGTCACAACCTGTAATCGTTGCGTTATCTTCGCTGTCAATGTTGTAAGTGAAGGCTGTATCTGCACGAGCAGGTGTGACAGCTCCAAGGCTTGTTAAAACAGCGAGAGCCGCAACCGCGAGAGCCGCAATCTTGCGACTTGCAAAATGAGGTCGCTTAGTGACAGAGGACTTAGACATTAAAACTCCTTGAAGGTAAGTGACCTTCCCAAAGTATTCAATCCAAATGCGATTGAGAAATAGAGACAGCCATTTTCGAATGTAAACCCGCAATTTCGTTACTTGTTTGCCTTACCCAGCCAAATACCAGGTGTCAAAGAAAACTGCACCTAGTGGACAATAGATGTTGTGAGCACAAAGTTGACTACGCAATTCAGGCTTAAAGTCCTGTTTGTTGAGGATGATGCGTTCACTATGAATGCCATTGCGGCCCTGCTAGAGCGCTTTGATCTCGAAGTAAAAACAGCAAATTCGGTTTCGCAAGCTGTTCAGCTAATTCGTGAGTTTGAACCCAATGTAGTCGTAACTGATCTAGACCTTGGAACAGGACCAGATGGGACAGACTTGCTTAACTATGTTGCAGAAAACTTCCCATGGATGGGCAAAGTGATTTTGACTGCGCACTCATCCCCTAATTTGGCCGTGGACACCCGGCATGCCCTTCCGAATGATGTCACCTTCCTCATCAAATCTTTAGTTACTGCTGAAGACGTTTATCAGGCAATTCTTGATTCACTTACCCAATTAAAAGAGGCAAGAAAAATGACCTTAGAAGCTGACGAGGGAGTTTTTCTAGTCAGTAAGGCTCAAGGCGAATTGTTGCGCATGCTGGCAGATGGGCTGTCTAATGCCGCCATAGCTCGCAGTCGAAATCGAACATTACCTGCAACAGAAAGTCTCATACATCGCCTGTTTGCAGCGCTTGGACTTGGCTCAAATCCCGACATCAACCAGCGAGTAATTTCTGTGAAGATGTGGCAGCAAGGCAAAGTAAAAATTAAATGAGGCTAACTGGATGGTTTCGGATTCTGAATAATCCGACTGCACTATCTCGCCCCGTTTTACTATTGCAAATTCCGCTGGCACTGGCCCTGGGATTTGGAACTCGTTCGACGGCGTTGCGACAAAATCCTTTTCTCATTCTCTTGTTTGCCACCTTATTCATAATTGGTGCGGGCCTTTGTTTTGCTCTGGGTAAATTGGCTTTAGCCCGGTTCGCTGCCATTGAACGAAACCGACCCCTGGTTACGCTTATCGCCTGGCTGACTACTGGGTTTTTATGTGTTGGCATCTCTGAAATTTCGCATGTGGTGGCCTTGCATTTACTCCATCCGCAAGTGATCGGTGGTCCGCTTCCACTCAACACCCGACTGCTTTTTATCCCGCCCATGTGGCTGGCAAGTTTGCTCGCAACTTCACACGTTTTCCAGTCACGTACTGAATTCCTTGTTAAGTTTCGACAACTAGCCCAAACAAATTATTTATTATCGGAAGCTGAAGAATTATCCGAAAAGGAATTCGATAACGAGCGACAAAAACTAATTGCCATTGTCAGTGAAACCATTAAACCTGAGTTGAGACTGATTGCCGCTGAAATGCGTGGCCTTGAAATGCCTTCGTCGCCTAATTCACAAATTGCGAAGATGCTCGACCAAATCGACAACTACTCGCTCAAAACATTGCGTCAATTGATTAAAGATCTAGATGAAGTTGTGGCTCTGGAGCCTACACACTTAAAACACATACCTGTGATGGAAAACCCCAAGTTAAAGTTGCGTGAGTTGCCCTTAGATCCGCTGCGGAGTCTGCGAATTGCAGGATTTGTCGGCGGATCACTCCTGTTGCCAGTAGTTGGTGTTCGCGTTGATGTACTTTGGTTAATTCAAGTACTCGTTATATTTGTCCCAGCTTTTGGAATCTACGCCTTGCGCATTGGATTGAAGCACTTAAAAGCCCCAGAGATTCTGTGGACTCTGCTCGGATTCGCAAGCGTTATCCTCATGCGCCTTTTCGGTGTTTCCGCGCTCTCACAAGTGCAGAATGCTACCTCGCACCAATACCTTCCGTACATCAGCGGAACCCTCTTTGGATTTAGCGTTCTAATTGCTTCAATTGATAGGTATTTCATCGATTCCTACCAGAAGATATTTAGCGAACAAGAACTAGCAAACTCTCAACTAATTGAAAAATTGGATTGGATAAATAGCGAGCAAAAACAGGTCAGAAAGAACTTCGCCCGATTGTTACATGGCCCCATCCAGAGTCGTTTAGCTGCGGTGAGAATGCGATTACATATCCTCGCCGACGCATCCAGTATTGGACTTACGGAATTTGATCAAGTCAGTATCAATCAAATCGCCGACATGGTTGAGCAAATCACCCATGAGATCGAAACTCTCGCTGAACCAGTTACTAAATCAGATTCCACAAGTGTTGCTGAAGAAATCGATGCGCTAAGAATTAACTGGCATGGTCTGATGGAAATCACGATCGACATAGCACCAGAAATTATTGCAGCTTTGGATCAAAGCTCGAATCTTTCACACAAAGTCATGTCAGCCTGCAGTGAGGCAATCACTAACTCTTGCCGAAACGGCAAGGCAAGTGAATTAACAATTTCATTCGAATTAGCCAATGAAGAACGAACTGTGGTGTTCATTGTTCAAGACAACGGACTCGGAGTAAATGAAGATGTTAAACCCGGTTTCGGGCTGAGAGACATAACTGCCGATGGTGGCCATTGGATTTTTGAACCTTGCGACAAAGGCGCGAGATTTAAAGTTGAATTCGTCCGCCCGATTTATCCGATGTTGCAGAAGTCATAGGTTCCACCACCTCTGAAATGGCTTCACCGTCAACAGCATTAAACCCTTTGATTTGAACGGAGTACATCGCCCAGTCGCGTTTACTAGATAACCCCCTCATCAAGTCCAGCTAGCACCTGCGCAGCACGAGCTTTAACTTCAGGAAGATTGCTCAGGCGACGCAAACCACCCATCTGTTGAAACATCCGGTGGTTTGCAGAGAAGGACTCAGCGTGGCGATCTAGGAAGTCCCAATACAAAGTTGTGTAAGGGCAAGCATCTTCACCAGTGCGCTTTTTAGGGTCATAAACACAGGTCTTACAGAACTGACCCATTTTGGAGATGTAGGCACCTCCCGCTGCGTACGGTTTAGTCATCAGCACACCATCATCAGCATGTGTGGCCATTCCAATCACGTTTGGAACCATCACCCAATCAGCTGCGTCTATGAAAACTTCGCGCATCCAATCCAGAAACTCTTGCGGCGATACTCCAGTAAGCAACGCCAAATTGCTAAGAATCATCAGGCGTGGAATGTGATGAGTCCAACCTCGCTCCTGAACATCAGATACAACTGAGCGCACACAATTCATCTGGGTTTTACTCGGATCATGGAACAGCGGTAGCAACTGGCGCTCCGCATCCAGTTGATTGTTATCGCGGTAACCCTGGCCAAGGTACCAATACATGCCATTGATGTATTCACGCCAACCTATTAATTGGCGTATGAAACCCTCACAAGAAGAGATTGGTATGTCACCTTTAGCGAATCTAGCCAGAGCCGCCCGAACTACCTCGGCTGCGTGCAGCAACCCATTGTTTAAGTACGGACTCAGCAGAGAGTGATGCGC
>Ga0214919_10008844_pt1 | contig 13126 bp, 16 predicted proteins | sample LL1503_MetaG_FD_177994 | JGI IMG/M metagenome (GOLD analysis project Ga0214919, IMG submission 177994) | Freshwater microbial communities from Lake Lanier, Atlanta, Georgia, United States - LL-1503 | ecosystem: Environmental > Aquatic > Freshwater > Lake | place: USA: Georgia | collected...
TAACTTGCCCTTTTTCTCAGTTACCTTCATACCAGCAGATTCAGTTTGCTTTTTAAGGTCTTTGTATTTTTGAGCAACAGTTAACTTTTTCATTTCTTTCCCTTATTCCTAGCGGATATTGCTGCTGCTTTACGTTTAGCATCAGCCTTCGAACTAGCACCCCAGGCTTGCAGGGATAATAGTAATCTTGTTGGCTCACCATTAGGCTTACGTTCTGGCCCTGGCATACCACCCATACGGGCCAAGAATGAGGCTCTACGGGGGTTATCACCGCTCTTTACAGGTGCCTTGAGGGTTCCACCCTTATAGGATGCTCTGCCCTTTGCATTTAGCCCGCCCTTAGGATTCTTGCCTTCTTTACGTGTCCACGCTGCTGTCATTTTTTACCCCTTGCAACCGCCGCATTATCTACAAGATTTGGATAAGGTCTACCAGCAGCCTTGGCTCTAGCCTTAGCAGCAGACTTTTGTGCTGGTGTTAATTTACTTGATGTTTTCTTGGGATTCTTTTTGTCCCAAAATGCTACCTTCTTTTTCACTTAATCCCCTTAATTATATTTCCAGTCTTAGGGTCTCTCTGTACTTTAACAGTTCCATCCTTACGCAAGGTAAGGATGAGACCATCCCGCATGATAGTTTTATTAAAACCATCACTGCGTACAAATTGACCCGATGACATTATTTCTTTTTCCCTACGCCCGAAATTTTCTTTAAACGTGGGTTAGCTTTAATTGCAGCAGGTGATGCTTTACGTGCACCTGATGCTAAGATTGCTCCAGCGGCTTTCATTGATACACCCTGTTTTTTAGCAATAGATTTTTGTGCAGATTTAAACCCAGGATGTTTTTTCATTAATTACCTCTATTGATATGAGTACTGGTGCGAACCTCTGGTAAAAACATTCCTGGGTATTTTGCCTCAAGTGCTTTCTTAGCATCAAGATTTGCCTTAGCAACAGCCTCAGGACGTATTGATTTTTGATATGCATCAATTGCATCTTTACCTTTTAGTACACCAGCTTTTGATGTTGGTTTAGGTGTAGGCATTTATTTCTTCTTTCCCATTTTCTTAATAACCATTTTCTTACCAGTCTTCTTGGCTTCTTTCTTGGCCATAGCCATGCCCTTTGGGCCGTATGAGAATTCTTTCTTTCCAACCATTGGCATTATTTCTTGCCCTTCTTCTTAAGCATTTTCATACCTGCTTTAAGCTCTTTAGCTTTTTCTTTCTTAGGCTCTGCCTTCTCGGCCATAGCATAAGCTTTCTTTTTCATTGCCATCTTTGCCATTATATTTGTCCTATCTCTTTGAGTACTTCTGCGGATTTTTTATTTATATCTTTTGCTTTAGGCATAGTCTCTGCATTGTAGGCTTTACCTAAAGTTTCTGATGCTTCGTGCGCTGAGATTATATCCTTCATTTTGGTACCAGCAGGTTGTATCCCCTGTGCCCTGGCGTCTCTATAAGCTTGCAACTCTGAGTTCCATTTTTTGTCTGGTATATCCCGAGCTGCATCTCCAGAATTCATTTGAAGTCCTAAACCCTTGCATCCAAAGCAACCCTCAATTGGTTCAGGGTGATGCTCCCAATGTTTCATACGTCCCTATTCTACTGTAAAGTTGTCCGCTGTTATTCCTATACCAGCCGCTATCATTGCCGTTCTGATAGCATCGGTAATTCCAGTGTGTATAAGACCACCCATGTAATAGGCAGTATAAGTTTCTAAATCATCTTGTGCCGGATACTGAGTCAATGAATAAACACCAGCATTATTAATAACTGTATAGCCCTTATCTCTTTGGGCAAAGAATTGGAACAGTCTATGGTTACCTATTAGTCCTTGTTGAAGGATAGGGGTAAGAAATGTATATGTTGCCATTGTTCTCCTTTAATGAATTCACTGTAAGGCTAGAGTTTCCCCTAGCCCTACCGTCAATCAATTAAGATGCGATTGATGAACCAGACTCAATGCGGTATAAAGCTGCTTCGCGGTAACGCTTGAAGCCTAATACGCCGTACCAGCCCATTGGGCGGAAACGCATAAGTTGGTCAATAACTGGACCGATAACTACATGTGGCTCTTCAGCAACGGCTTCTGCCATTGCTTGCTGACCAGCAAGAATTGTACGGTAGTTACGTGCAGATGATGCACCGTCTGTAGCATTGTACAAACGAGCAGACTCTACGAAATAAGCACCCTCATAGGTACCAATTTCTCCTGCCCAGATACGGTCTTGTGCAGAGCCGTATTGGTTAGGAAGTAACCATCCTGATGAACCAGTCTCAGCACGAAGGTCGTGTGAAACCTCTGGGTGGATTCCACACCAGTATAGTGAACCCTTACGGGCTACAGACTTACCAGAACGTAACTTAGCAACAGCCTTACGAAGGTTTGCTGAAGAAATAGTTGCTGCTGCTGTAATGGTTGCAGTAGATGTTGCAGTTGCGCCTGCATAAATTACGTTGCTTCCGCCACGTAGCTCTGTCATAGCGACAGAGTCGATGGAATCTGCAAGGTTGAATGCAATGATGTTAGCAATTGCTGGGTCTACATCAGCAAGGCTGAAGAGTTCCAATGCACGTGTAACAAGCACTGAGTTACCGTACTCTGCAAGAGTAATGGTAACTGATGTTGGGGTACCAAGTGCAACAGAGTCACGCTCTGTTGACTCAGTTAACGCAGTTGCCTGCGTTGCTAAATCTGCGTATAATTGTAGAACTACGGTTGAGCCAGGAATTGCCTGTTTTGCAGGACGCTTGTCAGCGACACTACGAATTAGGGGTTCTGAACGCAACGCAAATTCTAACAGTCGGTCATACGCTGTCTGTACTAAACCAGCTCCACCAGCGGTTCCGCCGAGGGTGCTTGAGCCTGTACTTGAATAGGCATTAGCCATTGTTCACCTCCAAGGTGATTTAAGAATTACTATGGATATTAATTGCCTTGAATTAGTTGAGTAAGTTCTTCTGCGTTAGCCGCATTTAAAACTCTGTTCAATAAGTCTTGGGCTTTGTCAGGGGTTGTACCTAACTGAGTAACTACATCTTGCTGCCGTAAGGCTGCTCGATTAAGTTCTTGTTCTTGGTTTACCTCAGGCTCCTTTGTTAATCCAAACAAGTCGCCGTTATCATCAAGCCAGTTATTAACCGACTCTTCGTTAACGTCTTCTAAGTCTTTAAGGATTAAACGTTGTGCCTTTGGATTGACACCCTTCTTGTCTAGGACATCTTTGACTATACGCTCACGCTGCGACTTGGATAATCCCTCAAGTTGCTCAGTAAGTTCTTTGATACGTTTCTCATCATTACGCTTAGCTTTCCGCAATTTTTTAAGTAAATCACTTCCATCTAATTGTGTTTCAGTTTCGGTATCTTGGTCGTCTTCGTCTTCATCCCAGTAGTTGTTGCTCATAGCAACCCACCCTTCTATTCGTTGTAGTCGCAAGCCTCAGGTTCCAATCGGGGAATCGGTCTGGCTCTTGCTATCGGTCTAATACGCTATGTGAGGCCGATGGATTCACATAGGATTCTATTTAGAACTGTCCGCCGCTAGATGACTTTCTTAACATTTGAGTACTTAGGCCGGCAGAACCAACTCCAGCTGAGCCACCAAATTGGGCTGACTCAAGAGCGGCTAATTGTTTACGCTTACGCTCAGCAGATGCATTACCTTTAAAGACTTCTTCTTCAGCTGTCTTTTGTGTGTAATTAATCTTTGCTTCACCATAAATATCACTTAACTTTGTAGCTTCTGGAAGCATTGCACCAATGGTTGAATAACCTTTAATTGCTGCAGCACGGTCAATACCATACTTAGCTAAATCAGTAGCACTGGTTACATTAGTATCTAACTTTTGAGCAACAGCAGCAGCACCAATCTCAGCTGATGTTACTTTCTCTTGTAACTGTGGCAGTGTTTCTTTAGGGTCTAAAAAGTATTTAACTAAATCTGTTTCTGTAATACCAGGATAAAATTCTTTAAGCTGTGCTTTAATAGCAGGGTCAGCATTATTAACTCTATCTACTACTGTAGATATTCTGCTCTTTAATTCTACTGCTGATATGTCTCCGCCAATAACATCGGCTAACTTAGATTGGCGTGCTTCTCTTGTCTTGCCAAAGTAATCTCCTAAGCCATATTGATTCATGACTTGATTGTATGTATCTTCAACACCTAGATACTCAGCCTCAGATAAAGCATTTAATCCAGAAGCTAGACGCAATTCATTACCTTTGAATCTAGCTTTATATGCTGGTTCTTGTTTAATCTGCAACTTAGCTTGTTCAGGTCCAAGACCTGAAAGCATGTAACCTTTTATAACAGGAGCAAGGGAGCTTAGTCCATAACTATTTAAAGTATCTTCAAGGATAGCATAAGCATCCTTATTGAGTTTGTCTTCGTTAAGTTTAGCCTGTTCTGCTTTAAGTCTTGCAGCTATTTGTTCTGCAGTCTCAGGTTTTGTGCCACCAAAAGTTTCAACTGTTACATTAGGAGAAGGTACATTACCGCTCTTGGTTACAACATCAACGTATTGAGCATATTTTTGTTCAGGTGTGAAACTAGAAGACTTATTAATTTCACTTCCATATTCATCAGTAACCGGTCTTGCCATTAGCGCACCAACCCAAATGAAGATAAGATAGAGTTGACATAACCAGATGCTTCTTCTTTAGCATTCTTAGTCTTAGCCCATCTAGGGTCTTTGCGTAATGATAATTGAAAGTCATTTAAATTCATTGAACCTTCTTGTCCGCCATTTTTAAGAGCATTCTGTATATGAGTATCTTTAGTAATGTCAATAGAGTTATCTGGTAACTCAAGAGTTTGACCCATGTAATATGCATACTGGTCGGCAAGACTGCTTACCTTTACACCGCTATCAATTAACTTATTTAGATTAGGGTACATAGTCTTAGCCATAGTTTTAATAGCTAACTCTTCAGCATCAAGGGTTCCAGTTGTAAGGGTTCCACCTGACTGGTAGTTACTTAGTATGTTTTTCTTAGCCATATCAGGACTGTAAGCTAAGCCATAATTTCTAGCTGTAGCTTGTAGTTTAGATATGTATGTACCTAACAAACCACCTGACTTAAGGAGTTCATCACCAGTCATAAGGTCAGCAGCAGGACGTAATACATCGCCCATGATTCTCTGACGGTCTACTGAGGTTAACCCACGACCTACTGATGTAGTACCGGATTCTCCAGTAGTTTTAGAAACTCCAACACTCTCTTCTTTTCTTACTCTATTATAAAAATCTTTCTTCTCTTCAAGAGTAGCTTTACGACCTAATTGCTGAACAAAGAAGTCATCTAATTCCTGTGATGCTTGAGTCCTTGTAGATAAAGCACGGTCTACTGTAGTAACAGAGCTTCCGGTTCCACCTGTCCATTTACTTAAAGGTATAAGACCTTGACTAGGATTAGTTGTATAATTGGCAACAACACCTGTACCATAATCAATTAAATACTTATTAAGAGCTGCTATCCTATCTGTAGGATTAGCATTCTTTTTAATTTTTAATTTGTTTAATATTGATTGATAATATTCAGGGTTATTATTAAAGTCTTTTTGATATTTTTCTAATATCTTTCCCAATGAATCACTGATGGTAAAGTTAACACCATTTGGGTCTACGTAAACATAACCTTGAACTAAAGTTTTATTATCTTGGCTACTTGGTGTTTGTAGAATAGGCTTACCTGTTGCATCTGGTTTTACAAATGACCTGCCACCAACACCAACTCCACCAAATTCAGCAATTAAATCCGACTCTTGGTTTAAACCATAATCAAAAACCATTATTAGTTAGCCTTTCTAAGTGCTACATACGTATCTCGTGAATAGAAATCAAGTATTGGTTGCAATACAGCCCTGTATGCTTCATACATAACAAGGTCTCCAGTCCTTAAATCATTAAGAAGTCTTTCAATTTCATACTTCCTTTGACGTTTAATCTCAGTAAAGTTAGGTAACATTTTAAACTCTTGGTCAGTAGAAAGAGCCACAAATTGTTCAACTTCATTAACTGCTGCTCTCATCTTAACCCGTGTGATATCTGGTATAGGAGTGTTAGCATCAGATAGTAATGTTGATAGATTTTCTAGCATTATCTTCTCTGAAGGGAAGTTGTTCTTGCTTTGTAAAGCTTCCAATAAGTATGGATTAGAGTTTAATAAAGCCTGACGTTGTGCTGTTGAGGCAGTAATAATAGACTGACGTAAAGTAATGTCAGGTGTATTAGCTAAAGCTTCATCTTCTTTACGAGCAATGTTAAAGTAAGCAGCCTTATCTTCGGCTACCAATACTCTCTCTAGATATACTTCTAAATCAGGCTGACCCAATAAGTCTTGTGATTCCAACCAGTTGTATACCGCAGGATTGAACTCTCCCACCTTTGGTGCAAAGATATAAGCAGTCTCACCATATGTATTTATAAAGTCTTTATTACTTAGAGCCCAGTCTTTAACTTCCTGAGTTTTATTAATTAAAATGTTTGTTTGCTTATCATTTCTAGATGCTAGATAGATACTCTTCTTTGGATTATTAGCCACAAAGATAGCAGTAGCAAGAGCATAAGCATCTTGAATATCGGTACCATATGTTTGCTTTATACCATCTAAGATGTCATAGAATTCACTACGTAGACTAGTTATACCAATCTGTTTGTAGTAATCCGGCACACCTTTGCTCTCCTGTAAGGCAGCAGAAGCAGGTGAGAACATGCCCAAGAAGCCACGCATAAATAGTAAGTTGCTTGTTGATATGCTTATTGCTTTTAAGTAATCATTACGCTCTTGAGGTGTAGGATTCTCTGGTAATGGTTGATTGCCATATGCCTGCATATAAGATATAGCCTGCATAGCAGCACTTTTTTCTTCACGACTCTTGTGTTCTATGTCAGTAATACCAAAAACTTCTTGTGCTGGTTTACTTAATCTAATAGCATTCTCAATATATAAAGGTACGATAGCGCTACGGAAACTCATAGTTTCACCAAAGCTGCCTAGTGTAGCCTTCTTAAAATCTTCACCTAAGTTAGCTGTAAAAGCATTACCATACTTACCTAATAATCCATCTATTGCAAGTATAGTTACCGAAGCAGCAGGTGAGGAGAAAGTAGGTATGCCAGAATCAGGTGAAAAGGATGGGTTAAGCATCTGTAACTTCACTTTAAAGTTATCAAATTGAGGTACTTTAAATTGGTTATCACCAGATAGTTTACGCACTACTGGCTCAACTGCACCATTGATAATAGCATCTGTTGGGAAGATAAAGTATTCAACACCGTCTTGGTCTCTATGTATACCACCAGAAGACTGCAAACCTTGATGTAATAATCGCATGCGATACGCAGTTTGGACTGGCTTATCACGTAGCATACGATAGTAACGACGATAGAAGTCCTCAGTTGCACGATAGAATCTGCCTACGTGTCTAACAGACATAGAGAAATTGCTTCTAATAACAGGGTTATCTATGTACTTTAATATTGTATATATAGCATCATTATGTGCTAATTCAGTGTATCTCTTACGTGCTAAATCTTCGGCAATTTCTTTAGCTTTGCTATTGAATGGGTCTTGCTCTAGGAGCCTAGCTTCTTGTTGTTTAGCAAATAATCTTTCTTGATTTCTATAAGATTGACGTAAGTTAACGTATGTATAAACTAAAGCTGGTTGGCTAAACAAGCCGGTTGCTTCACGGTCTGCTTGCTCATAAACAGCATTGCCAAACTTTCTAAGGTTTCCTTCCATATCTTTTTCAATGAAATTGATACGTGTATTAACTTCACCGCTTGGGTGCATATTAACCGTAACTTTTTCAAAGTCAGAGAACTCAATACTAGATACAGCTTTTTCCCATGCATCAGAGGGGATACGCTTAGAACGTTTAGCCGCTGCTTCTGTAATATCAAAGTGCTTCTCTTTAACTAGGTTCATTAACTCTTGATTAAATGAGTTGGCACCACCATGGAAAGCAACCTGCATATCAGCTAACATATTATCTACAAGGACAAGGGCTATCTTTTCTTCAGGTAAACCCTTTTCACGAGAGGCAACTGTATCGCCAAACTTATTATTAAATCGTTTTAACAAATCTGCATCAAATACTTTTAGTGATATACCAGGCTTAATAAGAGCCATGTTGGTCAAATACTCTTTAACTGCCCTTGCACCAGCTGGAGATATATCCCTACTGCCAATACCAGCAAAATCTCTATAAGCAGGAATCGTATCTGATTGTGACCAAGTACCATCTACCCATGTAAACCATTTATTAACATTCATATCAAATACGTGGACTGGCTTATTAAGCTCAATACCAGCATAAACAGCCCAAGCTGTTCCACCTTGGACAACATTGTTATCAATGCGACCTATGGCAACAACAGCCTCAGAGTCTTTTACTTGATAGTAATTTCTACGCAATAAATTAGCTACATATTTATTAGTTGGCGGGAAGGCTCTCTTTAAATACTTTTCATTTACAGTTTTCATTAAGTCATCAGCAACTTCAAGTTCTTGCTGTGTGTGAATAACTTGAGTACCAGAACCAGGTTGAATCTTATGGCCATCAAATGAATGAGCTTTAACATTCATTCCAAATACTGCGCCTTCACGACCGAATACAGTATCCGCGCCTAATGCTCCACCAGAATTAATAGTTCTATTGGCTAGTTGAATAGCCTGGTCTTCTTCTGAATAGTAATTAACGCCAACTTGCTTAAGGATAGAGCGTCTAGCTCTCTCAATATCCTTGGTATCTCTTAATCCATTGTGCATAAAGAATGCTGATACAGGACTAAAGAACTTATAGTCAGCGAGTTTAATTGTATTAAATGCAAAACGTAATGCCCAGTTATCAAAATGCGCTAATGCAGGGAATTTTTGGTTTATCTTAGCAAGGTCTCTAGTAGAAACAGGTTCCCATTTTCTACCTAATTTTAAACCAGCTTCTTCAACAGCTCTAGTTACTGTAGATTCAGGAAGAGTTAAGTTTTTAAATTCATCATCAAATCTACCGCTTAGGTTTGACTTAGCACTAACACTTCTTTGCATTGCGTCAATAGTGTCTGGCTGGTACACCAATAAATCCATAATATCTTGTTTAGATTCGTCAGTTTGGCCTTTAAATATAATATCATAAGCACGCTTACCAGTTTCTTGTCTAATCAAGATATCACTAACCTCTTGCATTGGTACATCGTAGCCAAGTTTTTCAGACAAATCTTTTTGCAAATCTTTTACAATATCTAAACGGTCACCCTTGGTAATACGTTCCTCTAAACCACCATTAAGGAATAGTTTATTAAACAAACGTTTGTATGGACCAACAGCTGCCTTAGAGCCAGTAGCAACAGTAAGAACTTTGCCTAGTTTTCTTGATTCTCCAATTGCAAAGTCTTTAATTGCATTAGCAGGAGCAGTAAATGCATAAAACATAAAGTGGTCTATAGATGTTCGTAAACCTTGTTTAATACCTAGGGTAAGAACAGCCCAAGAATCTACAATTGCACGCATATAATAGTTTCTGTGCATGCCTTCAAATAAAGAAGGTATGCCATTTCTTACAGTAAAGTGACCAGCCTCGTCTTTCATGCCAAGCATTGCCTTTGTAGCAGCAATTTCTTCAAAAGGTAAAGGAGCAATCATCCCAGCTGCTTGAAATCCATGGGTAATACCACGGTTTCTTAAATATGGGACACCATTTTCTACTTCAATTGCACTAGGGTCCATCATATCTGCTAAATCTCTACGTATTTCTACTCTAGATGTAACACCAAAGCCAGCATGGTTATTAAATGTTTTGTCTAATATTTTTTGTGTGTAATCTTTACCGCCAGGTAGTCCTTCAAAGCCTTGTTTCTGAAAATATGCAGCATAAAGATTACGGATAGCTACTACTTGCTGAGCAGAATCTGAATCTAAATAATTTAATGCCCATGTATCTGCAAAATCTCTGTCTATTACTAAAGAAGCCAAATTTCTAAATTCAGAAACAGTAAGAACAGCGTCATCACCATATCTAATACCACTAGTAGGACTTCTGCCAGCTGCTCTGCCTATTTTAAATGCTAATTTACGTGTTTTAGATATGTCATTTTCAATATCTACCAGTTTTTTTATGTTTGGGTTAACGCCAACATCAGCACCTTCACCTAAACTTGTAAGAATTTCCCAACCACGCTCATGGGCAGCAGTAGCTTTCTCAATTGTGTCCCTTGTAGCAATGTTTCCTACCGTTGGGTTGAATATTGCATCTACCTTACGAGCAACTCCTGATGTAAAATGACGAGACGCACGTGCAGTAGCTATGCCATTACGGTAAAAGGTAGTACCGTCTAGTCTTCCACCAAGTAAATATCTTACATTATTTGCGGTAGTAAAAAATTTTTCAGCAGATGCAGCATCAAATACATTATTTTTTGAATATAATTTAAATACTTCAAGGTCATTAAATTCCGGGTAAGCAAGTCTAAAGTTTCTAAAAATTACTGCCTTAGCTGTGTTACCTTCAGCCTCATTAAATGCTTTAACTACTGGGCCAACTTCATTTTGCCACAAGCTAAATACATCTGGTCTTTGGAAAGTTTCACGAACAGTAAGGTTTAATTCTTCTGGTTTAGCCGCTAATATTTTATCAGCTAATACTCTACCTTTATTGCCTTGTCCGGCAACAAGAAAGCCAGCTTCATCGGCTCCTCTTGCAATAGCAGCTCTGGCTAACCTAGGACCAAGTATAGGTATCTTACTAAGACCTAATGATAGGTAAGTATCAGGAGAAATTATTACTTGATAAATAGCATCAATCACGCCAGATTGTTTAGCCATTACCTTAGCCTTGTAAGCTTCGTTTGCAACTTTAGCTTCTGCGGATTGACCAGGAATTTCAAATGGTCTACCAAAAGCAGAGAACCATAATGTTGAAAGTACTGGATGTTTTTCATCGTATGCCATACGCACAATTGAACGCCCAGGAGAAAATCTTGCTAATTTTGTTTCTTTAAGAATAGGTTCAAACTTGTCTGGGTCATCTAATGAATCAGCAAGTGCTTGTGTTATTTCTGCATCTACCTTACCCCAGCTTTTAACAATCTCACCTGGAGTTTTGCCAGAAGCAATACCCATTGCAACTGCAGCATTAGCCTTGCCATATTTTTCTTCAAGGTTTTTAACATCATTTGGGTTATAAAAGTCTTTACCCTTATAAGCATCTGACCAAGTGTTTTGAGAAAATACAGGTTTATCTAAAGTAGTAGCCTCAAAACCTACACGAACTGGCGTATTAAGTGTTTTACCGTATTTTTCTAAAGCTGAGAATGTACCAAGAAAAGGAGAACCAAAAAACTTGTAAGGAACACTAACTACCTTACCTGCAATATTTAAAGCTTTGCCTGCTAGTCCTTGTTCAGGCTTAGAGTATTCTTCATTTGGAAACAGAACTCTAACATCTTTTTTAGCATTATCAGTTAGGTTGTCAAAATCTTCTTTAGCTTTATCAGGAGATAGTTTGCTTAATCTCAAACCTTCTTGATATGCATAAGAGAGTTGTGTAACCATACCGTTTTCTTCAGGCGAAAGGTTAGCTGAGGCAACTGCATTATATAAACCTTGAGATGTTTGAGCTACTACTGGATTCGGTAGTTTAGGCATTAGTAACCGCTATCTAGTAACCTGCGATAGATAAGTTCTGTGTCTCCTGAGTCATCATACTGAGCAAGTCTGCCAAGGATGTTAGTAATATTAATTTGAGGAGATGGCATATTGATTAAAGCCTCTGAACCAGGGCCAGCACCAAAGTCAACACCAGCTGTAATAGGCTCTTGAGGACGGCTTGTAGGCGCTGTTAATGGCACTATAGGAGATGGCGTAGAAGGTATATCTGTACCTTGCATAGGAGCACCAGATTGTTGTTCCATATTTCCACCCATGCCGTATCTCATACCAGCCATGTACCTAGGAGCTTGAGTCATACCTTCGGTTGCACCACCATCAGTACGCTTTGACAAAGCGCCTGGACCTGATACAGGTGCTGGATTACTAGGTTGACGATATCCGCCACGTCCATTTGCCATTTATACTCCTACTTAGTAAATTGAGTTTTGATATTAACTGTTCCACCGCACCAAATATTATATTGGATTGCTGCATTAACTGCTTTCTTTGCCGCACTTGTTGCTTTAGCATGTGTCTTAGTTTCAAATTCCATTGCAACTAATGCACCAAGAGCTAGTCCACCGCCTGAACCAATTCCGTAAAATCCTCTATCGTCTCGCATATATCCATAGTCATCACTAACTTGATATAACTTTCCATTAAAACAAATTAACGCATCCCATCCAGCATCATCATCATTCTTGCCTTTAGGTGCTGGGTCATAGCCTGCTTCATTTAATGTTTGCTTAATAGATGGTAAAACTCTAATCATCATAAATCTATCTGGGTCTTGAGTCTTAATTACTTTAGGTGGTTGCCATAAGTTATTAAGGATATCTCCTGCTATAGCATCACCTGCTACTGCAATTAGATACTCACCAATTTTAACTATCTTGTCGCAACCCTTTGCTACATACGGTCTATCTGTATATGTAGTCATAGAATCTGCTGCTAGGACAGCCCAACCTTTGCCTTGAATTCCAACAATAGCCGTCACTATTCCCCCAAATTATCTTCTGTTTACTGTCCTTACACTTGCGTTAGTTCTTCCAGCCATATTTAAATTACTTAATAAACTTTGTAGTTCTGGCTTTTGTTGTGCCTGAGCTTGTACTTGTTGTTCTGGTTGTGAGCCTCCAACTGGAGCGCCGGGAGCAGAGGGGACGGACGGCTGCTCGACCGATGGTGCGCCACCAGCTGGAGGATTCTCGATTGCAAATACCTCACTAATGGCATCTTCAATTGCTATGCCTTTTTGACGTTGCCTAATGACTTCAGCTATCTTGTTAACAATGTTGCTGGGGTCACCGCCCTGAGCAGCGATTTGAGGTATTGCTTGTGCATAAGCTTGCAGTGAACCAATCAATGCAGCCCGCATATCTTCTGTTTCAATACGCTCTTGTTCTAAGGTGACGTTGACGTTAAATGGCAACTCACGCATAGCCATATCTTTAGAGATAAGCTTTC
>Ga0214919_10008845_pt1 | contig 13126 bp, 10 predicted proteins | sample LL1503_MetaG_FD_177994 | JGI IMG/M metagenome (GOLD analysis project Ga0214919, IMG submission 177994) | Freshwater microbial communities from Lake Lanier, Atlanta, Georgia, United States - LL-1503 | ecosystem: Environmental > Aquatic > Freshwater > Lake | place: USA: Georgia | collected...
CTTCATCTTGCGTGAAGAATATAATCACTATTGTCAATGGGTGGCACAGCAATTAGATAATCTAAAATTTAACACGAGAGTAACTGACATTAAGCAAATTCACACAGATAGCGACGGTAAAATATATCAAATCTTTATTAAAAATATAACCAACCAGACAGTTAGCGAAATTTACAGCAGACACATTGCCTTAGGGACTGGAACTAGTCCGCACATTCCTGCCAGACTCTCTAATATTAAACATCCCAATGTACTGCACTCAGCAAATTTCTTAGAGTATGAAACCAAACTACGTAATTTGCAATCAGTCTGTGTAATTGGCTCTGGACAAAGCGCGGGAGAAATAGTTCTTGAATTGCTAAAACAACAAGATCAACACCCACGTCAATTAACTTGGCTTACCAGAGCCAATGGGTTTTTCCCGATGGAATATTCCAAATTAGGTCTTGAACATTTTAGCCCGGATTACATGACTAATTTTTACCAATTAGATGGCGCAACAAAACGCTCATTAATTGAAAAACAGGATTTAATGTATAAAGGTATCAGTAAGCAAACTATTGCGGATATTTTTGATGAGTTATATAGACAAAGTATTGGTAATAAACCACAAGCCCTAAATTTGCTAGCTAATACCAATTTAGATGAAATAGTTGTAAATAATAATAGCTCGACACAACAAATAAATCTACATACCAATAACTTATTAACTAAAAACAGGCAACAATTTATGTGTGATGCAGTAATTTTGGCAACTGGTTATGCTATGCAAAGCACTCAATTATTGAGCTCTCTTAATCAAGATTTGATGTTGAATGATACAAAAGCATATGCGTTAAATGCAGATTTTAGCTTACAGAGCAAGACCCTAAATAGAAATAAAATATTTATGCAAAACAATAGTCTAAATTCTCACGGAGTTGGTTCGCCGGATCTAGGACTTGGTTGTCACCGGAATATAATTATTTTAAATAGTATTTTGGGCTATGAATATTATACTACGCAAAAAAACACGGTATTTCAAAACTTTAACTTCAACACTCAAAAGGGTCACGAATGCGTAAATTACACCACATTTCATTAAAAAACTTTTTAAATAGTTATTTGATTAAGCAAACACAATTAAAACCTATAGCGCATGGAAATTGTTTATTTATTGATATTCCGCTCTTTAATCGAGATGAAAAACTAAGGGTTCAGATAGATAGTATTTCGCTAAGTTACCGCTATCAATTTAAGTTTCCGGTGTTATTACTCAAAATTGATCAAACTGTAGAATTACTTGATAATAATCAAGTAATTGAAATATTACTGGAAGACTTGGCTCAGCGCCATAATTCACCAAGTGATAAGATTGAAAGAGTTAAACAATTAATTAATAACAGCGACTACAATCTGCAGCTTAGTTTAAATAAACTACCTCAAGCACAAATTAAATCCTTATATCAAACTAGGGTTGATTTTAAGCTCAGTGAAAGCGCATTAATTGCCGGGCACCAAATGCACCCGACACCAAAAAGTTGTGCTGGATTTAGCGATGAGGAATTTTGCCAGTATTACCCTGAATTTAAACAAGAATTTCAGCTCCACTATTTTATGGTGAAAAGTAGTAATTTATACGCCAAAACAAATCTTGATCAGGATAGCAATACACTCATCAAACAATACTTCATAAATCACACAGATGATTATGCAGAGAATTTAATTCCTATTCATCCGTGGCAAGCAAAGCATTTGTTCCAGTTACCACAAATACAACAAATGCTTCAAAACAAAACCCTGATTGATTTAGGTATCCAGGGAGAACGTTTTAGTGCCAGCTCCTCAATTCGCAGCGTCTATGCGCAAAATTCACCGTTTATGCTCAAAATGTCACTAAGTGTAATGATTACCAATTCAGTGCGAATGAATTATGAACGTGAACTTGAGCGTGCTATTGCCGTCGATAAATTCTGGCAATCAAATATTGCTAAGGATATCCAGCAACACTACCCACAATTTAGCGCTATTACTGATCCTGCATTTTTATGTTTACGTGATGATGAAGGTAAGCTTATCGAAGAGAGTGCAGTACTTTTTCGGCATAATCCATTTATGGAAACAGGTAATAATATTAGCTGTCTGGCAGCGCTGTGTCACGATAGTGTCTTATCCCAAGGTAATCGTTTTGATTCACTAATTATGAGTATATCGCAAAAATACGCTCTTAGCAAGCAACAATCCGCTGAATTATGGTTAGATAAATTTTTGTATACTTGTATTGAGCCATTATTATGGATGTTTAGCTACTATGGTATTGCTCTAGAGGCTCATCAACAAAATTTATTAGTTAAGCTAGATGCTGAAGGATTACCGATACACGGCTACTACCGCGATTCACAGGGATACTATATTAGCGAAGATGTGATGCTGCGTTATCCAGAGCATACTGAAATTTTCAACACTTTTGCGAGTGGAACTACGGAATTTGTTAACCATCATTTTAGCTATTATTTAATTGGCAATAGTTTACTGGGTGTTATTAACGCAGTTTCTCAGTCACAAGAAATTAATGAGCAAATCTTAATTAATAAAGTTCAAGATAAATTTAAATCGTGGCAACAAAAATGGCATGACGCAGTATATGACTACCTTGGATTTTTACTCAAAAATAAAACATTACCCTACAAAGATAATCTAAGTACACGTCTATGTGACCTTGATGAATTAACTGCACCATTAGCACAACAATCAATATATTCCGAATTACAAAATCCCTTTTACACTTCTAGAATAGGAAATTAAAGCGATGAAAAACTCACTAACACAAATAAACCAAACAATTACATTGAATAACTGGTTAAACGTTAATCGAAATTTAGTTGCCAAAATTCTTACTGAGTTCATGTATGAAGATTTACTGGTGACAAAAATAGAACAATTGCAAAATGGCTTATTCCAACATAGCCTGGAATTAGAGGATAATATTGAATATAGGTTTACGGCTGAAAGCAGGATCTTTGGCAATTGGCAGATAGATAAAGATTCAATTAGCTACCATCGTCAAGGCACAGAGCAAGATGAATTACTCGTTAGTGAATTTATACGCAATAGTTACCAAAAAATTGGAATTGATGAATTAACCCTAGGACACTTACTTCGAGAACTAAACCATACTCTGATTGCAGATTGCCATATATTAAATACTTCTGACAATATGAATAGCCATTTATTAAATATAAGACAAGCATCGCAAATCGAGGGATATATGCGTGGACACCCGTGGTTTGTAATCAATAAAGGTCGCTTGGGCTTCTCTTATCAGGAATACCTGAGTTCAGCACCTGAAATGCGTAACCTCCAAAAGCTAGCTTGGCTTGGCGTTAGAAAAAATAAAGTTACATTCAATGCTATTGATGATCTTAATTATCAGCAATTAATAATTCAGGAACTAGCAGAAGAAGATCTAAATAAGTTTCAACAATTATTAAGCAAGCATAATTTAATCGCGCAAGAATATTATTTGATGCCAATTCATGATTGGCAATGGCAGAGACAAATTATCCAGCTCTTCCCAGAAGATATTGCCCGTAATAATATAGTTTATTTAGGTCATAGTTCAGATGATTATCTGGCAACTCAGTCAATTAGAAGCTTTAACAATCAAAGTGACTATAGAAAATTTCAGGTCAAACTACCATTGAGTATATTTAACACGGCAGTCTACCGTGGCTTACCACATGAACGTACTGAATTAGCGCCGATACTCACTCAATGGCTAAAAAACATCCATGAACAAGACAGTTTTTTTCATCAAGAAACAAGATTAATTATGCTTGGTGAAATTGCCAGCATTAGCTATGCGCACCCTATTTACAATCAGATTGAGGGGGTTCCATACCAATATCAAGAGTTATTGGGCGTAATCTGGCGCGAGAATGTTAATAACTATCTCGAAGAATCAGAGATTGTTATGAGTATGACAGCGTTAATTCATCTTGATAATAATCACGAACCTCTAGTCCTTGAGTTAATCAAACGCTCTGCTCTGACGATTGCAAAATGGCTGGAGCAATTATTTGCAGTTTGCTTACCGCCATTATTACATTGGCTATATAAATATGGCGTAGCTTTCTCACCTCATGGTGAAAATACTATGCTCGTAATGGATGAGAACTATCGACCAAAAGCTTTAGTTCTCAAAGATTTTATTGATGATGTTAATCTTAGTGAACATAGTATAGAAAGCTTAAAGAGTATGCCAGCTGAACTACAAAATACACTTTATCGCCTATCTAATGAAGATATGGCACAATTTATCCAAACCGGATTATTTGTAGTTTTATATCGCTACTTATCTGATATTTTACTTACTCATGCGGAATACTCTGAAACACAATTCTGGCAACAGCTTCATACAGAAATTGAAAGATATCACCAAAACCATCCCGAGTTAAGCGAACAAATTCAGGGAATAAATTTACTTAAACCTCAATTTAAAAAGCTTAATTTAAATCGCTTGCGTTTAATCGAAGTTGGTTATGCCGATTATAATCAACGTCCTAAAGTTGAATCGCAAGTAATGATGAGTAATCCGGTTAGTTATAAAACATGGAGTGAAATACCACTAAAAACTAGCAATGGAGCTAAGGTTAATGTTTAAACAAGCACATTATAGTTATAGCTGCAAACAAAGTAAAAACCATCTGAATATTTATCTTGTTGATTTAGATCGTGATTTTGAAAGATTGCTTGCATGGATGCATCAGCCCCACGTAGCCAAATTCTGGCAGCTTAATTTAAACCGAGATCAAGTTTTAGCGCATTTTAAAGCTGCATTAGCACTGTCGCATCAAGAGTTATTTATCTTGCAAATTAATGGACAGATAATTGGCTATGCGGAAACCTATTATGCACCAGATGATCGCTTAGCTCAATTTTGCCAGCTCCAAGCAGGTGATTTTGGCATTCACCTGTTAATTGGAGAAAAAGATGCAATCGGTAAAGGTTATAGTTCACTGATAGTACGCGGGCTAAGTGATTACTTATTTACACGACATATGGCGCAACGCGTTTTACTTGAACCCAATAAAGAGGTTGCAGCACTAAATATTTTAGAGCGCAAGCTTGGATTTAGTAATTTGGGAAATTTAGAGTTACCCGAAAAAGTCGCAACCCTCTATGTGATTACCCATCAAGATTTTTATCTACATAATCCTAGTAAAATTAGCTGCGATTTAAATAGATGGCCAATTATTAGGCTGCATTTTCCAAGCTTCCCTAGTGATGACGCGGTTGATTGCTGGATTAGAGAACTGGATGAAATTTTATTACGCCGTGAACCATACGTAGCTATAAGTACCTTTGATCGTGAGTATCAGTTTTCACAACAAGCAAGAAAAGCAGAAATGGCATGGTTTAAACGACATAAACCATTGCTAGCTAAGTATTGCCGCGCAATGCTTCGGGTTACCAACGATACAGAAATGATCGCTAAATTAAATTCTCCGGCGATGGCAAAGGGAATGCCTTTTCGCTGTATTCCAGTACAAACTTTAGAGCTGGCAGTACAACAAGCAGAATTAATCCTCAAAAGTGGAGTCGATTCAAATGCGCAATTATAAAACCCTAGCCAGTATTACTGCTTTGGCAATCGCCAATACCACTCCGCTGTATTTTGCAACAGTAGCACTGCCAACCATCATGCGTACCAACGGTGTCTCGCTTACCATTATTGGATTATTTGGTAGTCTTATGCTCCCTTGGGCATTTAAGTTTTTATGGGCACCATTATTGGATCGCTATTATAGTGTAAAGTTTGGCAAACGCAAAAGCTGGCTGATACCATTGCAAATATTAATGCTAATTTGCTTAATAATTATTTATAATATTTCACCAAATCAGCATGCTGAGTTACTCTTTGGTATAATAATTGCCTTATTAATTTGTGCTGCTACTCATTATCTGGCAACCAGTGCATTTATTTTGGAACAAGTTAATTCAGATCAGCTGCGCTTTGGTAATTATGCGCAAGTGGTTGGTATAGCATTGGGAAGCTTTACTGGTGGTGGATTATTTTTGATTGCTTATCCACAGCTTGGTTGGCAAAATTCGGTTCTAACGTTAGTCATTGTTAACTTAATTTTGTTAGTCATACAAAGCCTGGTTCAAGAACGCGCAGCACAGATTGAAGAGAATAAAGAGAATAGACCATCATTAATTAGCTTTCTAAAGCGTAAAAACACACGTAATTTATTATACTTATGTCTAATTTATCGTGGCTGTGAAGGCTTAGTGATGGGAATGCAGCAACCATTTCTGGTCGATAAGCAAATTGCAATTAGTCTGATTGGTAAAGTTTTAGGAATCAGTGGACTTAGTTTAAGTCTGTTTGCCTCATTACTCGTGAGTATTTTTTTAAGTAACAACCGCGAAAACATTTGGCTGCTTATCTTAGGCATAATGCGGAGTATTTGCTATTTAGCTCTGGCAGCTTTAGCCTATTTTGCAATAAGTTCACAAGCTTGGATTTTTGGAGTAGTTGTGACCAATATGGCTTGCCGCTCGATGGAAATGGTAGTGTTATATACATTCTTTATGCAAAATTGTGAGCTAAAACAATCTGCGACTGATATATCTATCTTACTCTGCGCTGAGATTATCATCTATAGCGCAGGAATGATGCTAAGTGGCTATTTAGCCAAATTATTAGGTTATAGCGGATTATTTGCTATTGGTAGCATGCTATCACTAATATCAACTGCAATTTGTGCGTATATTATTTATAAAATTATTAAAAGAAATCAATATCTACTGTGAAGATAGTTTTTTTATATGTTGCCCTGTTAGCAAGTTCGTTTGCTTATGCTAACAAAGTAATCAACATTTATATTGCCGCTAATTATTTAGCAGATAGTACTGCCCAGCAATTTGAGTCAGAATGTAATTGCCAGCTCGCGCAAAATTATTTCAATGAGAATGATGAGATGCTGGCAAAATTTGCGGCAGGTGCAAGTGGTTATGATGTCGTAGTACCAACCGCTTACGCCGCAGAACAACTAGTCTCCATGCAGAAACTCCAACCATTAAACTTAGATCGTCTGCCAAATCTAAAAAATATTGATCCACAATTTCTGAATCAGGCATATGCTCCACACAATCGCTACTCAGTACCCTATGCCTATGATAACGTAATGCTCGCTTACAATAAAAAAGAATTACAGCGCTTGGGAATTGTAGCAGATAGTTGGGCAGTTATCTTTGATCCAAAATACCTCAAAAAACTAAAAGGAAAAGTTACGGTCTTTAACTCTCAGCGTAATGTATTTGCTGCTGCTCTACTCTATTTAGGCAAAGACCCAAACTCAAGCAATATTGACGATTTAAAGCAAGCAAGAGCTGTTATTGAACGTGCGATGCCCTATTGGGCAAAATTTGATAGCGATACTTATTACCGCAGTCTGATGCGTGGCAATATCTGGCTGGCGATGAGTTATTCAGTGGATATTTTTAAAACTATTCAAGATCTTAAAGACAGTCACCAAGAGGTGACGATTGATGCGAGATTGCAAAAAGAGGGCAATATGTATGAGCTGGATAATCTGGTGATTCCATTTTATGTTAGCAATACAAAACTTGCCTACCAATTAATCAATAATCTCTTAAGCACCAAAAGTTCAATTGAGCTGGCTAATATGACTGGTGCCAGTATTATGAATAAAGCAGCACTGGCAAAAATTGATCTGACAATTAAAAGTACACCATGGATTTACCCAGCTAATATGCAAAAAATGCATAGCTTTAAAAACTATGCACCTAAAATACGAATAATGATTAATGAGGCATGGCTGGAATTACAGCTGTCATGCCATCAATAAATCTTTATTATGCTAATTCGCATATTTTAATAGTAGATAACCACGAGTCCAAGTCAGAACCGTTGCGTTATTTTGTCTAGGAGACAAGACTCCGGCAAAGCTTGCTGTACCTCCATTAAATAGTCCATTAGTACCAAATAAGAATGAATCCATAAATGTTCCATTCGGACATATTGCTTGAGTAAAAAGTTTTTCTCCAGGTATCTTAGATGCACATTTTGTAACTAATGCACTCTCAAATGTAGCTGGATTAAAGTTTATTGATTCAGCAAGGTTAAGATCTTGCGCTGTGTAGAAGAAATTGTCAATACCTACAAAAGGACTAGTGCTAGTTTGTAAAATACCTTTTAATGAAGATATAGTTGCCGTATTACCCTCATTATAAGTACCATTGTTATTTCGTGCTAAAGACACAACCTGACTTTCAACAACATTATATTTGTTACTACAAGCTGTCAAGTTAAAACTCGGACTACCAGTTAGGTTAAGCGATTCCGCGCTTAAAGTAAACCAAGGAGCTGTAGTTACGGTATTAGCCGGGAAAATATTCGGGATTAGCAGCGTTGATGGATAAAGCGCAATGCCACTGTCCTCGGTTGTGTTAGAAACAGTTGCACTTTCTGCAAAACAATCAAGACCACCATTTTGGTTACTATAACCATATGCCCGAACGTACTTACGAGCATCATCACCACCTAATCCAAGTATGGTTTTACTATAAACGTTAAATGTTTTACCATTAATTGATACACGATAAACATTACTCTCATCATTCGGTGTTGCGTTTACCGGAAATGCAATTTGCATTGATGAACCACCAACTTCAAAGTCACCTACCGGAGTTTGCACGGTTTGGCTAACTGTAGTATTACCACCAAAGGTATTATAATAATAATCATTCAAATTAGTCCATGTCCAAACACCTTCTTCACTATTACCATTGATAGTTTTAAATTCTCCAGTAGCAAATCCCATCCTCGCAACATACGATTTCATTGATTGATAATATTCTGCAATTTCTAACGTAGTATAGCTCCCACCATTGCGCGTATCTTCAGTACGCATCCCTGCGGTTGCAAAAAGCTCAGTTTTGACCTGTGAACGTGATAAGCCATTCGCTGTTAGAGCCATATCCTGAGATTCTAGCAACGGAGCCAATACACAAGGACTGACATCCGATTCACCAAGATTAATAATCATTTGTTGCATACCATTGCTTTCATATGTGCCACCAACGCAATTAGCCGGACGGACACCACCGGGAAGAGTATTGTTACCTTTTTTATCGGTTAATTCTATGGTTCCATTTCCATTTAGAAAATCATTAATTCCATTATCATTAAATTCTCGCTCATAGAGTTTATTGATTTGAGGATAACCACCATTACCAGGGATAACTTTATAAAATGATAAGCGTGTTCCACTGCTGCCAGCATCAAAAATTGTGGTATAAACAGCTTGTTGAGTTGGTGAAGTGGTAGTTGATCCACTGCCACAGCCAATCAGAGCTACACTAGTAATAAGAATAGTTTGAATTTTTAACAAATTTGATTTTTTCTTCATCATGAAAACCCTCTTAAATAATAGATAATAGTTTATATTAGTATTTATCCCCAAACACAACATTTTAAAATTACTTCGCAGTAAAGATTATATAGTTTAATGTGATTTTATACAATAGATAATTTTGTCTACTTTCTTTATTAAAAATATTCTAGATTGTACACCATACCATTAATACTAGGCAAATTGAAATAAAAGTATAGTGTTATCAGTTACAATACGCTAGTGACGATTTGCAACGATTCACAGTAATGTCTAGAAATTAACATAAAAGAACACCGTCTGTTGCTGAAGCTAAGTTAACTCCAAAGTGGCAACAGCTGGGCAAACGTATAGGACGAATACTTGATCAGTAAATACGACAACACCAGTAGAGCAGAGTAATTATGCATACCAATCGAGGTAGTAACTATTGTTCAAGATTTAGAATAGTCTAGTTGGTAACATAAAAAATCTCAACTACTGCTTGAACTAACAAATCTTGTTGCAGCAAGCAACGTATTGAGGAGAAAAGATTTTTTTGTGGTATGATGCAAAATTTGAATGGTGGGACCTACTGGACTCGAACCAGTGACCAACGGATTATGAGTCCGCTGCTCTAACCAACTGAGCTAAGATCCCATCATTGAAGAGGGAGTTATTATCCCACAATCTTGGTAAAAAATCAATGTAAATTACAAATATTATAAGAATTAGCTGCTACCGCGCTGGTAACTAAGTGCAAAATTAGTTAGATAGACCCCACAAATAACAATCGCACCACAAACCATCTCACCAAGCCCAATTTTTTCATTAAAAAACACATAGCCAATTAAAACTGTCTGAAGTGGAATAGAGTTTTGAAAAACCACCGTTTTAAATACCCCCAGATTAATAATCGCATTGGTATACCACAAATAAGCAACTACAGTAGCTAGTACAGAAATATAAATTAATGCCAGCCAAAAGCCAAAATGGAAATGGGGAATTACACTAAAATCACTTTTAAACCATGAAACTCCACCCAACAGCAGACAACCAAATACTGCTGCATAGGCGTTCATTACCAAGGCAGAAACATTTTGCTGTGAGGTATAACGGCTTAATACTGAATAACATGCAAAAGTCAACGTGGCAAGAATCCCATAAACCTCACCTTTTCCAACAACATGTACAATATCGCTACAAAAAAATTGCCCACAGCTTGGTGTTGCATAATTTATGACACCAATTGAACCTAACATAGCAACCACAATCCCAATTTTGCTCAGTAAATTTAACTTAGTTTTAAAAACAAATGATGAAATAATGGTGGTCAAACAAGGCGTAAAAGAATAGAGTATCGCGACTATATTACCTGAAATCAACGCCTCCGCACTAAAAAATAGTAAATTATAAGCACAAACTCCTAATGCGCCGATACAGAAGATTAAAAACCATTGTTTACTATTTAATTCAGGAAGCCAGTAGCCATTCTTTATTCGTAAGATAAGTAGTAACAAACTAGCAGAAACCAAATAGCGCAAAAAAGCGACTAAATATGGATCACTGGCTTCAGTTGCAGGCTTTGCTACGTGATAAAGACCAGCCCAGAGCAATAAGGCTAAACAGAGCTGAATATAGTATTTTAGTTGTGATTTATTGGTCATTATGATTATCTACTCTTTATATATTTTCTAATTGAACAGTTGATGCCACTTTGACTGATAAAATCGCGTTGCATCGCTAATTCCCAATTAGCCAAATCAACTTCTGGAAACCACGCACATGGATCAGCGACTGGGAAATCAACGTAGGTTAAATTGAGTATCGTCGCATACTGAAGCGTCTGCTTAAAAATTTCGCCACCACCAATAATACACAGCTCCCCTGCCTCAGAATTTGCCGTAAGAGCATCTTCAATAGTAGAGTATACCGTTACACCTTGATGCTGAAAGTTACTGCGGCTAATCACAATATTTTTACGCCCAGGTAATACCCGTCCAATTGACTCAAAGGTCTTACGTCCCATGATGATTGGTTTGCCAAGAGTAACTTGCTTAAAATATGCTAAATCTTCAGGTATCGACCATGGTAATTGATTATTTGAACCGATTACCCGTTCATGATTCAGTGCCACTACCAGACTTATTTCTTGTTTCATTATCTAATACCCATTAAATTTATACCGCAACCGGAGCTTTAATCGCCGGATCAGCCTCATAACCGATTAGCTCGAAATCACTATATTCAAAATCAAAGATTGATTTAATTGCCGGATTAATTTTTAGCCATGGTAATGCTTTTGGTGTGCGCGATAATTGCAGGTTTACCTGTTCTAAATGATTTGAGTAAATATGTACATCACCAAAACTATGGATAAACTCCCCAACTTCGAGATTACATACCTGGGCGATCATCATCGTAAGTATAGCATAACTGGCAATATTAAATGGCACGCCCAAAAATACATCGGCTGAACGCTGATATAATTGGCACGAAAGTTTACCATTATTCACATAAAACTGAAAAAATGCATGGCATGGTGCCAATGCCATTTGCGAAAGTTCACCTACATTCCACGCTGAAACAATAAGTCGCCTAGAATCTGGATTAGACTTGATCTCATCAATTACCCAGCTAATTTGATCAATAACTTCTCCATTAACACCTTGCCAGCTGCGCCATTGTTTACCATAAACCGGACCTAATTCACCATTGGGATTTGCCCACTCATTCCAGATTGAAACACCATTTTCAACTAAATATTTGATATTAGTATCACCACGCAAAAACCATAATAATTCATGTATGATTGACTTAAGATGAACTTTTTTGGTGGTAACTAATGGAAATCCGGCATTTAAGTCAAAACGCATTTGATAGCCAAAACATGAAATTGTCCCTGTTCCAGTTCGATCATGTTTCTCTTGTCCATTATTTAGGACATAACGTAATAAATCATGGTATTGTTGCATTATTTATCTCTCTTTACTTTAGTTTTTCATAACTGATCACACTATATCGTAACAACGTCGTCACAATTTTTCATTTTTAATTAATTCAAATATTTGGATTGTAGTTGGTAATAATGGTTCTGGTCTAATATTATCGTCTAATTTGCACCAACAAAATTGCTGTCCCTCAAGAGCTTGTATATCACCATCCCATTGTTTAATGACAATTAAGTCAAGGCACGCAAGTCCATGCGAATACTGATGTTCGACATTGCCAATCAAACACATATTCTCTGCATGAACGATAATGCCAAGTTCTTCATTTAGTTCACGAGTCAAGGCAGTAAAAGTATCTTCACCCAGCTCTAGTTTACCACCGGGAAATTCCCAGTGTCCAGCTAAAACCTTACCCTCTGGTCGAGAGGCTAGTAAAACTTGATTACCCTTCGCTTGGTACAATATCCCTAAACAAGCATTGATTATTATATTCATAAATTAATTTGCCTCAAGTTCTTTACGGACAAATGGTAACATAAAACGGATTCCTTGTGGATGATCTACCACCATATCCGTCAGAGGGACATAGCCCATCACCATAAAATCCTGATTAGGCACAGTGATCATTTTCACTTGAGGAGAACCTTTTTTGTTCATCGCCACATACGCTGTTTCACTGGATAAACGCGGTACAATTGAGTCAAACTCAAAGGCAAGTAAACTAATTGGAGTTTGTGCCTGCCAATTATAGATATCTGCGTTACTAAGTGAGCTAATAAAATTATTATTTTCAAG
>Ga0214919_10008847_pt1 | contig 13124 bp, 12 predicted proteins | sample LL1503_MetaG_FD_177994 | JGI IMG/M metagenome (GOLD analysis project Ga0214919, IMG submission 177994) | Freshwater microbial communities from Lake Lanier, Atlanta, Georgia, United States - LL-1503 | ecosystem: Environmental > Aquatic > Freshwater > Lake | place: USA: Georgia | collected...
CGATGTAACATTACTGGTTCCCCTATTTGACGATCAGGGGAAGCTCATTATTTTCCCGGCTGTCCGGGCACACTGGGTAGACGTTGGCGGCATGGTTCCAGGTAGCTACTCGGGCCTTTCCAAAAATGTCTATCAAGAAGGTGTAAGAATTCCGCCAATTAAGATCTACGAACGTGGAAAAATAAACCGGTCAGCCATGTCGCTGCTGATGGCGAATATGAGGGTTCCGGAGGAACGTGAAGGAGACCTTAATGCATCTTTAGGTGCGTGCAAGGTGGCAGAGGCCCGGATTCGAAAACTTCTTGACAGGTATGGAAGTCTAGTCGTTACGAAGGTTTTGTCACAGCATCTTGATCGCACGGAGCGGCGGCTTCGGGATCGGATCTCAGAACTTCCAGATGGTGACTATTATTATGAAGACTATTTAGAGTTTTACAATGAAGGCGTACTTGATCCGGTACTGGCGCGGATAAAGTTAACCGTTGATGGCGACCAAATAATTGCAGATTTCGAAGGGACCAATCCACAGGTTCCCGGCGTGGTCAATTCTTCATTAGCAGTTGCCGGGGCGGGAGTATTTGTTGCAATCAAGTCAACCCTTGATCCTGGCGGGTCTGTCAATGAGGGCGCTTTCCGACCTATCACGCTCAAGGCGCCAGAAGCGTCAATATTCGATGTTCGCCTGGATGCGCCCGCCGGGGCGCATGGTGAAGTTCGTAAGCGTGCTGTTTCAGTTACGCTTGGTGCTTTGGCTCAGATAATTCCGAAGAAGATTTCCGGTGATTTATGTGGAAGCTCCTTTCCTAACGCGATCGGTGGCTGGAACCCGCGTCGTAATCGGCAATATGTCTACTATGAATCACCAGCCGGGGGGAACGGCGGGCTGAATGATTCAGATGGCTCAAGTGCATTTGTGAATGTTGATTTCGGAAACCTACCCTCGATTCATAATGTTGAATCTATTGAAAACGAAATGCCATTGCTAGTCGAAAGCTGCGAGTTGCGAATTGACGGGGGTGGAGAAGGCACTTTTCGTGGTGGAGTCGGCCTGGTTCGACGTGTTCGATTATTGGGCAAGGAGGGAAGTTATTCTGTGTTAAGCGATCGTGCTGTAATTCCCCCTTGGGGAGTATGTGGTGGCGAGAGTGGGAAGCCGTACCATCTTTCTATTGGAAGAGGTGAAAAAGTCATTGAATTCGACACCCCGGGTAAGGTGACTGGATACCCCTTGCGGGAAGGTGATAGAGTGATCATGCGATCCTCGGGTGGCGGTGGCTATGGTGACCCTTTAATGCGGGATCCAGAGCATGTGATGGCAGATGTACGTTTTGGTTATGTTTCAGCGGAGCGCGCGCACGAAGGTTATGGTGTTGTCAGTTGTCCCGATGGGGCGGTAGATGTACAGGAAACCTCCAAGATGCGAAGCAGTCTTGAACAGGCTCGGCTACACCTTTCCATAGTAGCCGACGAAACCATGGATCCATACGTGGGGGATAAGGGGCGTCGTCGTATCGGGGCACTGTCTAGTGGTGACGCATTGAGGCTGGGCGTGGGCCATGATGATCTCATTGAGTTTCGGGGTCGTCATCCGGCTCCTTTGCGAGCCTGGGTTCGGATCGTGCCGACGGTTGAGGGGGTTTTGTCGCTTGATGCTTTTGGCCGAAAGGTTTTGGGGGTGGAGCATGGCGATAAAATCACTGTGCGAAAGTTATCAACGCCAAACTTGCCAAATGGCTTATCGCACTAGAGTGTGCAAACAATGAACACGGTAAATCGCCGTGCATCTGAGCCATTGGATACCCGGGTTGCTGAAATGTTTCGCAGCGGAAATAAGCTGCGCGGAATATTTAACGGAATACCCTCGCCGGCATTGGTGGAGATGTGCGCTTATGCGGGATTTGATTTGCTGATCATTGATAATGAGCATGGGAGTGCCAGTATTGAGACTACGGAAAACCTATTGCGCGCAGCCCGAGCCAGCAATATCCCGGCAATAGTTCGCTGCCTTGAGCAAGACCTTGCTCGAACGCTTGATGTTGGGGCGGGTGGAGTGCAGGTACCCATGGTTAGTAACGCTTCACATGCTGAGGCCTTGGTCCGGCGCGTTAAGTACCCGCTACCAGTTGGCGAGAGTCGAATCGAAGGAAAGCGCGGGAGTGCATTTTCATGTAGAGCCGCGGGATATGGTGCATTCGGTGGGAGCAATCACACACGAAAAAGTAACCTGGGCATCGCCTTAGTGGTGATGATTGAGACCGCAGAAGGCGTTGAAAATTCCGCTTCCATAGCAGCGGTAGAGGGTGTAGATGCCGTGTTTATCGGCCCAAATGATCTTGCCCATAATATGGGATATGAAAATAGATCGAATGAGCCTGCGGTGCAGAGTGCAATTGAATTCTCAATCAAAGCGATAGCGTCTGCGGGAAAATGTCCGGGGATATTGGCATTGACGCCTGAAGATGAAGAGAGGTACTCGAACTGGGGCGCCCGCTATTTTGCAACAGTGAGTACCGGCATCATTACGGCAGCGCTTCGAGACGCTGCTAATTTGGGAAGAGTGCAATCCAGTTAGTTGGTTAGTTCATGTCATCAGTTAAGGAGGTAGCAATGACTCAGCAGGTCTCTGGTCGGTTGGACGAGATAGTCGGAGAAAAAATTTACAGTGGTTCAAGATTTACTGTCAGTCGAGGGGAGGGAGCCAGCTATAAGGTAGGGCTTCGTCCCTATATGGAGTACAGGGACCTTGGTCTTGGAACCGCAACCAGTGGCAAGTACGAGGCGAAGATTGTTAAGGCGAGGCCCGAGGTCAAAGAGAGGAGTTCTTGGCATAAACATAATCTTGATTTTCAATTGGTGTTTGTACTGAAAGGTTGGATTACACTTGAGTACGAAGGCATTGGACCTGTCACATTGCGTCCGGGTGACTGTATGCATCAGGCGCCAGGCATTCCACATATTGAACACGATCATTCCGACGACTATGAGGGAATTGAGATCGTAAGTCCAGGTGATTTTACTACATCGGACTGCACGGAGCCCTAAACATTTTGGCATTGAGACTTTAAGTCGGTCCAGTTATTTTTAATTTAAACCTAGAGAAGGCAGTTATGAAAAAGTCGATTTGTATTTTATACAGCACATTACTGGTTGCTGGAGTGGCGCTGCAGCCAATCTCCGCCAGTGCACAGGATGGAATAACGAGTACCACCATAAAAATCGGCACCATGGGCGCCTTGTCTGGCCCATTAGCGCCTATTATTGTGCCTCAGTTCAATGCCATTGAGGCAGTCTTTGAAGAAGCCAACGCGGCGGGCGGCATCCACGGTCGGAAGATTTTGTTCGTGCGCGAGGACGATGAGTGCTTACCCAGCAAAGGCGTCGGCGCTGTCAGGAAGTTGATTCACGAAGTAAAGCCCTTCATCATTGTTGGCGGTGGTTGCAGTAACGCGGCGATTGCTCAAAAACCCGAGATCATTGCGGCGAAGATGCCATGGATAATTACGGCTGCAACTGCCGATGCGTTGTCGGAGCCAGCCAATCCTTATATTTTCACAAGTATGTCTACCGCCTGGAGTGAGACTTATGGCATGCTGCAATATGCTATAGATCAAGGAAAGACCCGGATCGCCGTTGTGTGGCAGCCTGACGCTTGGGGCAAGGCAAGGCTCGAGCCATTGAAAGAGGCGCTCAAACAGAAGGGCATCACGCCGATTGCCATCGAGGAAGTCGCAGTAGAGCCGTCCGACCTCACGCCGACCGCGTTGAAATTGAAAGCACTGAATCCCGACGCCGTACTAATGTTACTCTATCCGAAAGCTGCAGTTCCCTTTTTGCGCGACAGCGCAAAAATAGGAATGCAACCGCTTTCGATTGGGGGCTCGCCTTTGGTTGAAATTGACCTTATGGCAAAGGGTGCTGGGAGCGCCGATGCGGTTAAGAATGTGCGAATTGTGGCGGCCCCGGGCTTTGGGGTTGACGACCCGCAGGTGGCAAAATGGAAAGAGCGAATTGAGAAGCGATTTGGCGACAGATTCAATTTATACCACCTGTTTGGCGTTGCTGGCGGACAGTTTGCAGTCGAGGCGTTAAAACGGGCTGGGCCCAATCCCACCCGGGAAAAAATAATTGAAGTGATGTCTAATCTGCAGACCACGGTGGATGTATACGCCGGACCTGTTAAATGTACACCGACCGATCACCAGTGTCATAAAACATTAGGTATATTCGCTCTGAAAGATGGCCGCGTGTCTGGGGTCGGCTCGACGACTCCCACCAGGTAGTTTCTGATTGTTAATTGTGACTGGGTGTTCGCTCACCCAGATCCAGTAAAAGGCAACCATGCTATTTTCTTACTTGCTGGCGACGGGCGTGACAACGGGCGCGCTATATGCCCTTGTGGCAGTAGGCTTGGTGATATGCTATAGAACGACCGGGCATATCAACTTCGCTCATGGTGAGTTATTCATGGTTGGGGGTTATATAGCATTTAGCATGCACGTTCTGATGCATGTCCCCTATGTTTATGCGCTCATCCTGGCGGTAGTTTCTAGCGGCTTGCTTGGCTTGATTTGTGACCGGGCGGTCTTCCGACCATTAATATCGGCCCCACCGATGGCAATGGTGATAGCGACCGTTGCGTTATCTTTTCTGCTTAGGGGCGCGGCTAGGGTAATATGGGGTGGGCTCGGAGAGTACGTCCCGTTTCCGCCTATTGTAGATCCGTCTCCAATTAGCTTTTGGGGAATAGCCATATTCCCGCAGCAATTGATCGTAGTTGCAAGTGTAGCAGTGTGCATGTTGTTTATCACACTCTTTTTTCGATCTACGCGGGTTGGAAAAACCATGAAGGCCGTTGCTGAAAGTCCCCGCGCCTCGTATCTGGTGGGGATCAAGGTTGAAAAGGTCTATGCGCTGACTTGGATGTTAAGCGCGGCATTGGCAGCAGTTAGTGCCGTTCTAATGGCGCCGCTCACGCAACTAACGCCGGATATCGGTTTTGGACTTTTATTGAAAGCCTTTGCTGCGACTATTCTCGGTGGGTTGGGCAGCATGCCTGGCGCGGTGGTGGGTGGACTGGTTGTCGGTATATGCGAATCTTTTTCGGCCGGCTACATATCTTCAAGTCTTCAAGAGGTAATGGCGTTCATAATTATTATGGCGGTGCTGATCGTAAGACCAACGGGACTTTTTGGTGCACCTTCCGCGCGTGAAGTGTAAATTGTAGAGTGTGGTTCTTCAATATTGAAACTTGCAGATGCTAAATAACCCAATACTCTTTCGTAGGAACTTCGTGGCTGCGGGAGTCCTGCTGATTGCACTGGTCCCATTGTTTTTAAGTCCTTACTATATTTTCGTTGCCAATTTGATCTTGATTTATATCATTCTTGCAATAGGTCTTAATATAGTGTTGGGCTATGCTGGGCAGTTATCGTTTTCCAATGGTGCGATTTTTGGAATAGGTGCGTACGCAACTGGGTTATTGCGGTTGGATTACGGATGTCCTTATTGGCTGGCCCTACCTCTTGGTACGTTGACTGCGACAGTTTTGGGGATATTGGTGGCTCTGCCTGCCCTTCGTCTGAAGGGGCACTATTTGGCGCTGGCCTCCATTGCCTTCGCACAGTCAACGATTTGGATATTGGTACACTGGGATGGGCTTACTCACGGAACTTCTGGTTTTGTGCTAGAGCCGGTCGAGTTTTCGCTGATCGGCTTGAAGTCGCACGCGGGCATGCTCTATTTAAGCCTCGCGGCGGCTATCGTGTGCGTTGTAATGGCATCTAATATCCTTCAATCGCCCGTCGGTCGAGCCTTTGTTGCGATCCGTGAAAGTGAGCATGCAGCGTCAGCGTTGGCGATAGATCTGACTAGATATAAGATATATGCCTATGGGATAAGCTCGCTCTATGCGGGCGTCGCGGGCGGCTTGTTTGTGGGTGTAGTTGGAGCAGTGGTGCCGGATCAATTTGGACTTTTTCAAATCGTATTGCAGTTTTGTATGGTATTTGTAGGGGGCGTAGGATCACTTTGGGGTTCGGTTGTGGGCGCTGTCTTGATCATTAGTAGTCAAGAACTTATGCGGGGATTTCAGCAATATCAGGAGTTTGGTTTTGGCGTCCTGTTGTTGGTGATCATTCTTTTCTTTCCGAGCGGGATAGTTGGGTTTTTAAAGCTTAGAGTCGGTGGCTGGCAGGAGCCATTACGGCACTACTTTAAAGCCCGTGGATAAGATTATGCTCGAATTGAAGGACATTTCTGTTGGGTTTGGTGGGTTAAAGGCATTGAGCAATGTTAGTATCGCGATAGCACGGGGGCAGATTCACGGTATCATAGGCCCCAATGGTGCAGGAAAAACTACGCTGCTGAATGTGATTACCGGGGTCTTTCCACCAGATAGCGGCGATATAGTTCTTGACGGCATATCGATTCGCGGCATTCGAACCAGTGAGATTGCCGCACGTGGGCTAGGGCGAACTTTTCAGACATCCAAGATTTTTCAAGGTATGACCGTTCTTGAAAATGTGATGTGTGGCTTACACGGGATACTAAGGGCTACTCCGTGGGCCGCTGCATTGGGTTTTGGATCCATCCGCGATCACGAGCGTACGGCGGCATTGGATGCGCTTTCGATGTTGAATTTTGTCGGTATGGAGGAATTTGCACATAGGGACGCGGCCGCATTATCGTTTGGGCAGCAGCGCTTGGTGGAGATCGCGAGGGCATTGATATCCAAGCCAAAGGTCTTGCTGCTTGACGAGCCGGCCGTCGGTCTTTCAGCCGTGCGTGTGGACGAACTTGGCGTCTTGCTTAAGCGCATCCGGGATGAACATGGAACCACCATCGTCATGATTGAACATGTTGTTCAATTGGTCATGGGGGTGTGTGATCGGATTACCGTCTTGAATTCAGGGATAAAGCTCGCGGAAGGTGATGCCGACAGTATTGCTAGGGAGCCAGCGGTAATTGAGGCGTACTTGGGTAAGGCCATTCATGCTTAAAGTGAAGAATCTAAGTGTCTGGTATGGCGCAACGGAGGTGCTCCGCGATGTAAGTTTTTCTGTGGCCAAGGGACAGATCATCGCTTTGATGGGTGGGAATGGAGCAGGAAAATCAACGACACTGAATGCACTCTCTGGATTGCTAAAGCCAAAGAGCGGTTCCATTGTTTTTGAAGATCATGATGTATGCGGTAGAAGTCCTCATGAGATCGTATCACTTGGACTTGCTCAGGTTCCGCAGGGGCGTTACTGCTGGCCAACGATGACTGTGCGCGAGAACCTTGAACTTGGTGCGATTACCCGAAATGATAAGCAGGGTATTGCCAGCGATTTTGAGGAGGCGTTGACAATTTTCCCGGTTCTTAGGCAACGCCTGAATTCCCGCGCGGGCACATTGTCGGGTGGTCAGCAGCAAATGGTGGCAATTAGCCGTGCCCTCATGGCCAGGCCTAGGCTGTTATTGATGGATGAGCCTTCGCACGGCCTGTCACCGAAAGTGGTGGAAGAGGTCATTCAGGCAGTTCGCATACTTCAAGAGCGCGGCCTGACCATATTGTTGGTGGAACAAAATGTCGGCGTTGCCGCCTCACTTGCAAGTTCGGCACATGTGCTGCGCAATGGAGAGATTGTGCTGTCAGCGCCTGGAAAGGATCTGCTCGACAACCCTGAATTGCTTAAGAGTTATCTTGGTCGATAGGGTTTCATTAGAAAATACCATGGATGGGGCCAGGGCTTTCGACAACAATCGTCGCAGTCATTCAGTGGAGTTTATGCCTGGTTTTTGTGTTAGGCAGTAGAAATCTAGTTGGTAGCATGGCGGGTCGATTTAAGTATTATTTGAATTCGTTAACTATTATTATCGCTCATGAAACTTAGTTCTGACTCCGTTGCATTGAAGCGCTTCAAGGTTCTCGATCTTACACGCATTCGATCTGGCCCCACCTGTGTACGAGTCCTGGCAGATTTTGGGGCAGAGGTGATACGTGTTGAGTCGCCCGCGGGAATTGATCCCAACGAGGGGGCCCTAGGTGGTCGAGAGACCTATGACATGCTTAACCTGCATAGGAACAAGCGTTCTATAACATTAAACCTGAAGTTGACCGAAGCCAAGGATATTTTTTATAAACTCGTTCGTGAGGCCGATGTAGTGGTCGAAAATTATCGGCCGGACGTCAAGTTTCGACTAGGTATTGACTATGCTACTTTGGAGAAAATAAATCCTAAGATTGTTTACGCAAGCATTTCCGGATTTGGTGAAGATGGTCCGTACCAGAAGCGGCCAGGGTACGACCAAATTGCACAGGGAATGGGTGGCCTAATGTCCATAACCGGATTTCCCGGTCAGGGGCCGGTTCGTGCTGGCATCGCTATTGCGGATACCGGCGCAGGAATTTATGCGGCAATGGGAGTTCTGATTGCCTTATTGGAAAGAGAGACGTCTGGAAAGGGGCAGTGGGTGCAAGCCAACCTTTTGCAGTCTATGATTGGCTTATGTGATTTTCAGGCTGCACGGTTTCTGATCGATGGCGATATACCGACGCAGGCGGGTAATGATCATCCATTTGCGACCCCGATGGGGACATTTGAGTCATCCGATGGATTTTTCAACATTGGTGCATCGGGAACCACTCAGTATCGATCTTTATGTGACGTGATCGGGCGGCTGGACTTAAGGGATGAACCTAGGTATCAATCGAACCCAGGGCGACTGGAGGATCGGGACTTGTTAAATAATGAATTGGCGGGTGTATTTAGAGGAAATTGTACGGCCTATTGGGTCGAGCGACTTAATGATGCGGGCGTTCCATGTGGACCAATATATAACATGAAGGAAGTGTTCGAAGATCCACAGGTTCAGCACCTCAATGCAGCAGTGCCGGTTCGGCATGAAGAATTAGGCGATATCCGCGTGGTGGGTCAACCATTCAAGCTTTCACGAACCCCTAGTGCCGTCAGTTTCTCACAGCGACGGCTAGGTCAAGATAATCATGATGTACTCGGTGCGCTAGGTTATTCGGCTGATCAGATAGATGAACTCGCAAGACTTAAGGTGATTTGATAAATGTCTAATATTTTTGAGGCCGGTTTGGGTAAATTAGATTATTATGTCGAGGGCAGTACGGGGCATCTTGTTTTTGACAACCCGAGTAAATTTAACGCCATCACATACGATATGTGGTGTGCGCTTCCTGGCGCCCTTGATGCTTTGGTCGCCAACCCTGCCGTCAGGGTGATTGTCCTTTCCGGTGCTGGCGACAGGGCTTTTGTTTCGGGGGCGGATATTGTTCAGTTTGGGCAGGAACGGGAAGGTAGCACCAGTCATCGTTTTAATGAGGCTACTGATCTCGGCTACGCTGCAGTGCTGGATTGCGTAAAGCCCACGATCGCCAAAGTGCGAGGTATTTGCATGGGAGGGGGTTTAGGCATAGCCCTGAACTGTGATATTAGAATTTGTGCAAGCGATGCCAAATTCCGTATGCCAGCCGGTCGGCTTGGCTTGGGTTACGCTTTTGATGGTGTTAAGCGGTTTACTGAAGTTATTGGCGTGTCGAATACTGCCGATCTATTTTATAGCGCCCGGATTTTCGATGCTAATGAGGCGCTCCAGATGGGCCTAGTCAAGCAAGTCTTGCCAGCGAGTGAATTAGATGGATTTGTACAGAGTTTTTCCGAAATGGTGTCTGAGAATGCGCCGCGAACATTGGCTGCTGTAAAACGCGCTTTGATTGAACTTCGAAAAAGTCCAGATAGTCGCAACAAGGAGCTGATAAATTCGATGGTGCAGGATTGCTTTGATAGTGAAGATTATTATGAGGGGCGCCGCGCCTTTGCTGAAAAACGAAAGCCAATATTTAAGAACCAGTAGTTTTACCCTTGTCTTAGTATAATGGTTGTCGGTTATCGGGTGCATCACTTGAATTTTGGCGATGAAAAATTTAAATTTTTTATCGGACTCTGAGTGAGTTATTTTTCGAAAAGACGTATCAATATGGGAAGAAGTTTAAAATCTAAGTTTTATTAGAAACTGGTTTTATTCAGAGGTTCTGTTACACTTGGGCCCTAGTGGCATGAGAGGAAAAAATATGAGTAATGATGCCATACTTATTGAACGTAAGGATCGAGCCGGGATCCTGACCATAAATCGACCGCAGACTCTCAACGCTCTCGACATTCCCACGCTGCTTGAACTGGAGCGCGGTTTTGATGAATTAGAGCACGATGACAGCGTCCGAGTTATTATTATAACTGGGGCGGGAGATCGTGCTTTTGTGGCCGGTGGTGATATAGCGGACCTCAATAGCCGGCAAGCATTGGCGCACTACAATGAATTCGCTGAAGTCATTCATCGCGTGATGCGAAAAGTGGAAGTCTGCGATAAACCGACCATAGCGGCGGTGAACGGTTGGGCGCTGGGTGGTGGTACTGAGTTGCTCTTGGCGACTGACATTCGATTATTGAGTGAGGGCTGTCGTCTAGGCCTGCCCGAAATTACGCTTGGAATCATTCCGGGGGCTGGGGGTACGCAACGACTGATTAGACAAGTCCCACTCTGCCGGGCTAAGGAAATCATGTTTACAGGGGAGCACTTTACGGCGCAAATGGCGGTTGACATAGGTCTTGCTAACAGGGTGGTTCCGGCTGGGAAATTAATGGAGGAGGCGTTGGCTTTGGCGGATCGTATCGCAGGAAAGTCGCCGTTGATTCTGAAATTGTTGAAGCGAACGCTTAGCAACGGGGCGGACATGCCGCTGCCCGCGGCGCTTGCCTATGAGCAGGCTACCGCAAGTTTGGTATTCGACTCCCTAGATGCTCACGAAGGCTGCTCTGCATTTCTGCAGAAGCGTAAAGCAATATTTACTGGGGCTTAAGTTAGTTCGCAATCTGGCAAGATCTTATATTTGTATACCTATTGAGTAGATCAACCAACGGAAAGAGGAAAGATGGACTTCATGCAGAATGAGGAGCAGCGACTCCTAGTGGAAACCACACGAAAAGTTGGAGAGCGTTTCGGGCTTGCGTACTGGAAGGAGCTTGACGCAAAAAAGGAGTTCGGCTCAGCCTTTTGGCAGGCGGTCTGTGATGCCGGCCTTTGCGGGGTGGCGGTGCCCGAGGCATTTGGAGGGTCTGGCCTTGGCATGCAAGAGATGGCGCTGATCATAGAGAATCTCGCTGCTTCGGGGGGGGGGTCGACGGTTGGACAGTTGTTCATGAATAATCCGATTTTCGGCGGCATTTCAATTGCAAAGTTTGGCACGGCCAAGATGAAAGCGGATCTTCTGCCGAAGCTGGTCAGTGGCAGTATGCGCTTTTCGATGGCGCTAACTGAGCCTGATGCGGGATCGAACACGCTGGCGATGACTACATTTGCGGAGCGCCAAGGAGATGGGTGGCTGCTCAATGGGAGTAAGATTTGGATTACATGTGTTGCGCAATCGCAAAAAATGCTCGTCGTGGCCCGCACAACAAAGGCGGCAAATGCACCTAAGCGCACATTCGGCATATCGCTTTTCTTGGTGGACACGGATAGGAAGGGGTTAACCCATCAAGCCATTGAGAAGCTGGGAACTCATACAAACCCGTCAAGTTTAGTTTATTTTGAGGATGTGAAAGTTGGCGCGGAGGAACTGTTGGGCACTCTCGATCAAGGCTGGCCGGAGCTGCTTGAGGTACTTAATACGGAGAGGATAGTAACTACTGCAGGACTGGTAGGGGCGGGTGCGCTAGCCTTGCGTCTGGCAGTGGAGTACGCTGGGCAGCGTAAAGTCTTCGCGGACAAGCCGATAGGTGCTTATCAGGGATTGCAGTTTCCGTTGGCCCAGGCTCACGCAGAACTCGAGTGTGCCCGACTGATGAACTGTAAGGCGGCCTGGTTGCATGACCAGGGCCTTCCCTATGGGTCAGAAGCCAACACGGCAAAACTAATTGCATCGCAGGCGGCCAGCACAGCCATTGAACGTGCCATGCAGACGCTTGGAGGTATGGGCTACGCGAAGGAGATGCATCTGGAGCGTTTGTGGCGCGATGCCCGCCTGTTTCGTTTCGCTCCGGTATCTGAAGAGATGCTGCTTAATTTTGTTGCGACACATGATCTCGGAATGCCTCGCGGCTATTAGGCATAATCCTTTGCGACTTATTTCATAAAAACCCAGCACAACAACGAAAAGAGGATTTCATGGATCTAAAACTTAAGGGAAAGAGGGCGCTTATTACTGGCGCAAGCAAAGGGATTGGATTGGCAGTCGCTCATGTACTGGCAGAGGAGGGCTGCGATTTAGATTTGGCAGCACGGAATGGGGAGTTGCTCAGCCAGGTTGCTGCGGATCTGCAGCGACTCTACGATGTAAAAGTTCGTAGTTTTTCCGGCGACTTGGGTAGTGCCAGTGATCAGGGCATGCTCGCGTCTGCGTGTGCCAACGCAGACATAGTGGTGAACAATGCTGGGTCCAACCCACCGGGCGAGATAGATGAGATAGCCGAGGACATATGGCGTGCATCTTGGGATCTCAAGGTCTTTGGCTATATTAATATGACTCGAGCTTTCTACAGTCAAATGAAGATTCGCGGCGAGGGTGTAATTCTAAATATTATCGGAAATTCTGGTGAGCGCATGGCGGCCAAATATATACTCGGAAGTACTGGTAATATTGCTCTCATGGGACTTACTCGAGCTTTAGGCGCACGCTCCCCTGATCATGGGGTCCGGGTATTGGGGGTGAATCCCGGATTGACAAATACCGAACGCGCCGAGCGTATGTTGAAGGGTTGGAGTGCCAACGCGCACGGTAGCACGGATCGGTGGCAGGAATACTTGACCGAGCTAGACCTTCCATTCGGGCGCATGGGCGAAGCGCGCGAAGTTGCGGATTTGGTGGCCTTCCTAGTGTCGCCGCGTGCGTCCTACATAAGTGGAACGATTGTCACAATCGACGGCGGCGCTGTTAATAGAAATAGTTGATTGATGGCAACACATCGGTGAAATTACTACATGCCTTTACAACGTTTTGAAATAGGCTCCCGGAGTAGCCAAGCCGTTGTGCACGCGGGAGTCGTGCACCTTTGTGGGCAGGTGGCGCGCGAAAGCGAGGGGCAGAGTGCCGCTATTCAAACCAGAGAGATTCTCGACCG
>Ga0214919_10008848_pt1 | contig 13124 bp, 18 predicted proteins | sample LL1503_MetaG_FD_177994 | JGI IMG/M metagenome (GOLD analysis project Ga0214919, IMG submission 177994) | Freshwater microbial communities from Lake Lanier, Atlanta, Georgia, United States - LL-1503 | ecosystem: Environmental > Aquatic > Freshwater > Lake | place: USA: Georgia | collected...
TGGGATAATGACAAGTAACTTGTCATTATCCCATCCAGGTGACCACCGCGCCATATGTTCGCACATAACGAAATAAGAAGTAGAACACTGCTCTAGTATATCTTTCAACTCCCTTTCATACTTCGCCTCCTCTGTGGCACGGAAGACATCTTCAACTATCAGAATTCCACCAGGCTTCAGAAGCGGAAAGGCCTCTTTCACAATCCGGATTTGATCCTCGAAGCCATGTGTGCTGTCATCGATGATCACATCATAGTCGCCCCCCTGTTCTTGTAAAGCCCTTTGAATATCACCTTCTTTCTGAACATCCATCAAGCTACACCGGACTCTTTCACTCGTTATTTCATCGGCGTGCTTTAGAAAATCGGCATCTCTGTCAAACATTTCTATGCGTGTATCGCTATGCGTAAAATAGGCATCCCAGAGCCGTGCACTTGCGCCTCCTGCCACACCAATTTCTGCAAATCGGATAGCCCTACCTTTGAAAGGGCTGAACAGCATGGAATATACAGCAGTGTAGGGATGCCGGTGTGAAACGACATTATATGGGCTTTTATCGGTATTAAATGTGCGCCCTAGTCTGCACAATTCTGTAAATGCATCTGTAGAGTCTATCACAACTTTGTCAATCATTCTATAGAATAGTTTCTAACATCTTTTTAAGCAATGAAACATTCTAGAGCTCATGGAGGATTCTATCCCAGTATAATGACGGGTGTCATACGAACAGGACCCTATTTCATGACAGCAGCAGTGGCACAAGCTTCTCGCCTTATCCGAAATAACAAGAGCCGTATGAGCAACCGGAAGGGCAGCCGGAAGGGCAGCCGGAAGCGGAGTCGCCGCCGCACCAAACGCACCAAACGTTCTTAGGAATACGCAACATACCGGCAGAAATACGCGTTATAGGCATAAAGAGGTTTTCAGAAGAGGAATATAGAATGTCCCGCCCTACCGCTAATGCAAATGGCAATCTATTTGAGATTCGCACCGTCCAAGCGGGTGCTGTTCGCACTCTTATTGAGGCTCTAAAAGAGATTTTAACAGAGGCGAATTTGGAGTTTGATTCGCAGGGCATCAAGGTGATGGCAGTAGATGAGACTCATACGGTTCTTGTATATCTCCGCCTTCATGCGGATCGATTTGAGACGTATTACTGTCCTGCGAAACACGTCCTGGGTGTGAATATGATTTATCTTTTCAAGCTTATCAAGACAATGGGGAACAATGATAATTTGACTCTTTATTTGCCTGCGTCGAATCCAAATAAACTCGGAATTCGTATGGAGAACTCGGAAAAGTCTACCGTCACGAATTATTTCTTGAAATTGTTTGATACCGATGTGGAGGACATTCAGATTCCTAATCTGAACTTTACGAGTATCATTCATATGCCGAGTGTGGATCTCCAGAAGATTTGTAGGGATATGAATGCACTAGGTGAGAAGCTGGATGTGGAGATTACATCTTCGGGATCAGATCTCATTTTCAAGTGTATGGGCGATTTCGCAGAACAAGAGACCATCATATCGGAGAAAAACAATTCCAATATGAAGGTTCATAAATTCGGGAATGGTGCGTCTGAGATTGTCCAGGGTATTTTTCAGCTAAAGCACCTGGTGCTTTTTACAAAATGTACGAGTTTATGTCCATCCATTGAGCTATATTTGAAGAATGATATTCCGCTGATTCTGCGTTATACGGTTGCGAATTTGGGAGAAGTGAAACTCGTATTGGCGCCTATGAAGAATAAACAGGCTGCTGCCATATAAAATGGCCATGGTAGCTTGCCAGGCCAGAGATTTCTTGAATGCGGATATTTTACACACCCGACAATATGTAGTGTTTTTAGTATGACATCCTGGATTCAAGCAGCCCCCCGTAAGCCAATTGAGAAGAACTCCTTCTTATTTGAAACCACGGAAGCTGGGTTTTGTTCGCAGTTCAATAATTATCTATATTCGGTAATGTATGCGTCTTCTGTGAATACACCCTTGTATGTAAATGACACCACCAATGCAGTTTCTGTCCATTATCCTCTCATAAAGAACACATTTGTCAACCAGCCAAATGTGACGTTTACAGATACACAGGTGATTTCTGCCACAAGTCTTATCCGAAAATCCGCTCAGCAAAAAATCGCCGGAGTGCTACGACTCTATTTAAATATGGTTGAAACACCCAAATTTCGCGAAATGGCACGAAAGATATTTGCTTGGAATCCATCTCTTCTTCCAAAAATCCAGGCGCGTCTGGATGAGACGTTACTTCCCGATGTAGATGTGGGCGTTCATATACGCGCCGGAGATAAAATCCTAACAGGCGAATCAAAAGATATACCCGTGGAGGCGTATATAAACGCTATTCGAAAATATCAGAAAGATTCTAACAAAACCACCCTTACAATCTTTGTGATGACCGATTCCTCGCAGAGATTAGAAAAGCTGAAAGAGAAAAAAGATTCTTCCTGGAAAATTGTCACGCTCGGATATCCCGAAAATGTCAATGGACACGTCCAGCGCGATTTCAATGCCGCGCCACTTCAAAGACGTATGCGCGCATATATTGAGTTTATGACTGAGCTTTTTTATATGCAAACGCTTCCGCATATTATTTGCACATATTCAAGCAATATTGGACGATTTTTATATCTGACAGCAGATGATTCCACATCTTTGGTCAGCATGGATATGCCCGTATTTAGTCCAATCTAACACGCTCCGTTACATCTTCTTATCCACGTGGGGCGTATATAGTATATCTGTAGGAGTAAGCCTCTGGTGAAGTAGATGAATACCTGTGGGCGTATTGTATTTTTCAGAATCCTTGTTCCATACTTTTATTACATAGAACCCAACCCGCTGGGTTCCATTCGGACCATTTATGATTTTTGGACTAATACTTATTCCAACAATCTGGTCAGCTGCATGTAATGTTGCGAGATTGAGCATCGCGCCGAGTGTATATGCCTTATAATATTCCACACCCTCCTCGGGCCCCCCCCGGAGTGAATAGCTCCCCCCACGGATATTTTGATAATTCTCCCAAAGGGGCGGAATTGGATCGCGCATACAGAAGAACATCCCGCGCTTCAATTTATCGCCAAGTTCATTGAATACAGATAATATCTCTCGTGTAGTATTGACTTTTGCGATAGGTTGGAATGTATCTAATGTCCATCGCTTCTCCCTTGGCGCATGAAAATATAATGTCCACGTGCCAGAAGGTAGAGGAGAATCAATATCCACTGACATCATACGTGGGGGGGATATACATGGAATAGCGGGTCAATTTTAAGCCCCTTAGTCAATTTTCTTAAGATCTACATCTGGGTCCGATTCTTGCCCCAGAGTATTGAATGACACAGTGAATGTATCCGCGTCATCCGTCACATACCGAATCATGAAATTCCTATTCGGGTCTAACACAAGCTCTGAAGAAAGAATCCAGGCATGTAGAATATGTCCCAAACTGGGGGAGGATTGCGTATTATATACACGAATCGTCTCAATAAAATCAGTAAGATCATACATCACTTTGTCATTTTCCAGGATTTCAATACTTAGAATGGGAAGAACATGCGAAAAAAGACTAGTATGTGTATCCCACGCTGTGAATTTACGCGTATCTGGTGAATATTGCCATAGAGGAAGCGCAGATCTAGGGGAATGAATATTGACTTTATTTTCAAGATATGGAGTATTGACATTTGCAAAGAAAATATAATTAGTTGGCATATATACACTGCGAATAGCTTTGTATACTTTTCTGCTGAAAAGTATGGTATTCTCGACGAAATTCAATAAGCAGTTACACAGATATAAGGCCGTATATGCGCAACAAACCATTCTAGCTATAAATGGTGAAAATGCCTTAGGTCACATTGCACCGGCAAGGGTTTTTACGACACATATTACAAGAAGAACCAGATATAGGAGGACTATATATAGCAGGACCCACGGGTTTTGTAGGCTGTTTTATTAACATCATCCATCCGATAACAAGAATCACAAAAGGCAACAGAAGTAGCCCCCACGCAGCGAGAGAAGCTCCGTATTCGCATAAAACACACATCAATCCTATGGAAATTACACCGGCGAACGCATGTCCAGCTAAAAGTTCGTAATCATGTCGGAGAAGGTCCAAAAAAAGAAGGCTTACAAAGATCGCGGCAGTGGCTATTGTTGGTGTACATAACGCATCCATTCTATATCATAGACTACTTTTTATGTTTCCGCCTTTTTTACAATAATACGATTCTTAACATCGCTCCACACTCCAACTTGCACAAATTCACCATCCTCGTTCGTCATATAAACATTTTTATCGGCATCACGGTAGTATGTTGCCCCCTTATATTCAATCTCTTCTAGTTCCTCGCCCTCGTCCTCCTCTTCTTCACCCTCAACCTCAACCTCAACCTCAATCTCCTCTTCACCCTCGTCTTGTTGCCCCTGTTCACCAAATTCTTCCATTACATCATCTTGAATATCGTCCTCCTCCTCTTCAAGAGCCCTACGGGCACTACTATTCAAAAGCAGACGGTCAGCTTCGTTAATCCTTTCGGGAGTTGCAATAACAATCTCTCTCTTGGGAATTACTTCAATTCCTGTTAGTGGATACGGCATGATAAGAGGAGGGATCACAGAAGAATCATATTGTGCTTCGACCTTTACCAGGTTCTGCTCGCGCAACTTTACAATTTCTTTTTCAAGAGAATCAATCCTAGAAACCATCTGCGACAGTTGAGTTGGTTGGACAGAGTTGGAACTCTGCACATATTGGGTTATCGCCGCAATGCGTTCATGAACTGTCCGTTCAAGATCTTTTAAAAGCTGGCACACTGTAGTTTCTGTCATCTCTATACCAGTAACTACCCTGTATCGTTTGTCAATTTTAGGTGGCTTATCGTCGCCCGCTCGCACCTATTTTTATATTCATGACAGTATCAAGCGTTGATTCCCGCTCTTTTAGTGGTTTACTACGCTTGAGACGCAAGCCCTCTTCCACAGACCTCTGCTGATGAGAAGGAATTACACCTGGTTGCTTTTGATTCATATCAAAAAAGTCAATCGGTTTCGTATCAATGGATCCGAGAATACTCACCATAGGTGGCATATGAACATCCACTCTCACTTTTTTTTCTCGTATCGTGGAACGAAACGTTTCTATGGACATTGGCCCTCCAAATAGCTTGAGGCTCTCACGTGCGGGTGCGGGGAAAATACGCCCAGTCGCATTGGCATCGTATATGCGATGAAGAAGTGCCATGCGCTCCCAGCGAATATGAGGATCCAAGCCCTCTGTAAGAAGATATGAAATACCACATTCGGGCGAACAAAAATTCCCATATACCATATAGACCATATCCACTTCTCGTTCAGGAATAACACATGGCTGGTGGTCAAACGTATGCGCGCACCAAAAACAGGCGATATCTGTTTTATCAGGAAGAAGGCGCTTTTCCGAAAAATCTTTGAACTGGACCATGAGATTCGCTTTTGCGAAACAGGACATCGATTTTGTAACAATTTCTGTGATGGGTTCGGGCTCTTTGACTACAGGAGTAACAACTTCCACAAGCTGTTGCCCTGCGGTGAAAACGTCCCCATCCGCCGCATCATATGGGGCCGGTTCTATACTAGAAGGTGGCGTTGGATCGTAACGAAGCGGCTGATCATGAAAGAGCACCTGGCTTGTTTTTATAGGCAAGTGTGCTATAAGCGGACGACGGGGTTCTGGATTAAAAGAACCATCTATCCCATCGGATGTCACCACCGCTACAATTTTAACGGGCTTCTTGGCAGACTTTTTTTTAATGGGCGTGGCGGGCTCAGCTATAGCTGTGTCTACAATTTCATTTGCTATTGGCTGTGCTTTCTTCCTCCCCTTACTAGCACTTGGCATTCCTATAGGGAGTGTGTATTCGGTAGTTTAAGCCTTTTATATCGGCTTGCTAAGCCGATAAGGTCTAAAAGGATATCTGCTCCCAATAGTAAATGGAGGGCCTTGGTCTCCCAAAACGCATTGAAACGCTTCTTCAAACAATAGTTACAAATCCAGAAACACGCACCCACTTACTTATGATAGGCCCACCGGGATCTGGTAAAACTACATCAGCACGTTTCTTTGTAGAAGCATTGCATGGGAATAGCCAAAATAAAACAAAAAATTTCTTTGGACGAGCTCTATTTCTGAATTCGAGTGATGAGAGGGGTCTAGAAGCAGTTCGCAGTCGTGTGTATCCATTTATTCGTTCCTCCTTTGATTCTCTATTTACAACAACGGGACCCAAGGTCATTGTATTTGACGAGGCGGAAACGCTCACGGATCAGGCCCAGATAGCACTACGACCTCTTTTAGATATGAATCCCCAAAAAGTATTAGTTATATTTCTGTGTAATTCTGTTTCGCGTATTCACGCATCTATTGTTCATAAGTTTTTGATGATACCCTTTGAAGCTCCGAACCCCGCGGATTTCCAGTTTCGTATGCAGAAGATTCTGGGGGATTCACATACCGCGACAATGTCTGGACTAGATATTCAGTTTCGCCGTGGAGATATACGATTTTTTCTTCTCAATCCTGGCCGATATAAGGATTGTGTGAAATTATGGAATGAACTTTTTACAACGCATATGAAACAACTACGCACACTTTTTGAGCAGGTATTACCCAAATGGGCATTTTTAGATCTCGCAATGTTCTGTTTATTTTGCGCGAAACATATTGGCCTCTTGACACCCGAATCATTGTGTGAAATGCTTCGGCTAACAGATACGGACTTTATTAAACAGTTTGGTCCTAAAGTGCGAAGTCAGCTTTTATCTTCGTGGTTTGAAACTCACGTGCGCGCAAAATTGGAACAGTGGCCACCAGCCTAAAGTATATAAGATGCAGTCTCTTACTTTCACTCCTCTTAGAATTTCTACTCTTGTAACTACGGGGCACCTCGGTGCCACGATTCAATTAACGAAACTCTTTGAACAAATCCCGAATGTTCTTATCCCTATTGGATATCCAGGAGAGGGCTTTCTAAAAATGGAACATGAAGCTAAAGTTGTAGGACACTCGGCGCGTGATATGCTTACCAAGCGCCGAGTGAGTGATAAGACTTTCTTTAATCAGAGCACATTCGTTATTCGGAAGCGCAGAGGTGGGACTGGCCCCGACGCCGATGAATTTAAAGAAGTGAATATGAAACTCTTTGCGAATGGAGGCTTTCAAATGACAGGTGTTACATCCGAGGAATTTTCTAAGATTGTCCTGGAATTCATACTCGAGACGTTCAGTCATTTAGCGGAGCCCATTGCGTCACAGCCTCTATCTCTACAGAAATTCGCAATACAGCTCCTTAATTCTGACTACAAAATGAACGCACCGATAAAACGTGCCGAGTTACATCGTATATTATGTCAAGAATATCGTCTATCGAGCACGTTGGAAACCACTATTTATCAAGGAGTGAATACCAAATATTATTATAACGAGAGTGCCCCGGCAACACGTGGAATTTGTATGTGCCCGAGGTTCTGTAATGGCCAGGGAGATGGGACAAAGCTTGGATCTTGTAAAAAGATAACTATCGCCGCTTTTCAGACAGGAAGTATCATAATTACAGGGGCAAGGAATACGCAACAGCTAGACGAAGCATATGGGTTCATCAATGAAGTTCTTCAAACGCATCGTGCTGTAGTTGCAAAGTTTTAGGATACCGGCAATCAACGCGGAAAAATAACTCTCGTCCTTTCCCAGAACACCACAGAATCTATAATGTCTGCCCCCCCTTCTACGGTAACAGCTCCGGCAATGCCTTCCCCGCAAGTTCTTGTTCATGCAGCCAAACTTGCGATTGAGCAAGATAAGCCCATTTTACTTGACTATTTCTTAGACACTTCTGCAGGAAAAGCTTTTTTGGGTGAGGATCAAGAAACCAAGGAAAAGATGCTGATCAAGTCGAGTGAGGAATTCACAAGTCTTGTACAGAAAGTGTATAAAGTTCAGGATGACTACATTATCATCACGGAAAACTCGCTTTATATTGTGAGTGGTAAGATTCAGAAGCGCCGTATTCAGGCACCGGCAATTCGTGGGTTTTAATCGGATGAACCGTTAGCAAATGCGGAAATCATACCATTTTCTGACATATATAATTTTTGTTATAGCAGTCGTAGCAACAATACCACAGCTATATCAAACGTTTAACACCCCAAAGATGGGGGATTTCAGCATATTGAATTTAGTTTTAAATGATGCCACAAATATACTCTTAGCTATATACGGATATCTTAGTGGGGATATGGGTATTGTATTATTGGGTGCGTGGTTTACAATATATTGGAGCATTTTATTGAGTATAAAGCTGCGTTCTATTTAAAAATCGTTCAATAATGTAGAAATGGTTAAAAAAGGGTATTCTAAGAAGCGGTATTCACGTAGGCGTCGTGTTGGTGGGGGAACTCCCATGCCTCCAGGATATCCCATGCCTCCAGGATATCCCATGCCTCCAAAAGCTCCCATGCCTCCAGGAGCTCCCATGCCTCCAGGATATCCCATGCCTCCAGGATATCCCATGCCTCCAGGAGCTCCCATGCCTCCAGGATATCCCATGCCTCCAGGAGCTCCCATGCCTCCAAAAGCTCCCATGCCTCCCGGATATCCCATGCCTCCCGGATATCCCATGCCTCCAAAAGCTCCCATGCCTCCCATGCCTGAAGCAGCTCCCATGCCTCAAGCAGCTCCCATGCCTCCAGGAGCACCTCCCGGATCAAGTCTCATTTCAAAAGATGATATAATGAATGTGGCACCACCTATGAATGATTTCGCTAATATGATATTACCAGTTTTAAAAGAGTTAAATGCCATGATTGCGTCAGGCAAACCAATAGATGTGAATTATTTGAAAAAGAAATTACAACCATCTATGATGATTATGCGAAATAAACTAATCCCACAACTACAATATTCACCCATTACTATGAAATTACAACCACTAATGAACGCCTTACCACCACCATTAATGGCAGAGTTATTTACGCTTTTTAATAATATCTCAAACTAATGTCGTATGCGTTTGGCATTCGCTGGTATACAGTCTTCACGGTAAATCTATACATATTATAGAAATGGCCAAGAGATCTACGAAAATGCGTAAGAGTGGCGGAAGTTTCCGATCCAAGCGCCGCGCTTCGCGTAAATGTTGGTCCGGTGGGGCCGCATCTCTTACGGATACCAGTATGCTGGCACCTAGTAAGATGAGTCACGCACAGGGAACAGACTATGCCAGTCTTCACATGGGGCAGCACGGTGGTATGGCACCGGTTGGATACACGGGTGTTTTAGATGATTCCCTACGAGCTACGGCGCGCGTTGGAGTTCTTGATGAGTCCCTGCATGCCATCCAAGGGATGAGTGATCAATCCGGCGGATCCCATAGGAATTTCACACGCAGACTCAAAAGTGGAGTGAAGCGCGGTGTAAAAAAAGTCAAGAGTGTCTTCAAGAAGTTGAAGAATAAACTTGTTGGCCCTAAGAGCTATACCCGGAAATTCATGAACATGTTCCGTAAACGGGGTGGGGCACGGCGGGGCACTGGTAAGAAGATGCGTGGAGGGTCCGCGGCATCTCTTACCGCTGCCCAAGATTATTCTGCCCCCGGTATGCTTTTAAGTCCCGCGGATGAAGCTCGCGCTCTAGGTGGAATGAATCCCGAATGGAAGCTCGCCACAGATCCTACGGCATTTGCGCCCAAGATGTAATGCCCGCTGCTAGGTAAAAATACTCTGTAGCTTCTCCGTCGCGCCCTTTAGAGTAGCAATCTCTGCCGCCGTTGCATGCACTGTAACATTCACCCGAAGATCTCCCCGACCTCCCATTTTTCGTAACATACCTTCGCCCCCTATTGTAAATATATCCCCATTTTGAACACCAACAGGAATCTCTATTACGAGTCCCTGTGGATGTGCGGGATGCCCTTCTAATTTCATAGATGTCCCAAGCAACATCTCGCGTAAATGAATGGTAACCGCAACAGACAAGTCGTCTGTGAATTTGACCCGTTTAAACGGAATATCCTCATCTGCTTCTTGTAAGACAATATGCAAATCACCCGCTTCTTCATATCTTTCAGTATCAGAGCACTCGCAAGGAAATACAAGAACTTCATGTGGAAGCATTCCAGGTTCTATGACGACATGTAGCTCCTTTTCCTGGGATGTGAATTTTTTCCCTAGACATACGGCACATGGTCGACTCGCGCGTTTTCCTTTCCCTGCGCAATCTCCACACGTCCCTTGTGTCATCATTTGTATAGGCCCCATTTGCATGATTTGTGTCCGCGTGCCAGAACCATTGCATGTGAAACAGACCTCATATGTCTCCGCACCCGATCCACTACACGATGCGCAAAATGCCTGTCGCTCAAACTTAATCTTCACCTGCTTTCCTTTATAATAATCGGACAAGCTGAGTGGTATTTCATGTATCTTAGAAGGGCCCTTTTTTTCTTGCGTGGGCGGACCCCTTTGTGAAAACATTCCGCCCATATCAAAAGGCATACCAAAGCCAAATGGCATTCCGCCGCCAAAAGGTATCTCATGCTCTTGCTCCATTCCTGTCTGGTCATACATGTTACGCCGTTGATCGTCTCCCAAAACATCATACGCCTGTTGTATTTTTTTGAACATTTCTGGATTCCCCCCTTTATCTGGATGATGTTGAAGCGCCAGCTTTCTATAGGCCTTCTTTATATCATCGGATGTTGCGCTTTGCGAAACTCCTAAGGCGTCATATAAGGGTAGGGGCATATTCCTTTGTATCTAGATTCTTATAAGGTTTAAACCGCTGCGGATTTTAAATGAGCGTTTGCGACGTATTGTTCATATGCTACCGTGAAGTATCAATAGTTACACTGCCCCCAAAGCGATAAACCAGCAGTCATGCTTCATGGCAGCCTTAAGAATCTCTGTAAAATAAAGTAGGATGCCATTTGAATCGTCTTTAATTGGTCAAGATGACTGTATTGCACTTTTAAATCAAATTCTTCCAGATCCCCCTCATTTGTTCATATCAGGGGGGTATGGATGTGGAAAAACAACTCTTGTACATGAGTTTCTGACAGCATATTATTCACCCCATGGAATTTCACCGAGGGATCCTGAATGGACTTTGTGGTTATCTTCAGAACAAGATCGCGGAATTCATTGCGTGCGACAATCCGTTGCAGAATTTGTCCGCCATTCTTCTGCGCGGGAAGGAGTATATCGCTATATTATCGTGGATGATGCCGATTCATTGCCTATGATTTCACAACAAGCTTTGAGAAGACCTATGGAAACACATTCACATACAACACGCTTTATTTTTATCAGTCGCTATACCACAGATCTTATACAACCTCTCAAGTCGCGATGCCTTCATTTAGAAATAGAGATGATGTCGCCGCAGATATTAGTGAAGCATTTTTGTGACAAATTGGGATATCCAAACATTGTAATTGATCCGTCATCGATTGCCATTTTTATGAGTATTGCGCAGACACCTACAGAGATACAAAATATTTCTCATATTTTATGTAAGGTCTATGGAAAGGATAGGAATGCGGAGAGTCCTATTATGCCTGATGAAGTACTGAGTCTATTTGCATCGCCGTCCTTTTCCCTATGTTTGGAGCTTTTAAAGGCATATGTTCGTAAAGATAGTGCGAATATGATGCGGATCTTTTTAGATATTTGGACGACGGGAATTTCATATGAGGATTTCCTACATGAACTCACGTCATCTGTATTTCAAATGGGAATACTTTCTCCAAAAATAAGTCAGGATATTCATCAATTAATTTTAAAAGGATGGATTTCTTTTGCACAGGGTAAAACACATTCATTGGACTTAATGCGCCTCTTCTTTACTGAAGATAGTTAGGGAGTATGGTACATAAGAAATTATTTAGAAAAGAACCACCGTTGGATCTTGTTAATACTATTCTCCGGAGCACGGGGCTTCTAGGAATAGAAGATCTACGCTGGTTTACAAAAGATGAGCTTATTCTTACGGGGCATGAGGAATGGTTGCCATTATTGGAAGCATATTATTTACCGTGTAAAGCTTCCCGGTTTTTTCATGGAGTATTGGATGGCGCGCGTGTCATAACCATATTTAGACATATTCTGAGACCATATGGATATGATATTCATGTTCAAGAGAGACTTTATAAAGAGCATAAACATACATTGTATCAGATTCAACCCGATAATCCTTTTCGGGATTTGAGTGGTGTTTCCATGACAGTGGATTTCAATTAGACTTGACGCGTGACCCACACACATTTACATAAGCATTGGCATCATCTTTTGCGTAATGGATAAAGATTTCAAGGTTGGTATTAGTTTTTCTTTTAGTTGAGATATATCTTCTTTTGTGAATGTAATTGATTGAGAAGCTGATCCGGAAGTTGGAGGCATTGGAGGCATTGGGGGTGGAGGCATCGGAGGCATTGGGGGTGGAGGCCCTGGAGGCATCGGAGGCATCGGGGGCATTGGAGGCCCACTATTTTGAAATCCCTCATATTGATATTGCCGTAGAATGTATACTGCAACTGCAAAAAGAACCGCATGCGTTGCGGCGACAAGAAATTTAGAACCCTTTGTAGGTAATTTTACCAAAATCCCAGGCGTTAGGACAACAAATAATAAAACCAATAAAATATACATCTATATATTCCTATGATTTAAAGTACCGCGCGAAATATATGACTCACCGCAAGATCGGAGTTCATAATTTGATCTTCACTCATGCGAAGAAACCAGCCGAACGCACGTCGCTCTTGTAGCTCGGGCCAAGGAATAGGGACATATACCGCATCCCCCGTCAATTTGAAGGGCATGTCAACTACATCCCCCGCCGCCAGTAAATCTTCACACTGGATACGACGCCCTGCCGCACCTTTACGCGTTAGCTCTGCGGTAGGTCGCACTTTGATGGGTTCTTCCCGCGCCTCGCCCATACGAATTGCATCGATTACATCTGACATTTCGTCGCGACGGAATTCGGATCCACCCGCGCGTTTCTCCAGGCGGGCGCGGACTTTTTGTTCCCAATCCACCCAGATTGGATGCTCCGGAATAGGC
>Ga0214919_10008849_pt1 | contig 13123 bp, 11 predicted proteins | sample LL1503_MetaG_FD_177994 | JGI IMG/M metagenome (GOLD analysis project Ga0214919, IMG submission 177994) | Freshwater microbial communities from Lake Lanier, Atlanta, Georgia, United States - LL-1503 | ecosystem: Environmental > Aquatic > Freshwater > Lake | place: USA: Georgia | collected...
GAATTGGCAAAGCGGAAATAATTCGCTTTCACTTCTTCTCAAATATAATCCGAATGAATTTCTCAGCAACGCCTACATGATTGCGTCGCGTCCATATTCCGTAGACAAGTTTCCAGAATTGGCATACCAGCGTTATGGAGAATCTTTGTTTGGCGATCGTCTGACTTGGACGCAGAATTATTCTGCAAACATGATGCGCTTGCAGGTGCAGTCTGGAACGCCCTCAGATTTAGGTATCAGCACGCTGGCGTTCTCGCAAAACACTGGATTTGGTGCAAATCAAAATATTCGAGATACGTACGACGCGGCCGGATACGACGATCTCATGCGAGCGCGCCTGTATTCGCGCCAAGAAATTGCGATGCCGCTTGCAATAGGACCATTGAAAATTGTTCCATTTGCACACGGACAAGTTGCTGCATATGTCCTGAATGATTTCCAAGACTATTCAGAAGAGAGCGAGGACATTCGTACGCTTCTGGGAGCAGGAAGTCGATTTTCGACGGAGTTCACATCGAAATACAACTCTGTGCGCAGTTCATTCTTGGATCTCAATCGACTGCATCATGTCATTCAACCCACCGCGATGCTTTGGTATGGATGGAATTCCAACAGCGTGCTTGACACGCCTGTCTATGACCAAGATGTCGAGGCGGTCTCAGGTGCAGCCGTCGCGCAAATTGGCGTCACGAACAAATTGCAGACGATGCGAGGTGGGCCTGGAAATTGGCGCTCGGTCGATTGGATTGTTCTGAGTATGGGAGCGGTAGTTGACAATCAGAACGATTCGCTCCAACCAACAGAAACTACAACAGATCCTTATGGTTTGAAGTATGCGCAGTCACCGATGCCGAGTTTCTATTCTTGGCGACCGGAATATTCTCAGTGGGGAGATCACTTGTACGCCAGCAGCACGATACAAGTCAGTGATGCCCTCTCGCTGTATGGCCAAGGGGTCTATCTCTTGCAAGACCGAGGCAATTCGGTCAATAGTTTTGGGCTGAACGATTTAGGTCGCGGCACGATCGGCGGCAGCATTCAGCAATCGCCCGATGTGCGCTTCTATTTGGAATACAGATATGTAAATACGTTTGATCCAACGGGTCTTTATCCTGCGGATGAATTTGTTCAAGGTGGCGTGTCGTATCAAATTTCGAAGAAATATTCTTTCACCCTCAGTCCACAATATGACTTGGTTGAGTCCAATTTTCGCGCGGCTGCGGTCAATCTCACGCGGACTTTTCCAGATTTTTATCTTTCGATTGGGGCCGCATATAACCAGATCGTTGATGAAACAACTTTTTCGATGTCGATTCAAATTCCAGGAGCGGGCGGCGGGGGAACAGCAATGGGTCCTGGTGGTTTGGGTAGTGGTATTGGTGGACTCGGGCAATAAAAACTACGCGGTTTGATTTTTTGGGTGATGCTCACGTGCGATGCAAAAACGTTCATGATGGATTGGTGTGAGTCAAAATGATTTGCCCCTGGGCTCAAACATGCATGGGCTCAAAAGTGGTTCGTGCAGATTTTGGCAGCGGACTGATTTGCCACCGGGTTTTAACATTTTGCGCACCGAAATCTAGCGCGCCCGCCGGCGCGCGCCAAGACAACTGCGCAGACTTGCTCGGCTTGCAAACTCGCCGGTGTTCAAATCATTTCGCTGCACACGTGAGCGAATCAAATTCTCGCTCGAACGTTTTTCAGATCCGTCGCGCTCCAGCTTGCGTGCCTAGCCGTTGAAAAATTCTGCCGGGCGAGTTCCGCAGGCGGCCGACGGCACTTGCAATAAAATTTCGCAAATCGGATCGTGTCGGTCGCCGAGGACTGTCTGAGCCCGGCGGGATCTTTTCACGGCTGCTCACTTATGCATTTCCGCGGCTGTTTCCGTCGCTGTATCCGCCGCGCTCCAGCTTGCGTGCCCAGCCGTTGAAAAATTCTGCCGGGCGAGTTCCGCAGGCGGCCGACGGGACTTGCAATAAAATTTCGCAAATCGGATCGTGTCGGTCGCCGAGGACTGTCTGAGCCCGGCGGGATCTTCTCACGGCTGCTCACTTATGCATTTCCGCGGCTGTTTCCGCCGCGCATTCATCCACCAAACAGCGGCGGCGGTCCATCATCCTTCTCATCGATCTGCTCGCTTCGAAACGCAGCGCCGATGTGCTCAGCACCCGCACGCGTGATGCGTCTGCCTTGGCGCGTGCGTGCAACAAATCCAGATTGCAATAAGAAAGGTTCAACAACATCTTCGAGCGTGCCACCATCTTCACCAATCGTTGCAGCAAGCGCTTCAACACCAACTGGACCACCTTCATAGACCGTTGCAAGCGTTCGCAAATAACTTCGATCAAGCGCGTCAAGCCCCAACGAGTCGACGGATTCCAATTGCAACGCCGCTTCAACAGTCGCTTCAACAACCTTGCCATCTCCGCGCACAATTGCAAAGTCATGCACGCGCCGCAAGAGTCGCAGTGCAACGCGCGGCGTTCCTCGGCTGCGAGAAGCAATCATGTTCAGGGCCCCCTGCCCAACTCGGCCAACATCCATAATGCCGCACGCTCGAGAAAGAATCGCCAACAAGTCAGACTGCGGATAGAAACCCAAATGATGCGTAATTCCAAATCGAGTTCGCAGCGCCTGAGTCAATAATCCCGGCCGCGTCGTTGCACCAATCAATGTGAAAGCCTTCAGATTGATGGTGACAACTTTCGCGTGCATGCCGGAATCAACGGTGAAATCGATTCTGTAATCCTCCATCGCGGGATAGATGTATTCCTCGACCGCGGCGGGTAGCCGATGAATCTCGTCGATGAAAAGCACATCGCGGTCCTGCATGCGTGTCAGCGTTCCAACAAGATCGCCAGCTTTGGTCAGCGCTGGACCACTCGTCACAGATGCATGCGAACCAAGTTCGGCAGCGATCACAAATGCGAGCGTGGTCTTGCCAAGCCCTGGGGGGCCATGCAGCAGCACATGCTCCATCGGTTTATTGCGCTGGCGAGCAGCACGCAGTGCAATATCAAGTCGCTCCTTCAGAGCACTCTGACCAACATATTCATCAAGCGTACGTGGACGAATCGATGGCGAGACAATCTCCTCGTCGGAGGTTTGTTCTGTCGCAGATACGATTCGTTCTTTGGCCATCCGTGCCTTTGCTTGCTTCTTGCGAACTTCGTGAAGTACTCAGAACTTGACCACGGGAACAGAGCGATCTGCTTCGTCGGCTTTGAAGAAATCAAATGCTTTGAAGCTGAACATGCGACCGACGATGTTTGCAGGAAACTGTGCGAGTGTCGCATTGAATCCCTGCGCAGTTCCGTTGTAATTGCCGCGCGATTGGGAGATGCCATTTTCAAGACCTGACAATTCTCCCTGTAATTGCAGGAAGTTTTGATTGGCTTTCAGATCGGGATATGCCTCCGCAATTGCCATCAATCGACCAAGCGCGCCAGAGAGCTGACCTTCCGCTGCAGATTTTTCGGCGACTGTCCCAGCTTGCATCGCCGAGGCACGCGCTTTGATCACAGCTTCGAGCGTCCCCTTCTCGTGCGATGCATATCCCTGCACGGTGCTGACGAGATTTGGAACAAGATCATGACGACGTTTCAATTGCACATCGATTCCGCTAAGCGCACTTTCAGTTGCGACGCGCAATCGCTGCAATCCGTTATAAACACCCATGACATAAAACGCCAAGATGATTGCGATCACAACAACGATGATCACGACAACTCCGAGTCCAACAAAGATTGCTCCACCCATTATGAAAACTCCTTCGGCGCTGAGCGCCTTTTCAAAGATTCTGCGAGCACGCTGAAATCAGCGCATGCTCGAACTGTGACCGATCAAGATAATCCGGCATCACCACTTGGGAACCTGCATCAACAAGACGCGACGCACGTTCGCCGTGGCCAATTCCTACGAAACCATAACCACCTTCTCGTGCCGCATGAAGATCCCAAACACCGTCACCGATATACACAACTGGAATAGTAGAGGATTTTGTCCGGCCGACTGCACCACGGAGCGCCCAGCGGATGATGTCCAAACGAGCGAAAGCGTGGTCTGCGCAGGCGAATGCGATGCTTGAGATGAAAATATTTGCACATTCAAGTTTGCGCAGAGCAGATGGACCCCATCCGCCAGTCGCAACCGCAATGGTCCAACCCATCAAAGGCAGTTCACGCAGAATCTCGCGCGCACCGGCGACTGCTTCCCAGCCTTTCCGATCGCTTCGGCTGCGAACATTGACCAGTTCAATAAATCGAGAACGCACTGCGCGAAAATCTCGACCCGTCGGCGCACGAGCGCAGTGCATCTCAATGATCTCATGCAGTATTCCATTATCACTCGAGTATCGATACGAACCCCAGTCAGTTGAAATGCCTGAGACTCCAAGCACATCATGTACTGCTTGCGCATAGCACTCTTCGTCAACTCCATTTGTTCGAGTCAGCGTTCCATCAATGTCAAAGATGACAACGCCGCGCGTGGTCATTTTTTCGACATGCTCCGTGCGAGTGCGATCACAACCGCACATTCGTCTGCAGTCACAGGCGTGACTGAAAGTCGATTTCCCTTGCGAAGAATCATCATAGAAACGAGCGCGCGATGACTGCGCAAATCATCGAGTGTCACTGTAACTGAGAACTTGGATTCGAATTCCACTTCGACTGCTGACCAACGCGGATCTTCTCTCTTTGCTCCCGCATCAAAATATTCACTGCGCACGTCGAATTGAGTCGGATCTGCATTTGCCGCTGACCGCACGCGCGCAACTCCAACAATTCCAACAACATCCGCATTTGAATGATAAAAGAGCACGCGATCTCCAACGGACATCTCTCGCATGAAATTGCGCGCTTGATAATTGCGAACGCCTTCCCACAGGGTGTATCGATCTCGTGCAAGATCGGCGATGCCATAGACAGATGGCTCGGATTTCATCAACCAATGATGCGGAGATTCATTTATCTGCTTGTTCGATTTCTGCGCCATCTGCAAAGGATACGGAAGCGCGACAGAAAAAAGCTGTCCCTCCGATGCGTTCTTCTGCCAACGCATCTTTGTAACCTCTATGCTCTCGGTTCATGAATTTTCGAAAAGTATTCATTGCTGCACTGATCACATTCATCTTCGTCAATCTGCTCTTTCTCGGTTCTCGACCAGTTTTGACAGCAGACGAAACGCGCTATGGCAGCATTGCCGCACAAATGGTCGAGAGCGGCAACTGGATGTCGCTGCGTATGAGTGGTTTTCACTTTTATGAAAAGCCACCACTTGTCTATTGGATGATGGCACTTGCGATTGAAATTTTCGGACACAATGCCTTTGCAATTCGACTGCCCGCTGCGCTTTGCGGGGGACTTGCTGCTCTTGCGATGGGTATTGCAGCTCGTCGTGGAGCGATCATCGCCGGAACTTCTCGCAATGATTCCAACACGCTCGGCGCGCTCGTTTCACTTGCATCGATCACGATGTTGCTGCCAGCTGTCGGTGCAACCATCGCAATTTTGGATGCTCCGATCGCAGGCTTTGTGATCGCAACAGGTGTCGCACTCTTCGTCGCCGCGACACACCAACCAGGAAAAATTCGAATGGGATGGCTGGTGATTGCAGGCATCATGATGGGTTTCGCATTCATGACAAAAGGACTCCTTGCCTTGGTTTTTCCAGCGATGATGATCGCACCGTGGCTCTTGTGGGAGCGCCGCTGGCGAGATTTGTTCGTGTTGCCTTGGATTCCATTCTTTGTTGGCGCATTGGTCGTTCTGCCTTGGGCAATTGCAGTCACTCAAACTGAACCTGGATTCTGGTATCGATTCATCATTCACGAACACTTTCAGCGCTTCGCAGGAACTGGAACGAATCAGCAACGCGAATCGTGGGCTCTCTATTTACTCGTAGTTCCATTGGGCTGCATCCCTTGGATCGTGGCCGCACCGATCTCACTGCGTTGGTGGCCGTCGCTTGCTCAAACACAAAGCGGAATTCGCTTTGCAATCTGCGCAGTGATCGGGCCACTGCTCTTTCTATCTGCGAGTCGTGGAAAATTGCCGACATATTCCCTACCAATTTTTCCACCGATGGCATGGTTGATTGTCAGCGGACTTCTGGCGGGATTCAAATCGCAAATCATTGGGACTCGCAGCCGTGGAGCATTCATTCCTGCAGCAATATTGATAATGCTTGGCGCTGGTTCGATGTCTCTTGCGATTACCGGTGATTGGTCCGCGGAACTTCTCGGGCGTGTGTGGCTCGAATCACCGCAAATTCATGCAGTCATCCTTGGCGCAGCACTTATTCTTTGGGGAATTGGAGATTGGGTCTCACAACGCTGCACACCGGGCCCTCACCGAGTGATGTGTATGGGGCTCTCCCCCGTCGCAGTTCTTGCATCATTGGGTCTGCTCTTTCCTGACGCCATAGTCAACGATCTCACCAACTCAGGTCCGACGTTGATGTCACAACGCGACATCATTCGAAGTGCATCAACCCTCATGTGCGATCAGAGATTGGCGCACGCTTGTGCTTGGTTCTTACAGCGCAGCGACTTCTTGATCGTGAGTAGCCCGCGTGAATTTGTCAACGGACTTTCAATTCCGCAAGACGATGCGCGCATTATTGCAAGCGCAGATTTCGCAGTCGTTCTCGCCGATGCTCGAAGTCGTGGGAGTGTGGTGATTGCAGCCGAAACTTCGGCAGTCAACAGCTTGATGGGAACAACTGGAATCTCCGCTCCAATACAGCGAACGGACTTCCGAGGCTGGGCGCTTGTGCAGTTTTCTCCTTCAACTCGCTGAATGAATTTGTTTCGTACTGGCTGCAGATTCGGCTCGCGCAGATTTTCGGTTGCGGCGATATCTCCAGCCAATTCGCACAATATCCGCATACGCACGAATCCCATCAATAATTTTCACTTTCGAACCATGCACATCACGCCACTCCATCAACGGCAATTCTGTAATCCCAAACTCGGCATCGAAACCGAGTTCACAATTCGACGTAGCAAGTCGGGCAAGAATTTCAACATCGAAGACCCACCGGGAAATAAATTTCTGTGCGAACAGCGATGCGATTACTGGAGTTCGTCTGAACAACTTCGCTCCACACTGTGTGTCGTACACGGACATGCTCAATGCCATTGATGCGAAGGTTGCGAAGACTCTGCCGATGTAGTGCCTCGCCGCATTGCGCTCGATGTTTCGGCCAAGCAATCGAATACGCGAGCCCATCACTAATTTGATCGCGGGATTCACTTCCATCACTTTGAAAAATCTTGGCAACTCCTCCAATGATGTCGCCAAATCTGCATCCAAGAAGCCAATTAAATCTGGATTGTCTTTCAGTCCATGCAGCATCCCTTGCCGAACGGCTTCCGCCTTGCCGACATTGTGTTTCAAACGCAGCGATGCAATTCGATCGAGTCCTTGTGCGCTCATTGCATCAAGCATGCTTTGCGTTTCATCGGAACTGCCATCATTCACGAATAGAAATCGCAAATCACAATTCTCCATTCGAAAGTCGAGGAATTTCTTTTGCTGGAGCCGCGCCGCCTCGTTATAGCACGGCACGATCATGATCATCCGCGGCAGTGATGTCGACTTCTTTATGTCCGCAGGTGAAACCATCATCTGATCGTAGCGGATGCCACGAATCATCAATCTCCGACAATCAATTCCAACTGACGCCGCGAGGAGCTTTCTTTGCGAGTTGAAGTTCTGCCTTGGCGATGAAGCGATCCGTCTTATGCAGATCAGCCCAGATGATTTTCGCGCGCTCGAACGCATCGCTCTCGGAAAGAATTTGGTATCGCAATTCCTCGTTCTTCACCAGAGCAAAGGCAACAAGCTCCAACGCACCTTGGTGTGAAAGTTCCTTGCGATCAATCCACGAAAGAACCGCGCGAGCACTTTCCATCCGTTGAAATCTCAATCCCGAAAGCAGCGAACGCATTTCACTTCGCATTTTCTTCAATCCAGGAACAGCCAAAGTTGGATCTTCGATCGGTCGCAGAATCGCTTCACGATACAAACGCTGACCCTCTGGCTCATCAAGTCGATCGATCGATGCGCGACAAAGTCCTTGCAGCACAATATCGAAACGGCCATCAGGAATTGGACGATGCTGAACAATGTGCGCTACACATACAACGCTTCGAAGCGGCGGATTGCGCTGCGCCATCTTTGCAGAAGGACTGATCGATGCGATTGCGATTGGCCGAACGCCTGAAGTCGTAGATCCATCAAGCGCATGTCGAATCATTTGGCGATAACGAGGCTCGAAAATATGCAGCGGCAATGCCGTGTGCGGCAGAAGCACAACGCCTGGCAGCGGGAAGAGCGCAACGGGTTGGGAGAAGTTGATCGAAATCATCTCAGCCATCTGATTCTTATCTTATTCCTATGCTGACGCTCGCGTGAATTATTTTGCAGAACATCCTTGGACCATAGCACTCTCCTTGGCGGCAGTTACGGCACTCCTTCTTCTGGTCGGTCTGCGTCTGGGATCAATAAAATGGCTTCTCTCCGCTCTTGCTCCTCTTATGGGAATCGCCTTGACGATCGCAATTGCATGGTTCTCGGTCACTCCTGCAGAACATGCGGTCATCGTCATCGAAAATCTTGTCGCAGCTGCCGTCGCTGGAAATCCTGCTGCTGCAAAGTCTTGCTTTTCTCGTGATGCGACCATCCACATGAGTGCCCCTGAACAACCAGGCGAAAATCGTGCGCGCATCGATACTGCATTTGATTCATTCGCAAATCGCCATCGCATCGAATCGAACGACATCACTTTATTGCAAGCAACAACGACATCCGAAGATTCCGCGATTGTCGATCTGAGTTGTCGCACTCGGACTGCCTCAAGTTATGGCACCATCCTGACGCGTTGGTCTTTCGAAGTTGCCCTGCAAAATGACGGAACTTGGAGAATCGTGCAAATCGTTTGGCGCACGCTCGGCAACCAGAAGCCGTCACTGTCACTGCTGTAAAAAAACAGCATTCTTCATTTCACGGTTTACATGAGAAAATTTGGTCGATCTTCGTCCGAGTGCCCAGATAAACAGAAGCAATATTTTCTTTCTGCGCAGATATCTTGTTGAGAATTCGCTGATACTCTCGAACCATGCCCGCAACTCTCAGCGCAGTCACACATGATTTGCGCTGTATTGGATGCACGTATGTCTTACGTGGATTGCCTGTGACAAGTCGATGCCCAGAATGCGGCACACTTGTGATGCACACTCTTGTCGAAACGCTTGATATGCCATCGCAAGCGCTCGCACGCCCACTGCACGCGAAACGAGTTGCACACGCACTTCTTGCAGTTGGACTGGGAATCCTGATCTGGTTATTTGCAGTAACGGCGCCAATGGTTCTTCGCGGAGTGGCGGAGCTTGGGAACAGCAATTTGCCTACAAATGGCGGTCCCGCCGACCGACTCGCAATCTGGCTGTCATTTCTGGGAGCCATAATCTTTGGAATTGGATCGATCCAACTCACACGCCGAGATGATCCGATTCTGATGCAAGAAACGGGAAAGTCAGGCAAAATGCTCCTCATCGGAATCGCCATTTGGTTCGGCGCGGTATGCGCATCAGTGCTGGGAGTTCTGTTTGACCTGCAAAAATTCATCACTCTAGAAAACCAAGGACTCTGGTTCATCTGTCTAGCAGTTCAAATGCTCGGCGCTGTTGTCGCTTCAGTCGGCCTGAATAAATATGCCGCCGTCCTAGGACGCAGATGCCGAAGATTCCGCCACGCAGGAATTGCCAAACAGTCACTCGAAACAATGATGGTCGCTGGAGCGATTTCACTCGTGGGATCATTTGGTGCTGCCATCTTGCCAGGGCTGAATCATCCTGAATGGGCACTCACAGCCCGCGTTATTTCATTTGTGGCTGGAGGACTCCTATTGATGGGTGGCGGATATTTACTGATGAACTTTGTCTGGATTTACCGCATTTTGACAAACCCGCCTCTTCATATAGAAGATGTCGTTAGGGTTATAGGACCAATGTCGCCTGGCGAATCGCTGAACTGACCGCTCCGCTGCAGCGAATTAGACCATTTTTTGCTCTATTTCCCTGCCTCTTTGGCATATTCACATATTGGTTGTCGATCTTGGCTCGGTTAACCACGCTTGACTGTCAGGATCGCACTTACATCCCACCGCAGCTTATGGCACGGCATTTGCTCTAGGTGCTGACAGTGTTGACAGGCGTTTGTCATCAGATTCAAGTCACTCAAACTTTCAGACTCAAACTTTAATAGATCAGAAACACACAGCTGGAGAACACCATGGCCGTCAAAGACCTCACATTCGATACCCAAGCCCGCAAGCAACTTCTCGCAGGCGTTGAAAAACTCGCCGCCGCAGTGAAGAGCACTCTGGGACCTCGCGGTCGCAATGCCGTACTCGATAAGAGTTGGGGCGGACCATCTGTAACCAAAGACGGCGTGACCGTCGCAGAAGAAATTGAACTTCGCAACAAGATCGAAAACATGGGAGCCAAGTTGGTCAAGGAAGCTGCTTCCAAGACCTCCGACGATGCAGGCGATGGAACCACCACCGCAACCGTGCTCGCCGAAGCTCTCTTCCGAAGCGGACTAAAATTTATCGCCGCTGGCGCTGATGCCAACGCACTCGTGCGCGGAATGCGCAAGGCCGTCACTTCCGTGACTGAAACAATCGTGTCGATGGCGAAACCCGTCGGCAACATCGATGGCGGTATCGAAAATGTTGCGACGATCAGTGCAAACAACGACACCGAAGTTGGCGCGATCATGGCCGAAGCTTTCGAGAAGGTCGGCAAAGATGGCGTCATCACCGTCGAAGAAGGCAAGGGTCGCGAAACAATCGTTGATGTTGTCGAAGGCATGCGCTTCGATCGCGGATACTTGAGCGCGAACTTTGTCACGGACACCGAAGCGATGTCTGTTGAATTCAACAAAGCACTCGTCCTGATCTTTGAAGACAAGATCGACTCAGTCACCAAGTTGGTTCCTTTCCTCGAGAAAGTGATGGAATCAAAGAAGCCACTCATCATCATTGCCGAAGATGTCACAGGCGAAGCACTGAGCACTCTCGTTATTAACAAGATGCGTGGTGTTCTGAATGTTTGCGCAGTCAAGGCTCCTGGATATGGCGATCGCCGTAAGGCAATGCTTGAAGATCTTGCGATCCTCACCGGCGGAACTGCGATCATGAAGGATCTTGGAATCGATCTTGATAAGGTTGCGATTTCGCAACTCGGTCAAGCAAAGAAGATTACGGTCGACGCAGACAACACCACGATCATCGAAGGCGCTGGAAGCACCAAGACGATTCAAGGTCGTTGCACTCAGATTCGTACCGAGATCGAACGAACTGATTCCGAATATGACCGAGAGAAACTGCAAGAGCGTTTGGCGAAACTCGCTGGCGGTATTGCACAAATCAAAGTTGGCGCAAGCAGCGAAACAGAATTGAAAGAGAAGAAGAGCCGCGTCGAAGACGCATTGCACGCAACACGCGCTGCAGTCGCTGAAGGCGTTGTTCCTGGCGGCGGACTTTCTTTCATCCGCGCAATTCCAGGCTTGAAGAAAGTTCGCGCAGAATGCACCGGAGATGAAGTCTTCGGAGTCGATACTGTCGCTGAAGCACTCGTCGTTCCGCTGCGCACAATCGCAGAAAACGCTGGCGAACGCGGCACTGTTGTCGTCACCAAAGTGGCGCAAATGAAGGGAAGCGAAGGCTTCAATGCGCTCACTCGCAAGTATGGCGACCTGATGAAGCAAGGCGTCATCACTCCAGCAAAAGTTGATCGATCTGCTTTGCAGAATGCTGCAAGCGTCGCAGGACTCTTGTTGGTCACCGATTCGACAATCACCGAATCACCCAAGCCTAAGGAAGAAGCCAAGGGCGGCCATGGTCACGATCACGGCGGCGGCGGTGGCATGGGCGGTATGGGTGGCATGGGCGGCATGGGTGGCATGGGTGGCATGGGTGGCATGGGTGGCATGGACTTCTGATCCCACGCAGTATTTATTAAGCAGACTTTTTCACACGTTCAAATTCATAATTCACAACCTCACTTTCAACTTACGGAGATTCACACATGAGCAATGTTCGACCACTAGAAGATCGCATCGTCGTCAAGCCTCTTGACGCAGAGACCAAGACCGCATCAGGAATTTTCTTGCCGGAATCCGCCAAAGAAAAACCGATGAAGGGAAAAGTCATCACCGTCGGGCCAGGCAAGTTGCTGGAAAACGGCACGAGACTTGCACCAACTGTTTCCAAGGGCGACACAGTTGTCTATGGCAAGTACTCGGGAACTGAAATCGAAATCAAGAACGTGACTCATCTCATCATCCGCGAAAGCGAATTGCTCGGCGTCATCGACGGCTGATCCAATCCATCAACAGATAGGAATCCAAACTATGTCTAGTAAGCAAATGAAATTCTCAACCGCTGCGCACGCAGAACTGAAGCGTGGCGTCGATCAGATTGCCAAAGCAGTTGCCGTCACGATGGGTCCAGCTGGACGCAATGTGATTGTGCAAAAATCTTTCGGCAGTCCATCCGTCACCAAAGACGGCGTCAGCGTCGCGAAGGAAGTTGAACTCTCCGAACCATTCCAAAACATGGGCGCGAAGTTGGTTGCACAAGTTGCAAAGAAAACTGCCGATGTTGCTGGCGATGGAACCACTGCTGCAACAGTGCTTGCCGCTGCAATCTTTAACGGCGGACTGAAGTTCGTCGCAACAGGTGCCAACGCTGTCGCAATTCAACGCGGCATTAACGCTGCTGCCAAAGCTGCTGGCGATTTCATCACTTCCGCTTCAACGAAGTGCAAAGGCAAAGATGATCTTGCGAAGGTCGCGACTGTCAGTGCGAATCACGACACGGAAATCGGCGATCTGATTGCTGAAGCGATCCATAAAGTGGGCGCAAATGGCGTTGTTGAAATCGAGGAAGGCAAGACTGCGGACACCACGCTGGATTATGTCGAAGGCATGTGCTTCGATAAGGGATACCTCTCTCCATATTTCATGACTGATCCAAAGAAGGCGGAGTGCGTCTTGGAAAATGCGTACGTGCTTATCTATGAGAAGAAGATCTCCAATCTTGTTGATTTCCT
>Ga0214919_10008850_pt1 | contig 13122 bp, 15 predicted proteins | sample LL1503_MetaG_FD_177994 | JGI IMG/M metagenome (GOLD analysis project Ga0214919, IMG submission 177994) | Freshwater microbial communities from Lake Lanier, Atlanta, Georgia, United States - LL-1503 | ecosystem: Environmental > Aquatic > Freshwater > Lake | place: USA: Georgia | collected...
CGATGGCGCGGACCGCTTGCAAATCAACGCACAAAACTGTGTGCACTGCAAAACCTGTGACATCAAAGATCCCACACAAAATATTGTGTGGGTGACGCCAGAAGGCGGTGGCGGCCCTAACTATGCTGGCATGTAACCATGAACAATTACCACGCAGAACACACTTGGGTTCGGGTTGAAGGCGATAAGGTGTTTGTCGGCATTACCGTTCACGCGCAAGACACCTTGGGAGACATCGTGTTTGTCGATTTGGCAGAGATTGGCAAGTCATTCGCGCAGGCAGGTGTAGCCGGCGTGGTTGAATCTGTTAAAGCCGCAGCCGATGTGCACATGCCAGTTTCGGCCACGGTATTGGCTGTCAATGAAGATTTGCGTGCCGACCCCTCTTTGGCTAACTCCGACCCTGAGGGTGCAGGCTGGTTTTACCAAGTCAGTCTCAGCAACCCTGCAGAATTGGACGGCTTGATGGATGCGGCCGCTTATCAGGCATTGATAAGCTAGGCGATTCGGTCTGTCGCCATGAAAAGGTGGCTTGTGTAAACAGGCTTTTTTATCTGTGATCAACACACACCTCGCACCTGATTACGCAGACGTTTCGCGCAAAGCCTGCCCCAAGCGCTCAATTCCTTCAGCAATTTTGCTTTCATCCGCAGTCGCAAAACTCAAACGGATGGTGCTTGTATCAGGGTTGTTGGCAAAAAATGGGGCTCCAGGTACGAAAGCCACACCCTTTTCAATCGCACGTTGAGCCAACATATTGCCGTCCGTTGTAAGTCGTGTGTGGCCGGTGAGTTTGGCCCAGACAAACAAGCCACCCATCGGTTTGTGAAATGACAATCCCTCGCCCAAATGCTGTTGCAAGGCCTCGCACATGGCGTGGGCGCGCCCTGCGTAAACCTGGCGAACATTCTGCAAAGTGGTCGGCATGCGCCCGGCTTGCAAATACTGCGCAGCCGTGGCTTGCGCGAATGTGGAAGTGTGTGCGTCACTGAATTGCTTGCACATGGTGGCTCGCGCCAGCAAGTCTGGCGGTGCCACCATCCAACCAATGCGCAAGCCAGGTGATAAAACTTTACTCAGCGATCCGCAATACACCAGCCAATCGCGGCTGCCCGGCACTTGCGCACTGAGCGCCAGCAAAGATGGTGGTGGTGCATCGGCGAAATACAAATCGCCATACGGGTCGTCTTCAACCACCACAGTTTGGTATTTCACTGCCAACTCAAGTACGCGCAAGCGCCGCTGCAAGGAAGTCATGGCGCCGCTGGGGTTACCAAAGGTCGGCACGAGGTAGACAAGCTTAGGGCGGTGCTGTTGAATCATTTGCTCTAAGGCGTCCACATCCACGCCATCCTCATCGACGGGTACTCCCATGACAGTGGGGCCGTACAAACGGAAACACTGAATAGTGGCTAAAAATGTGGGCGACTCCACCAACACCGTGTCTTGCGGATCGAGCAATGTTTTACCCACCAAATCCAACGCCTGCTGACTGCCAGTGGTGACAATCAATTCATCGGCGCGCAAACCGGTCACACCTTTGGATTGCATGAAGGTCGCGAGTTGTTCGCGCAAAGGGTTATAGCCCTCAGTGGCACCGTATTGCAAAGCGGCGCCCGGTTCATCGCGCAAAGCGCGTTCGCTGGCTTCGCGAATGCCTTGCACATCAAACATGGCGCTGTCGGGAAAGCCACCGGCAAAACTGATGATGCCGGGCTTGCCTAGCAACTTAAAGAGTTCACGTATGGCCGAGGTTTCGACCTTGTCAAGACGTTGGGCAAATTGCATGTGAAGATAATCGGGTTCTGTCCCGAATAAAGTGAATGATGAAAAAAGAGCACATCGAACGGTTTTTTGCCACGCTGAAAGCGGCCAATCCACAGCCGAATACTGAATTGGAATATACCAGCGTGTTTGAATTGCTCGCGGCAGTTTTGCTAAGCGCTCAAGCCACAGATGTGAGCGTGAACAAAGCCACGCGACGCTTGTTTGCCGTGGCCAACACACCGCAAGCTATTTTGGACTTAGGCCTGCCCAAGCTGGAGTCTTACATTCAAACCATAGGTTTGTTTCGCAGCAAAGCCAAGCACTTGATGCAAACCTGTGACATCTTATTGAAACAACACGGCGGCGAAGTGCCGCGCACCCGCGAAGCCCTAGAAGCCTTGCCCGGTGTCGGTCGCAAGACCGCCAACGTGGTGTTGAATGTGGCTTTTGGCGAAGCCACCATGGCAGTGGACACGCATATTTTCAGGGTCGGTAACCGCACGGGGTTGGCGCCGGGCGACACACCTTATGAAGTTGAAATGGGCTTGCTGAAGCGCATACCGAAAGACTATTTGGTTGACGCGCACCACTGGTTGATATTATTAGGGCGTTATGTGTGTCAGGCCCGCAAACCGCAGTGCTGGCAATGCCAGGTGTCCGCATGGTGCGATTTCAAGCCAAAAACTTTGCGGGACTGAAAAAGTCGCTGTCAGGTGTCAATCATCCAGATGATTACGTGCAAGTTTGATGGCTTGTTTAAGTACCTCGGTATGGCCAATATGGTTGGCCAACACCAATATCAAACGGGCGTTCAATAACTGGCTTTGAGATTCGTTCAAACCTTCGTGAGCCTTCATCAATGCTTCGTAAAAAGCATCGCCGGGTTCGAAGTCGCCTCGCGCGGAGGATTGACTGTCGTGAAAATTGGGCTGTGTATTTAAATCTGACATCACTGGTATCCAATGCGTTGCTGGTCACAGCTTAGCAAATTTTGAGACTTACTAAGACATCAGACTATGCTTGATTGCATCTACCCTCAAGGCGGCGCTTAGTCCGGCACTACCACCCATCGGTCAGCCAATCGATGAAAGCGCAAGCGCTGCTCAAACGTCTGTTGCAAGCACTGATGCAATTGCGGATCGTCCGTCGTCGATTGCAAGACCACACGCCCGTCTTGCATGACGATCACTTGGTCTGCACGCAGAGCCAAATTCAAATCATGCAACACACTCACTACCGTATTGCCTTGACGGGTAGTTTCTTGGACCGCATGAAACCATTTCGATTGATGTTGAATATCGACATTGGCGATGGGTTCATCCATCAGCATCAATGGAGCTTGCACAGCCAACATTCGGGCGAGCAACACCCGTTGTCTTTCACCGCCAGACAAGGTGGACAGGCTTCGTTCACGCCATTGCGAGATATGTTGCGTGAGCAAACATTCCTCAACAATGTCACGATCTGATGGTGAGGCAGAGCCCCACCATGATTGGTATGGCAAACGTCCCAACATCACCACATCTTGCACTGTCAAATCATCAACCGCAGTGTCGTGTTGAGATAACCAAGCCAGTTGTTTGGCACGCTCGCTCAGGGGGTATGTACACAAAGACTGCCCGTTGAGCCAGACTTCACCTTCAAATGGAAATAAACCGGCAAGCACTTTGAGCAGCGTTGTTTTACCAGCGCCATTGGGTCCGACCACACACGTCCATGTGCCCTGTTCAACGGAGACGTCGATTTGCTTGAGTACATGATGATTACCATACCAAGCATTCACATGTTGTGTCCGCAAAACCTTCATTCAGCCCCCTTCATGAAGAAGTTGGTACGAGCGCAAACGCCACATCAAATAGCCGCCACCTAGTACAGCAGTCAAGATTCCTACCGGCAATTCCTGAGGGGCAAGCAAGGTTCTTGCAAAAATATCTGCCGCACACAGAAGCACGCCGCCAGTCAATGCAGACAGCAACGAGGAAGTTGCAAAACGCACGCGCAATTGAGAGCGCACCAATTGCGGCGCTACCAGTCCGACAAACGCAATCAAACCGGTTTGCGCCACTGCAGTCGCTGTGCACAAGGCCATGACTGCCAACAACAACAGACGCAAGGGAGCGACAGGGAGACCCAAACTGTGCGCCGTATCCTCACCCAACACCAAAGCATCCAGCACAGGACTCAGACGCCATGCAAGCAACCAACACAGCAACAACATGACGCCCATGAGTACACAAGCTGAACCGTTGACCATGCTGGTGCTACCCAACAAAAAGGATTGCATCGCAGGTAGCAATTGGGGTTGCGTAGCACTCAATAAAGAAGTCAACGCGCCCAGCACCACACCCACCACGACGCCAGCCAATAGCAAGCGCAAAATGTGTCTGGCGCCACGCGCAAGCAACAGGGTGAATAACACTGCGATCCAAGCGCCTAAGAATGCTGCTCCAGTCAAACCCAATCGCCATACCCATGGACCTACCCATTGCACGTCCAACGTCAGTTGAAATCCTGCCCAAGACCCCAGCGTCAATGCCAGCGCTACACCTAATGCAGCGCCAGATGCACTGCCCAATAAATAAGGGTCAGCCAACGGATTTCTAAACAACGATTGCGCCAAAGCGCCAGACAAACCCAGCAATGCACCCGCCAACCAAGCGCCAAGTGTTCTCGGAAGTCGAATCTCTTGCACGATCAAGTCTGTCCAACCCAAACCCGTTTCAAACCCTGCGCTTCCTGCCGTCAATCCAAGCATCCACAAAACCAGTGTTGCCAGCAGCAATATGACAGTCAATCGAAAAGTTTTTGTCTGTGAATGGTTCATGGCTTAGCCATTGTTTCTATGCAAGAGACCAAAATTTCTGCGGCCTCACCCATACGCGGACCTGGACGTACCAAAATATTTCCCTGTGAGGGGCTAAATGCACAAACGTGTGCATTTTTGACAGCTTGTATTGCAGACCAACCAGGCCTTTTATCCAAGGCTTGTGCCATCGGTTCAGCCAGAAATATCCATTGCGGATTGGAGCGCACCACAAACTCAGGGTTGACTTGCGGAAAAGCACCCCTGTCAGCAGTGACAATATTTCGCAAACCAAGTTGCTGCATGATGCCGCCGATGAAAGAGGACTCAGAAGCTGCGTAACCGCCGGTGCTGGCTTCAAAATAAAAACCCGTTCCCTGCACAGAGGTAGGAATTTTTTTGGCAGCTAGCGCAATGGCCTGCATATTTTTACGCCATAAACGATCAGCAGTTTCTTCTGCATGAGGCATTTGCAATAAAAGCGCTATGGTTCGCATACTGCGCTGCACATCTGCCATTGACAGCGGCTCCAAAGCTACGACCTTGATACCTAGTGACTCCAGTCTTTGAATCACACGCGTTGATTTACCCGCCAGCACCACATCAGGTTTAAGTCTGACAATAGCTTCAATGGACGTATCGTAGAGTCCGCCAAGCTTGGGCAAGGCTTTGACGGATACAGGCCAGTCGGCGTGGTTATCAGTTCCCACCAGCAACTGACAAGCCCCCAATTCGCAGACAGTTTCAGCCAATGAAGGCAACAACGTAATGATGCGCTGCGGTGGTTGACTGATGTCTACTTTGACTTGGCGGTCATCAACTACCGTGACTGCAACTGCGCTTTGCACCGCCATGAGCAACAACAGTAGCAGCTTACGCATAACGCTTGGCCCAATCGTTGATGATGCGGTGCAATTGATTCACACCGTCTGTCAAAGCCGCAGGGCCGGGTTGCAGTATGTCAGCAGATTTGATTTCAAACAGTTGTTCGTTTTTAACTGCAGGCACATCTTGCCAACCATCACGCGCAGCCACAAGTGATGAGCGAAATTTTTTGCCGCACCATGAACCGATGATGATGTCGGGTTGTCTTCTGACAATCTCCATGGGGTCGGCAATGATGCGGTTTTTACCGAGCGACTCTTTAGCAAGCTCGGGAAAACAATCGTCCCCGCCAGCGATATGAATGAGTTCAGACACCCAGCGGATGGCGCTGATGGGCGGTTCATCCCACTCTTCAAAATACACGCGCGGGCGGCGCGGCATTGCTTTGGCTGCAGACTGAATGGCTTGCAAATGCGCTTGCATCTGTTGAATAAGTTGCATGCCCTGTTCTGCTTCACCCACCATGGCGGCCACTTGGTAGAGCATGGAAAAAATCTCATCCACACTTCGCTGGTTAAACACTGTCACCTGTACGCCGTGTCGAATCAATTGAGCCGCAATGTCAGCTTGCAAATCAGAAAACCCGAACACACAGTCTGGTTGCAGCGCCAATATCTTGTCAATCTTTGCGCTGGTGAATGCAGATACCTTAGGTTTTTCCGTGCGTGCGATTTTGGGGCGCACCGTGTAACCCGATATACCCGCAATACGATGCGACTGGCCGAGCAGATACAACCACTCGGTGGTTTCCTCGGTCAGGCAGATGATGCGTTGGGGTAGGTGAAGTTGCATAAAGTTATTTGGGCTGCCACTGAACCGAAGTGAAAAATGTCGTGCCAGGCATTGCATAGTTACAAGTATTCACTCCACTATATGTACAACCATATTGCTGATATTTTCTATTGAACAAGTTATCAATCCGGTTCACCCAACTCCACTCGCTGCTCAACACTGTTTTGCTCCACAGGTTGATCAATACATAAGAAGGAAGTTCGACAGTGTTGGCGGCATCGTCAAAGCGTTTGCCTACATATTGCAATTCCACACCTGCTCGATGGTTGTCGAATTGTTTATCAGCTGAAAAATGCATGGCTTTTTTACTGCGCAAACTCAGTTGCTTGCCTGCATTGGTGCCTGAGTCATAGAGTGGATTCAGAAGATCAATGCTACTTTGAAAATTTAAATCTTGAATGCGAGTTTTCGCTGAAAAACTTACACCTTGAATTTTGACTTTGTCTATGTTGTAGTAGCAATAAGAACCGTAAGTGCAACTTGTAGACGCCACATTCGTAGTTATCAAATCAGAGATGGTGTTCTCAAATAAAGATATACGGCCGCTGGATTTTCCATTCTGAAACTGTAGAGCAATTTCACGTGATAAATTACTTTCGGGTAGCAGTGTGGTTACGCCGTAGATGCCATATTGTTGTTCTAAAGTAGGTGCTCGAAATCCAGTTGACTGTATGACAATGGCTGTCCACATGGGTTGAAACTCATAGCCATAAGACAGTGAATACGATGCATGCGTACCGATGCTGCTGTAGTTATCTGCTCTAACAGAAGCATTCAAAAGATGCTGGGCTTGTTTTAGGTTGTATCCCAATCCGGCGGCACTCTGTGAGCGTTGTTGGTCTACAGCGGTGTTGCTTAAAGATCCAGACCAGTAGTTCTCATCTGCTTTAAATTGGTCTTGCTTACGCTCAAGTAAGCCGGATATTTTCCCCACTGAAGATACCCATTCATGGTCAAAAGCCAAAGTACTTGCTATGGTTTTGTAATTCCAAGGTATGTCATTGCCATTGTTCGGGTCATTGGAATCGGCAGCAACCTCTGATTGCGTGTACCGCAACCGACTTAGGTTATTCGCGTCCCAGCCAGACTGCCATTCGACTTTGTTACCTGCGATGTGGTTGTGGTTGGTGATGTCGTTGTCACCGGAGGTTGAGGGCGCTGATTTATAAGCTTGTATGGTTTTGAACACCACCCATTCCACCCTGTGTACCGGGTTCAGGTCGTAACCCAGTTTGACCATGCCGAAATGTTTTGCACTGTCTTCTTTGTCCGGTGTATGCGTGATGTCAGGACGCGTGTCATAGCCATTGCTTGCGTTGGTGCTCACTTGAATCGCGTAATCAATCGCCCCCCGACGACCGGATACCTGTCCTGTGGTTTGTCTTAATCCGTGACTACCTAAGGATTGGGAAAACTTCGGCTTGTCATTTACAGCACCCGTTTTGGTGAATAACTGAACCACGCCGCCCATGGCATCCGAACCATAAAGTGAACTCGATGCACCTCTGACCACTTCCAAATGGTCAACCATCTCCAAGGGGAGCATTTCCCAAGGAACACCACCCCCTAATCTGCTTCCCACCGTATCGTGAGATTCAATACGAATACCCTCGATATACAAAGAGGTCATGCGTGAATCCGCACCGCGCAAATAGACAGAGTGCTGACCGTAAGCGGTTGATTGAAATCCGGGCAATTTAGCCAACGCTTGAGATAGGCTGGCATTTCCCATGGTTTGCAATTCGGTTTTATTCAAGCTATCAACTTCACTGGAAATAGATTCCAGAGATTGCCCTATACGGTTAGCCGTGACAAACACTTCATCGAGTTGATGGGTTTGAGCTTTCACGGTGGGGATAACTAAAGCCACAGCGACGGCAAACCTTCCGATGCAGGACGCGGTACGTCTTAAAAATTTCATGATGATGACCAGCCAAGTGCCCTCACCGCCTTCCCCGACAGTGCATGGACGTTACGGAGGCACGACTCGCGCGACTCCACTTTGTTGGCCGGTATCCGGGCTGGCGAAAACAACCTTGTCCGCCTTCCCAGTTGCTTGTTCAAGGCATCCAGTGGCTATGTAGGACAGGGCGGAAACACGTTGCCGTGTTTCGTTCGCTTGACCGTTGCGGGGGCAGCGCAGGCTGGTCATCAACTCATGCCATGTACCTAAAAGATGTACTTGGTAGAGTGAAAACTTCTGCTTCCCGTTGAACTGCGGTATGTGAACCACACCGCGAGCACCAACGGGTTGATTCTAGCCACAAGTCTTGGTTTAGACCCCTAAAATACTTTCCATGTCTGAAAACACTACATTGGATGCCGTACTTGAGCGCGTGGAACGTTTGCTTGTCCGATATGAGGAACTCAAGCGCACCAACGATTTACTGGTCACTCAAGTAGATACGTTGACACACGAACGCGACTCTTTGAAGTCAAGACTCCAGGCTGCACGCAGTCGCATAGACGGTTTGCTTGACCGGTTACCGCTTGACGTCAAGGACGGTGCATGAACCAGGTTGAAGTACAAATCATGGGGCAGAGTTACATACTGGGTTGCCCTGTCGGCGCAGAAGAACGCTTTCACGCCGCTGTCAAAAAAGTTGACTCGGCCATGAGCAGCATTCGCGATGCAGGGAAAATCAAGGCACGCGACCGTATCGCCGTGTTGGCGGCGCTCAACCTGGCTTTTGAGCTCTCCGATTTTTCGTCCGCCCCATCGGAGCCTGTCACCTCCAACCACAACCTCAACAACCTCTTATATCGCCTTGACTCGGCTTTAGGACAGGATGGTCATTTGTTATGACACTTGCTCCTACAATGGAACTGTCTGCAAGTCTGCCGGGTTTATATTTCTTGAACCAATGCTCTATGGAGCCCCGGGCTTGGAACATCGTTTGGTGAGCGTGATCATCTCGCGTAGATGAACCCAACACCTTACTGCCCTCGCCCACCTGAACCTTTTGTTCAGGATGACAATCCGGTAGAACCTTGCAGACACCTTCTTAGACACTGATCACCCTTTAATCCCCACCTATTCATGAGTTTGCGTATCGCTATCGTCGGAGCCGGTGCCATCGGCGGCTACCTTGGTGTCAAACTGGCATTGGCTGGTCATGATGTCACCCTGATTGCACGTGGAGCCAATTTGCAGGCCATCTCACAAAACGGCATGAAATTGCAAACAGAGGACGGCAATGTATTGCACGCTGCCAATATCAAAGCGAGTGATATATCCAGTGCGGCCACCTATGACTATGTGTTGGTCACACTCAAGTCACACCAAGTGGCCGCCGTCGCTGCCGACATCGCTGCGCTGTGTCATGAGAAAAGTTGTATCGTCACCATGCAAAACGGTTTACCCTGGTGGTATTTCCATCAATGGCCGGGCGAGTACAACGGCAAGCAATTGTTAACCCTTGATCCGCAAGGTCAGTTGTGGCAATTACTCAAGCCCGAGCGCATCATCGGCGCTGCTGTCTACCCTGCAGCTGAATTGATTGCACCCGGCGTGGTTCGTCTGATTGAGGGCAACCGCTTTACTTTGGGTGAACCCAGCGGCGAAAAAACCGAACGCGTGACCCAACTGGCACAAGCCATGATTGGTGCAGGTTTTAAAACACCAGTATCCAACGACATACGCAGCGAGCTGTGGGTCAAGCTATGGGGTAACTTGAGTTTCAATCCGGTGTCTGCGCTCACGCATGCAACGCTTGAAGACATTGCCAGCTTTGCACCTTCTCGTGAAGTCGTGGCCATGATGATGCAAGAGGCGCAGGTTGTAGCCGAACGCACTGGCATCCAATTCAAAATCAGCTTAGACAAACGCATCGCAGGCGCTCAGGCTGTGGGCGCACACAAGACTTCCATGTTGCAAGACATTGAACAAGGCAAAGCGCTTGAACTCGATGCGTTGCTGGGCAGCGTGATCGAACTCGGTGACATCGTCGGCTTACCCACCCCCACCTTGAAAACCGTACACCATTTGTGTTTGTTGCTGCAGCAATCGGTGCTGCGCAGTGGACACGGACTCACTTTGAATTAAACAGGACATACCATGCAAACATTGACCGAATGGTTGGCCGCAGGCCAAGACGCTGACACTTGCCTGAGTGCTACTGGCGCTGCCCCTTTGACTTATGCCGGTTTGCGTAAGCTGGCTTCCTATGTAGAGCAATCATTGAATGCTGTCGGTATTGGACGTAACGATCGTGTGGCGCTGGTTCTGCCCAACGGCGCGGACATGGCATCTTCGTTCATCACAGTCGCAGCATGCTCCACTTCTGCACCGCTCAACCCTTCTTACCGCGCTGACGAATTTGAGTTTTATTTGAACGACTTGAACGCCAAGGCATTGATCGTCGAAGCAGGTTCAATTTCTCCCGCCATTGAAGTCGCACGAAAGCTCGGCGTGTCTATATTGGTATTGCATCCCTCACCTGCCAATGGCGCAGGTTCATTCACCTTGGACACCTCTGCGCGTACGACTTCTGCCCCTACGCATCCCGGTGCGGCGTTGCCTGACGATGTGGCACTGGTGCTTCACACATCCGGCACCACATCGCGCCCGAAGATCGTGCCCTTAACGCAACGCAACGTCTGCGCATCAGCCCAACATATTGCGACCAGCACGCGCTTCACATCCACGGACAGAGGCTTGAACGTCATGCCTTTGTTCCATATCCACGGTTTGATCGCTGGCATCTTGGCACCGTTGTCTCAAGGCGGTGAAGTGCATTGCACCGGCGGCTTCAATGCACTGAAATTTTTTGCGCAAATGGACGAAGTCAAGCCCAGTTGGTACACCGCAGTGCCCACCATGCACCAAGCCATATTGTCTCGCGCTGCAAACAACAAAGAAGTGATCGCACGCGTGCCTTTGCGCTTTATTCGTTCATCGTCTTCATCGCTGCCGCCGCAAGTATTGGCAGAGTTGGAAGCCACATTTCACGCGCCTGTGATTGAAGCCTATGGCATGACAGAAGCCGCTCACCAAATGGCTTGCAACCCGCTGCCCCCTGCTCAACGCAAACCCGGCACCGTCGGTATTGCCGCAGGCCCTGAAGTCGCCATCATGGACTTGGACGGCAACTTGCTCAAAGCCGGAGAGACCGGTGAAATCGTGATTCGCGGCCCCAACGTCACACCCGGCTACGAGAACAACGACAAGGCCAACGCTGAAGGCTTCACCCACGGCTGGTTTCGCACCGGCGACCAGGGCGTGATGGACGCGGACGGCTACATCAGCATCACAGGGCGCTTGAAAGAAATCATCAACCGGGGTGGTGAAAAAATCAGCCCGCGCGAAATCGATGAAATATTGATGGACCACCCGGCCGTCGCTCAAGTGGTGTGCTTCGGTATCCCGCACGACAAACTCGGCGAAGAAGTTGGCGCTGCAGTGGTGTTGCGTGAAGGCACAGCAGCCACTGAAAAAGAATTGCGCGATTACGTCGCCACCCGTGTGGCAGATTTCAAAGTACCGCGCAAAATTTTGCTGCTCGATGAAATCCCCAAGGGCGCCACCGGTAAATTGCAACGCATAGGCATGGCACAAAAACTCGGTCTGGCTTAAGTGCCTATGTCCAACTGGCCGTTGTTGTTGCTGGCTCTTGCGGCGCTAGGTTCGTGCGCCGGTTTTTTGGCGGGTTTACTTGGCGTTGGCGGCGCATTGGTGATGATTCCTTTTCTCACCTTTTTGCTTCACCATTTGGATATATCCACCGACATGGCAGTGAAGATGGCGATTGCCACTGGCATGTCAACCATCGTCATCACATCGCTGGCTAGCACCCGTGCTCATCATCAAGCAGGTGCTGTTCGTTGGGATTTATTCAAAGGGATTGCACCAGGACTTGTGTTGGGAAGTGCCATCTCCAGCCTGTGGTTGTTTGCCGTGATCAAAGGTTCTGTGCTGGCCTTGTTGTTCAGTTTTTTCACCGCATTTTCAGCCACGCAAATGCTGTTGGATAAAAAACCCAAACCTTCGCGCCAAATGCCAGGTGCTGCAGGCCAATCGATAGTGGGCGGCGTCATTGGGTTGATCTCAGGACTGGTGGGCGCAGGCGGTGCGTTCATCAGTGTGCCATTCATGGCGTGGTGCAACATACCATTGCGACAAGCAGTCGGCACCAGTGCCGCTTTAGGTTTTCCCATAGCACTCGCGAACGCCATCGGCTATGTGGTCAGCGGTTGGTCAGTGACCAACACGCCAGCGCACAGTTTCGGTTATGTGTGGTTACCTGGATTTTTCATTATTTGTGTTTGCACTGTGTTCACCGCACCTATGGGTGCAAGGTATGCGCAGCGACTACCTGTTGCCAAACTCAAACGAGGATTTGCATTTTTACTTTATGTGCTGGCTTGCACCATGTTGTATCGCGGGTTGTCGGCGTTTTGATGACGTTTAAGTTAGTCGTATAGCTTAGTCCGAATCGTCTTGTGGGTGCGGTCATTCCTGCTGTTCTGAAGTCACGCTTAGGCAGACACGTGCAATTTTTTTCTCTGCTTTCGGTCGAATAAACGCCCCCTCCTGTTCGGCCTTAAAAGATTTAATTTGCTGAAGCGGAATTTCTATCACCGCAGAAATGTCGTCGAAGGAATTATGTCGATTGGACAAACGACATGACGGGCGGGCCGACGCGAACGTTGCCGCAAAGCCGCGGTGAGCGGCAACCGAGCCGGCATGGCGTGAGGAAACTGGGAAATTGGTAACTGACCCCAATTGAAATTGGTAACTGACCCCAATTAACTGACCCCAATTAACGCAATACCAACACCGGAATCTTGACGTGCGTTAACACAGCCAGCGTCTCACTGCCCAACAACAATCGCTTGATTCCTTTGCGGCCATGAGAAGCCATGACAATCAAATC